>PPYF01114889.1_pt1 | contig 11279 bp, 10 predicted proteins | sample 1559871 | NCBI WGS metagenome assembly PPYF01 (sample SAMN08240021, study PRJNA423297) | Human gut metagenome, whole genome shotgun sequencing project. | reverse complement strand
AACATCATATCTTTTACCTTCATCAGACGAATTTGTGTACTTCTTTCATTCTCGTCAAGCTTCATGGTAATATATTTAATATTTTGCTGTGTTTCCGGAATGATTACATGCTCCAGAGCATTTACTCTACGTCGTGTTTTCTCGATTTCAGAAGCCATCAACTGACAGGATTTTTCAACCTCTGCAAGTCTTAACATATCCGGCAGAATATCTGCAAGAGATTTTACTGCTCCATCTAAATCTCCTGAGGTGAAAGCAAAACCATAAGAATAAATATCATTTGCATCTGCTGTTCTGGTCTTTGTTTCAAAAACCGGAATATCCACACTCATAACATTTTTCTTTCCTGCTTCCAGATAAACCTCTTGCTTCGGAGACATTAAAGCTGTATTCAATATCTGCTCAGACATACCCGCTTTTGCGATGACAAAGTTCTTGTTTGCTGATAAAATCCCTGCCTCTACTTTCTGGCGCAATGCCATATTTTCCCTTACCAGATCAAGAAACTGACGCATAAGCTCATCACGTTTGTCCTTTAAAAGCTTATGCCCTTTTACAGCTGTCACCAACTTCTTCTTTAAACGGGTAAGCTCCATTCTGGTAGGTGTTACCTGCGTAGATGCCAAAATATCACCTCTTTCTTTTTATTACAGATACTTTCCTTTAGAATTTTCCGTAATACTCATCTAAGAACTTATCATCAATACGTTTCAGCTCACTTCTCGGAAGGATAGAAAGCAATTTCCAGCCTATTCTGAGAGTTTCTTCAATATCACGATTTGTCATATATCCCTGAGAAACATATTCCTGCTCAAACGCATCTGCAAATTTCGCATAAATAATATCAATATCAGAAAGAGCTGCCTCTCCTAAGATAACCATCAATTCTTTCGCTTCTTTGCCTCGCGCATAAGCTGCAAAAAGCTGGTTCATCGTATTAGAATGATCTGCTCTTGTCTTTCCTTCACCAATACCTTTATCTTTCAGACGGGAAAGAGATGGTAATACATCAATCGGAGGTGTAACACCTTTACGATATAATTCACGGCTCAGAATAATCTGCCCCTCTGTAATATATCCTGTTAAGTCAGGGATTGGATGAGTTTTATCGTCTTCAGGCATAGTCAGGATTGGTATCATAGTAATACTTCCCTTTTTACCTTTCTGACGTCCTGCTCTTTCATACATAGTCGCAAGGTCTGTATACATATAACCAGGATATCCTCTACGTCCCGGTACTTCCTTACGAGCTGCAGATACTTCACGAAGTGCATCTGCATAGTTCGTAATATCTGTCAGAATAACTAATACATGCATATCTTTTTCAAATGCAAGATATTCTGCTGCAGTTAATGCCATTTTTGGTGTTGCAATACGCTCAACAGCCGGGTCATTTGCCAAATTGATAAACAATACTGTTCTATCAATAGCACCTGTCTCTTTAAAACTTTCTGTAAAGAAGTTTGCTTCTTCAAAAGTAATACCCATAGCGGCAAATACAACGGCGAAGTTTTCTCCTGAACCACGTACCTTTGCCTGTCTTGCAATCTGTGCTGCAAGCTGTGCATGAGGCAGACCGGATGCTGAGAAAATAGGTAATTTCTGTCCACGAACCAGTGTGTTCAGACCATCAATAGCAGAAACACCTGTCTGAATAAATTCTTCCGGATAGCTTCGTGCTGCCGGATTCATAGGAAGACCATTAATATCCATTCTGGCATCCGGCAAAATTTCCGGCCCATCATCAATAGGACGTCCTAAACCATCAAAAACACGTCCCAGCATATCCTCAGATACTCCCAGCTCCATACTTCTTCCAAGGAAGCGCACTTTACTGTTAGAAAGGTTAATACCGGTAGAGCTTTCAAAAAGCTGTACCAGAGCATTGCTTCCATCAATTTCAAGTACACGGCAACGGCGTGTTTCACCGTTTGCCAACTCAATTTCACCTAACTCATCAAAATGAACATTTTCAACGCCACGAACCAACATAAGAGGTCCGGCAACTTCCTGTATTGTTCTATACTCTTTCGGCATTAGAAGTCCTCCTTCCCTAATACATTGGAAATTTCTTTTGCAAGCTGTTCTAATACAACTTTATATTCTTCTTCCAAATTTTCTTCTAATACATATTTGAAACGTCCGATTTTTTCACGAACTTCAAGTTTTACTAAATCCTGAATATTAGCTCCTTTTGCCAGAGCTTCTGCACCCTGTTCATAGTATGCAACTACCAGCTTCATTAAGAGATACTGTTTCTTTAAGGAACTGTAAGTATCTACCTCATGGAAAGAGTTCTGATGAAGGAAGTCTTCACGAATAGAGCGTGCTGCTTCCATTTTCAGACGGTCACCTGCTGACAAAGCATCCATACCAACCATCTTAACAATTTCTTCCAACTCTGCCTCATCCTGTAAAAGACTCATCATTTTCTGACGTCCTGCCATCCAATCCGGTGCTACCTGTTCATTAAACCATTTCTCCATATTATCAAGATACAGAGAATAGCTTGTCAGCCAGTTAATTGCCGGGAAATGTCTCTTATACGCAAGAGAAGAATCCAATCCCCAGAACACTTTAACGATACGAAGAGTAGCCTGAGATACAGGTTCAGAAATATCACCACCCGGAGGAGATACTGCTCCGATTACAGACAGCGCACCTTCTCTCTTATCCTTACCAAGAGAAATTACATGTCCGGCTCTTTCATAAAACTGTGCCAGACGAGAACCAAGATATGCCGGATATCCTTCTTCACCAGGCATTTCTTCCAAACGACCTGACATTTCACGAAGCGCTTCTGCCCAACGTGAAGTAGAGTCTGCCATTAAAGCTACAGAATAACCCATATCTCTAAAGTATTCTGCGATTGTAATACCTGTATAGATAGATGCTTCACGAGCAGCAACAGGCATATCAGAAGTATTTGCAATAAGGACTGTTCTTTCCATCAGGGACTGACCTGTTTTAGGGTCCTTTAATTCAGGGAACTCATTTAATACGTCTGTCATTTCGTTCCCACGTTCACCACAACCAATATAAACTACAATATCAGCCTCAGCCCATTTTGCTAACTGATGCTGAATAACTGTTTTTCCGCTTCCGAAAGGTCCCGGAACTGCGGCAACACCACCCTTAGCAATTGGGAAAAATGTATCAACTACACGCTGTCCTGTTACAAGAGGCATTTCCGGTGGAAGTTTTTTCAGATATGGACGTCCTCTACGAACCGGCCATTTCTGCATCATTGTAATTTCTTCATCACCGTTTTCTGTGGTAATGATTGCAACTACATCTTCAACTGTAAATTCTCCTGCTTTAATTTCTTTAATTGTACCGCTCATTCCATAAGGAACCATAATCTTATGGTTTACCACAATCGTTTCCTGAACAGTACCGATAATGTCACCATTTTCTACACTGTCTCCCACTTTCACAGTTGGAACAAAATTCCATTTCAGGTTTCTCTTTAAAGAAGGAACTTCTACACCTCTTTTTAAGTTTGTGCCTGAAACTTTCATAATATCATCCAATGGACGCTGAATACCATCATAAATACTGGTAATAAGACCTGGTCCCAATTCTACAGATAATGGAGCATCTGTGGATTCTACCGGTTCTCCCGGTCCAAGTCCTGAAGTTTCCTCATATACCTGAATAGATGCTTCATCTCCATGCATTTCAATGATTTCACCAATCAAACGCTGATTACTAACACGAACAACGTCAAACATATTTGCATCACGCATGCCCTCTGCAATAACCAGCGGACCTGCTACTTTTTTAATTATACCTTTGCTCATGGCCACGCATCACCTGCTTTCTAATTATTACTGAATAGAATGTCAGAGCCTACTGCCTGCTCTACAGAGTTTTTAACACCCTGTACACCATCTCCGGTGTTTCCTGACACTCCTGGAATTTGGATAATCGCCGGCAAAATTCTCTCCTGATATTTCTCTATTACACTTTTACACTCTGCTGCCAATGCTTCGGTAATATAAATAATCCCATATTCATGACTGGCAAGTGTTTCTATTTTTTCTTCTGCTTCTTTACGATTGGCTACCGGGAATGTATCAAGACCCAGTGCAGCAAATCCATAGATACTGTCATAATCGCCTACAACTGCAATCTTATACATACATCTCCCTTACCCTTTCCCGGATTGAATCATCAGAAAATCCATTTTGCTTTCCTGATAAAATAATTCGCACCGTTTTTATTTCATTCTCCCTTGCCAGCACATAGGCTACCAAAGGTCCTACTGAAAATGACTCATACTTTTGTGGCTGCATTGCCTGTATCAAACGGTTGTCACACCATCTTTCAAACGCAGAAGAAGATTCTGCAATAGCCTGACCTCCCTCTGCATAAGCAGTACCAGACAAATATTCTACAACCGCTTCCATACCGCCCACTGCCGCTCTTGACAGCTGATCTACATCTATGGAATCACATGGAGCCATTGCACGTTTCATAAAATCCATCGTTTTCGCGGTTTTCTGTGAACGCACTGCAATTTTAATATCTGCAATCGCAACAATGGATTCTGCATACTCTTTAATAATGCTGTCCTTTGCTGCACGACCTGCCGCATAGATTGCATCTAATGCCGCCCTGTCAATAATCACATCACAAAGTTGCCCATCACCTGTGTGTAGCAAGGTTTCATAAGCTTCTCTGGCTGCATCTGCCATATTTGCCGGAAATCTGGAAAACTCTTTGCTTTTTATAATATCCAGCATTTCTTCCGGTGAAATCTGAGTATCTTCATAATAAATATTCAGATTTTTATTCTCATTACCGGAACAAACGTCCTTAATGGCTGCTTTTAGGTTATGAAACAAATTAGGATAAGAAAGTACATCAAAGACTGACATATCAATCCCTAAGTCTTTCATAGTTTCCCAAATTTTTTCTGTTTCCCGTCCTAGAATCGCATCTGCATTCATTGCTGTATCATTATCTCCCCAGCCCTTTTCCTGCAAAACCTGAATGCACTGTTCCTCTGTGTCACAAGCAATCAGCTGCTCAATAATCTGAGAAGTAAATAATGATGTTTCCAACGCACGTATTCGCGCAACCGCATAGGTATACTTTGTATCAAACAAATCAATTCCTCCTTTTTGCGGTTATGCTATGAAAATAATAATGAATGAACTTTATCTGAAAGCTCATCTCTTTTGGAACTGAATATAGCTTCAAAAGTACAATTTTCTTCAATTCCACCATATATAAGAACAAATCCACCGTGCACCTTTCTGCTTTCCTTGGAAATTGTCAGTGCACCACCCTTTTCCTTTGCAATTGCCTGAATTTCTTTATCAAAGCCCTGTGGCAATCTCTTTAAGTCTTCACTGGAAAAACAGATTTCTCCATTCTGCGGCAACGCAAATTTGTACAACATTTTCCGAAGCATTGCAAAATAAGTGTCATCATCTGCATCTATCAATACTTGATATGCATGTGCTAATACTTCCGCAATGATTTCCTGTTTTGCTGTAAGAAGTGCCTTTCTTCTCTGCAAATCACAGGAAGAAACAGCACGTTCCTCAATGGCTTTTACCTCTTCTTGAGACTTTTGGGAGATCTCTCTGCACACAGCTTCTGCCTCTTCTTTTCCTTTTTGTTTCATTACATCTGCCTCTTTTTGGACATCTGCAAGAATTGCTTTAGCAGAAGCTTCAGCCTCTTCAAGAATCTGGCTTTTCATTTTCTCTAATCCAGTCATTCTTCTGCTCTCCTTTACTATATTTCCTCTGTCTACCTCTTATTCTGTCAAACAATTAGAATGGAAGGTTTGTAACAGCCAGAATGGAAACCAGCAGAGCAAGGATTGCATAAGTTTCAACCATGGCAGGGAAAAGCATAGCTTTACCAAATTGTTCTGGTTTCTTTGCAACAATACCGATAGATGCTGCAGAAGTTTTTCCCTGATAATAAGCAGAAATAAGACCTACAAGACCAATTGGAAGGCATGCACACAGTACAAGAAGACCTTCGCCCTTTGTCAGTTCCAGTAAACCACCGCCTAAAAGACCAATTTTGGAAAGAGTAATAAATCCAACTAACAAACCATAAATACCCTGTGTACCAGGAAGCAACTGCATAATCAAAACTTTCGCAAACTTGCTAGGATCTTCTGTAACAACTCCGGCTGCAGCCTGACCTGCAATACCAACACCTATAGCTGAACCAATACCTGCTAAAATAACTGCTAATGCAGCTCCTAATAATGCATAAACAACTCCACTCATAAATTTTATTCCTCCTTGATATCTACATACTTCATATTTAATTTAAATGGGTTGAAAGGTTTCCCTCCACCCTCATAAAATTTGCCAAAAAATTCGACAAACTGAAGACGGTTTGTATGAACATACGCACCTAAAATATTAATTGCCATATTCATGGCGTGTCCTATAATGAAAACTAAAATAAAGACAATTGCGCCCAAAATGCCATCTCCTACCATGCTGCCCATCTGATTGATAACAGATGCAATAACACCAGTCGCAAGACCAAGTGCCAACAGACGAGAATAAGAAAGAACGTCACTGAGCCAACCTGTTACATTGTAAAGATCATAAGCACCGAGAGCCAGTCGAAGTCCAAAATTCTTATTTGCACGACCTGACATAAATAACAGTCCTAATGCCCCCACAATCGTCAAAACTTTTCCTGCTGTTCCTACAAAAGCCGGGAAAGTTTCTGGTGGTATCTGAGAAATAGATGCAAAGATTGGACTTGGCAAAAGCATGAGAATTAACCCAATAAGGAACACATACCAAAGCACTACATCACAGAAAAAGTCCATAATCTTTTTATCTTTCAGTAGCATATAGCCTTTCATTGCCAATCCTGTAAACAGGTGAATAACACCAAATGCCATCGAATACATTAACATTCGCATAGGATCATTTAATGGAACAAACCAAAGTGCTTTCACCAATCCGCCTTCCGGTACATCTACATGGAAGAATGTTCTGGCTACCACATCAATGGCATCTCCAAAATAACCTCCGAAAAGTATTCCCCATATAAGTGTGGAAATACCACAATACATAAACATTTTAATTGCCTTTTTCATTGACTGTTCCATACGCGGGAATTTTTTCAATACAAAAAAGCATCCCAAGAACATAATTAAACCATAGGCTGCATCTGACAGCATCAATCCAAATAGAAAAACATAGAAGAAAGACATCACAGTTGTGGGGTCTACTTCTCCTCTTTTTGGAAGACCATAGGACTCCAAAACACCCTCTACAGATTCAGAAAAACCATTGTTACTTAAAAGCACTGGCATTTCCTCATCTTCAGGGACATCTGCGCTCTCCAGACTCAGAACAAAATTTTCATTCAAAGCCTTTTCAAGAACATTTAAAGATCTTGTCGGTACATATCCATTCAAAAAGAATGTCTGTTTCGACTGTGGAATCTGTCCTAAAACATCGTATTTCTCAGCTCTTGCTCTGAAATAATCTGAAATTAATTTCAGATTTTCCCTGCCAGAAGCATAAGAGCAAATTTCTTTTTGACATTGCTCTACTTCCTGCTGTAAAACAGTAATTTTCTGCTGCAGTTCTTCTTTTTCCTGAGCTGGAATTTTGCTCATATTTTGAGCCGGTTTTGCAAAGCCATTTTGACGAAGAACCTCTTCCACATGTGCTGCATCTTTTTTCAAACACAACACTGCAAGATACATTACGTCTCTTTCAGAAGATAAAACAGAAATATCCACTCCTGATACTTCTGGTGCCTGCTCCAAAATCAAGCTATACACTTCTTCTAATGTCGTAACTCCAGAAATAGAACCAATCAGCACAATTGTGCTTTTCGTTCCCTGAAAATTCACCGGAATATCCAAATTTATCCATGGAAGTAATGACTCTATTTGGTTTTCCATCTTCTGAATATTGGCTCTGCACTCTGAAATCTGTTTATTCAGCTTCACAACCTGTGCTGCCGTATTCAGGATTTCTTTTTCCTGTTTCGTCGTTTCAAGGTATTTACTCTTTTCTACCAAGTTCTTACCTTCCAGACTGGCAAACATAGATACTTTTTCCGGTACGTATTCCTGAAGAATATTCAGTGCTGTATCTGCCAAAGCGGCATTTCTTTCAAATGAATTTCTTTCTTCCTGAGTACTTACTGTTTGAAGACCTTCTTCTTCCGTCTCAAACTTTGAAATTTCCATAATACCCAAAGACTGAATTTTCTCCAAAATGGCTTTTCTGTCCTTTTTCAGCGCGCAGATACTGACTTTTTGCATCTGCAATACTGCCATATTCACATCACTCCTTTATTTCTGTTTTCTTCTGACAGTATTTTTATACCAGACTTGATATAATTACATTTACCGTCTCTTCTTCCTTTTTCTTTGCAGTATTTCGTATTTCTGCAATTTCTTTTGCTGCCGACTTTAAAGCTTCTTCCAGCTTTTTCTCACCAGCAACCTGCGCAGCTTCTCTGGCCTCTTGAGCCTTCTCCTGCGCTTTCGCAATCATAGCGGCTTTCGCATCCTCTGTTTCCTGCTTTGTCTGCTCAAGAAGCTGTGCACCTTGATTTTTGGCACGCACCATAATTTTCTCAGCTTCCTGCTCTGTTTCCCGGATTTCTTTGATTGTCTTTTCTACCACAGTATCACCACCTTCACATATCTTGATATTACTATGAATTATGCATTTTGTCAATTTACCAACATGTTATTCTTGTTTTTTTCACTAAGCTTCTACACTTTTACTGGTTTTTCGATACGAAAAAGGGGAATTTGCACAATTTTATGCACTTTCCCCTTTTATCATTTGTATATTTCATCTAATCATCACTGCATCGAACTGTTTTTTTTATTTGTTTTCACATTATCACTTTACTCATATAAATAGTTAGCATATTCCGGTAACTCTATATTGCTTCCATCAATCCACTGATATCCACAGTTAATAAATGCGTCATTTTCCAATTCCAAATCAGCACGCATTGCAGCTACGATGGTTGCATATCCCATACCATAAGAATTCTGTACAAAGGTTCCTATTTCTGTCCCCTTCTTTACTGCGTCAATCTGCTTCTTTCCTGCGTCAATTCCCAATACCACAATCTCTCTTCCTGATGTGCTCACTGCATCTAGAACAGCATTTGCAGCATGCTCATTTGTTCCAAAATAACCCTTTACATCCGGATATAACTTTAACACAGCTTCTGCCATTTCCGTCATACTCGTTTCTGGATTTTCATGGGAAATATTTACAATTTCGATTTCCGGATAATTATTAGTAATAGTTTCCATAAAGCCAGTCTCTCTATCCCTGCTTGTCTGAGATGCAGCCACATGTGTCATTACTGCAATTTGTCCCTGACCACCAATAACTTCTGCCAACTTTTTCGCAGCTTCCGTACCTAACGTATAATTATCTGTTGCGCATACAGAATTGACCAAATCACTCTGTACTCCTGAATCCAGAACTACAACCGGAATATCATTTTCCGCTGCTGCCTCTAACTGTGCCTGACAAGATTCCATATCAATAGCAGCTAAACAAAGTACAGAAGGATTTTCAGAAAGTACTGCGTCAATAATATTAATCTGGCTTTCTACATCTGTCTCCTCTGTAGGGCCTTCAAAAGAAATTTTGATTTTATCTTCGCCTTTGTATCCCATTTTCTGGTTTAAATCTTTTACTGCCTGATCCATCCCTTTTTTAACACTATTCCAAAAACTGGACTTTGTGTTCTTTACTACCACTGCAATATGACTGCCCGGCTCAGGATTTAACTCTTCTAAAGAAGTATAATCCTTTGTTCCTGCATGGTTCTTCAAAACCTGCATAGTCAAATCATCTGCCATATTCTTTTCTTCTTGCGGTTCTTTAGAAGGTTCTTTCTCTCCCTCCGGCTTCTCTGTATTTGTAGTATTAGACTGTTCTTTCTGTTTCTCTGTATGATTTTGGGTTTTATCAGATTTTGGCTTTTCTTTTGAGCCACAGCCACTGATAATTCCTGCTGCCAGCATGCAGCACAGTAAACCCACCAGTACTTTCTTCATAATCTTACCTGCCCTTTACTCATTTTATCTAAAAGTTTCACTACTTCCCCATTATACACGAAACTTTTTAATAGTCCATACCTTCTATCTTTGTTTATAAAATTTTTCGAAATGCCCTAATCACTTAATTTTCCTACAAAACAGCACATTCTTTTAAAATCACATAAATCAAAAAAGCAGATATTGGTCCCAAAAGAAAGCCAAAACCTCCATACAAAATAACACCTAAATAAACAGATACAAGTACCAAGAGTGGTGAAACACCTATGTGATTTCCAATTAATCTAGGCTCTAAAAATTGTCTCACAGCCGCTGTCAAAAGATATAATACAAACAAACCAATGCTCATTTTTATCTTTCCCTGAATTAACACAATCAGTGCCCCCGGAATAAGAAAAGTTCCTGTTCCCAATACAGGAAATGCATCAAAAATTCCAATAGCTATACCAAAACCCACATAATGCCTGACCTTTAGCACCCATAAACCGCAAATACACAGCAAACACACCACTAAAATAATTTTAAACTGCGCCTTTAAATACTCTTTTATTCCTACTGCCATTTCCTGAATTATATGGCTAATGTTCTTAAATATTTTCCACTTTCCCAAAAATGCATACACACACTCTCTTTCCTGCAAAAACAATATGGCAAAGACAATACAAATCGCCAGTACACCAATAAAGCAAACACATCCTTTTACAGAAACTACTGCTGTATTCATACTATTTCTTCCTGAGAAAATACACTTCAAAAGAATTTCTGCCTGCTTACAGATATAAAAACAGATTTTATCAGCAGGTATCCCTATAAAATGTTCCAACCCAAGGCAAAATTTCCATAGAATATCCTGTGCCCCCTCTTTAAATTCAGGATAGTATTTTACACATCCACTTAACTTTCCTGTAAAATACTGCAGTGTAAAAAATATTCCTAAAACCGCCAACAATATTCCCAGAATAATAAAAACTATCCCCAGAATATTTTCTGATAAATGTATCTTTTTACTTACTGGTCTTTCACATATTTTCTTTACCGGTACATGAACTGCCTCTGCCAAAATCCATCCTAAAAAAAACGGAAGTATTACAGGAAATACATATTTCATTCCTAGAAATACTCCTGTAGTCACTCCCGCTATAATCCCTGCCTTTTTCCAACTCATGATCTATTCCTCCATACCTTTTGACCTTTACACTTAGTATGGTGAAACAATTCTTTCCTATAC
>PPYF01067660.1_pt1 | contig 11279 bp, 5 predicted proteins | sample 1559871 | NCBI WGS metagenome assembly PPYF01 (sample SAMN08240021, study PRJNA423297) | Human gut metagenome, whole genome shotgun sequencing project. | reverse complement strand
TTGAGTGAAGGATTTTATCATAGTTTGGCACGTTTCCGTCCTACGGTATCGGTTATTGACCCTAATGGACATTTTACGGAATTGTCTATGATTCCTTATTTGCAGAGTGGAACGTATACAGATACGCAGCGTGACCGTTTTAATATCACTGCAGGTTTTGAATTGCAACCGCTGAAAGACTGGTTTATTTTCTTTGATTATACTTATAAGCAAATGAACTTGGAGTATGAAGCATTGAATGTGGCTCCCAGTATTTATGAGCAAGATGGGGTGACAATGACCAAAGTGGCGCGTTCTGAATTGGGAGTAGTGGAAGACGGTAAGTTTACACGTACTTATGGACGTACCCGTTATCAGACTATCAATCTTTATACAAACTACCAGTTCACTCTGAATGATCATCATAACTTTACATTAATGGGGGGGTATCAAGAAGAGGATAATGATTATAGCTATATGAAGAACTCTATTACAGGCTTGTATTCTACAAACAACCCTAATTTGGGTATGGGTACAGGTGATAAAGTGGTAGTGGATACTCGTAACGGATGGGCTACACGAGGCTTTTTTGGGCGTATCAATTATGACTACGACGGTCGCTATCTGTTGGAATTGAACGGCCGTTATGATGGGTCTTCTCGCTTTGCTAAAGGAAACCGCTGGGGATTCTTCCCTTCCGCATCTTTGGGATGGAATATTTATCGGGAGAAATTTATGGAACCGGCAGCCGATTTCCTTTCTAATTTGAAATTGCGTGTATCATATGGTTTGTTAGGTAATCAGGCAGATGCCGGTTTATATACTTTTGCTTCCAATATGTCACTGAATGGTGGTTTGGGAGGATATATATTTAGCGACGGTCGTCATATTTATACCAATCCCGCTCCTGTTATTGACCCGAATACTACTTGGGAGAAGGTGGAAAGCAAAAATATCGGATTGGATTTTGGTTTCTTTGGAAACGCTTTGACCGGAACCGTAGATATATTCCAGCGTGATACAAAAGATATGTTGGGACCGGGGCTGGAGTTTCCCGATATGTTTGGTGCGGTAGCTCCACAGGCTAATAACGCCCGTATGCGTAACCGTGGTTGGGAGTTGTCTTTGAATTATCGTGGAAAAATAGGTAACGATATTGATTATAGTGTCGGAGGGTCGGTTTCAGATGCTGTTTCCGAAGTGACGGAATATGCTAATGCTAAAAAGAATGATCCTTACGGAAGCTGGTATACAGGCCGTAAAGTAGGTGAAATATGGGGATATCGGGCCGAAGGTCTGATTCAGACACAAGAAGAAGCTGACGCTTACAATGCGGAGTATGATTTAAGCTATATCAGTGGAAAACTGTGGGAACCGGGAGATGTGAAGTATATAGATCTGGATGGCAATAAAGTCATTGACAGGGGAGACAATAGACTGGTGGATGGTGATATGGGAGACCAGACTATAATTGGTAATACAACCCCACGTTATCAGTACACTTTCAATGGATATATCAGTTGGAAAGGATTAAGTCTGAGTGTTATGTTCCAGGGTGTGGGCAAACGTGACTGGGTTGCCGGTGGCGCATATTTCTGGGGATTTGGACCTTATGCTCAAGTTACTGTTTTCAAGGAACATATGGATTATTGGAGACCGGACAATCCGGGAGCTTATTATCCGAAACCTTATATTAATTCTGCGGGTGGAGTAGCTCCTTATCAGGATAAAAATATACAGCGTACTGATTTGTATTTGCAGAATGCAGCTTATTGCCGGTTGAAGAATCTGACTTTAAGCTATGACCTGCCTAATGCATGGGTACACAAAGCTGGCTTGCAGAAAGTGCAGGTGTTCTTTTCCGGAGAGAATCTGTTGACATTTACCAAACTGAAAGGTATGTTTGATCCGGAAGCCATTTTTAGTTCCAACTCATATACAAGTGAGGGAGGAAAGAACTATCCGATGAACCGCGTATTGTCCTTAGGCTTTATTGTTAATTTATAATTTTGATATCTTATGAAAAAAAGAAATATATTATTGGGGCTGGCTTTGGCATTCTGTTTTACGGCTTGCTATGATTTGGATAAAATGCCCGAGGGAGTATTGTCTACGGCCGAACCGTTTCGCAGTACAGGCGAAATAAGAAACTATATAGACCGCTATTATGAATTTGGTGTCCGTACGCAAGGGTTCATGGCTGGTGGTGGAGGTGGTATTGCCGGTAATGATGTTAACAGTGATAATTTGGCATCTGCTGCTGTCAATTCGCGCCTGATGGGATTAACTTCGTTGAGCAATGCGGTGGCTTTAGATAATTATACACATATTCGTAACATTAATTTTTTGATAAATAATGCCGGTGACTGTCCGGAAAAAGGCAGTGTAGAGTATAATCATCTGATGGGTGAGGCCTATTATTTCCGTGCTTGGTTTTATTATTCCATGTTTTCAGACTATGGTCGGTTGGCATGGGTAGACACCCCGCTAGAACCAAATCTGGAAGTAATGATGTTGCCTCGCGAGAGCCGTACATTTATTGCCGATAAGATTTTGGCAGATTTGGATATGGCCATTTCACTGATGAAGGAGCAGAATAATTCGTCATCCATGCGTCTGCACAAGGATGTAGCCCGTGCGTTGAAGAGTGAAGTCGCTCTCTTTGAGGCTACATGGGAAAAATGGCATTATGCTAAGGAAAAAAACAAACCCGAAAAGTTTTATGATACGGAACTTGGAGAGGCAGAGTTAATGGCAAAGATAGACAACTATTTGGATCAGTCTATCGCTGCTGCTGAAGAAGTGCGTCAACGGGGAGTATGGAAAATATATAATACCGGAAATGTGGAGAATGATTATAGGAGCATTTTTGAAACTCCTGATCTGACTGCTAATCCTGAAATTCTTTGGTTTAAGATGTATGATGGAGATCAGGTGGGCAATAGTGTCACTCGTTATTTGAATACAGGTGGAGGTAATGTGGGGGTTACAGCATCTTTAGTAGATGATTATTTGACGATAGACGGCCGGCCTTTGGTTGGGAAAGAGCTTCTTGATGCCAAGCGTGTCTATCCTACGGAGTTGCTTCCTACTGTCCGAGACCCCCGTTTGTCGCAGACTGTGGCCTTGCCTGGACAGCGCATGCAACCTGCTGGGGCTGGTAATCCGTACGTTGTCGGTTTCCCCTCGTTGGCTGGCGATGGTTCAGCATTTGGAACGAACATGACCGGTTATGTGATGTTGAAACATGTACAGATAGATTATACTGGAGATTATATCTCGGAATATAAAGGCTCTACTCCTGCCATTCAGTTCCGTTACGCTGATGTTTTGTTGAATTATGCGGAAGCGCTGGCCGAGAAGAACGGGGCGGCTAATGCGGGCAAGATTATAGAGATATTGCATCCTTTGCGCGAGCGTGCCGGTATGCCGGATATTGATTTCGACCGTGAATATAATACTTCTGCGGAGTATCCGTTTAGAAATCTGGATAAATATATCCAAGCTGTACGCCGCGAACGCCGGGTGGAAAAAGCATTGGAAGGTCGTCGGGTATTTGATATCATGCGCTGGGCCGCTGCCGAGGAGTTGATTATAGGTAACCGCGCACATGGTGCTTTGTTTATAGGCAGTAACTTGCCGGAACAATACGGGCCAGAGTTGAAATATGACCAGGCATCTGGAAATAATATGTTTTTGACAGGCAGCCCTGATGATGCTGAACGTTACATATTACCGGTGCCTCCTTCTACAATGCCGAATGGATGGCAGTTTAAACCGAACCGGGATTATTTGTTGCCTATCCAGGAGCGTATGATTAATGTAATGGATGGCATGTGGGAACAGAATCCCGGTTGGTAAGGAAGTGATGAATGAATCCAAAGTTATATAAAAATGAATAGAATAACCAGTAGTGTATTGTATTCTTTGACGGGAGCAGCGATGTTGTCATCGCTGCCTTCCTGCAAGGTAAAGAAAGAGAGCGACGGGAATGAGAAAAAAAGCATGAATATTGTGTATATCATGTGTGATGACCATTCTTTTCAGACTATCAGTGCATATGACCAACGTTATATGCAGACACCCAATATTGACCGGATAGCCAATGAAGGGGTCCGTTTCACAAATAGTTTTGTGGCAAACTCCCTGAGTGGCCCCAGCCGTGCCTGTATGCTGACCGGTAAACATAGTCATGCCAATGGATTTACGGATAATACCACCACATTTGACGGTAACCAGCAGACTTTCCCGAAACTGCTTCAGGCTAATGGCTATCAGACTGCTATGATCGGTAAATGGCATCTGGTATCTGAACCTACCGGATTTAATTATTGGGACATCCTGATAGGACAAGGGGATTATTATAATCCGAAATTTATTAAAAATGGCGAACGGGTACAACGGGAAGGCTATGCTACCAATATTGTGACAGATTTGGCAATAAATTGGATGGACAGCATCCGGGACAAGAGTAAACCATTCTGTCTTTTTATTCATCATAAGGCGCCTCATCGTACCTGGATGCCTGATCTTTGTGACCTTGACTTGTATGATGATGTAACTTATCCGATGCCAGAGAACTTCTATGATAAATATGAAGGCAGAATTCCTGCATCCAAGCAGGAAATGAGCATTATAAAGGATATGGATTTGGTGTATGACCTGAAGATGGCGGACAAGGAGAATGAGATCCATACCACAACGGGACTGGAAGAAGCGGGCAGAAATATGTATAATGCTCTGAATCCGGAACAGAAGGCTGTTTGGGACAAGCATTATGATCCTATCATTGCCAAATTCAAACAGGATAAGTTAACGGGTAAGGCTTTGGCTGAGTGGAAATATCAGCAATATATGCATGATTATATGCGGGTTATCCATTCCATAGACCGTAATGTGGGGCGTGTTTTGAAGTATTTGGAAGAGAACGGATTGATGGAAAATACGATGATTGTCTATACTTCCGACCAGGGATTCTATATGGGAGAACATGGTTGGTTTGACAAGCGTTTCATGTACGAAGAGTCTTTCCGTACCCCCTTGCTGGTCCGTTTGCCGGGAGGAAAGAAAGGTGATGTTGATGAGATGGTGCAAAATATTGATTATGGTCCTACTATATTGGACCTTGCAGGGGTGGAGGTACCGGCAGATATGCATGGAGTTTCTTTCTTGCCTTTGCTGAAGGGGGAGAAAGTGCCTGACTGGCGTAAATCATTGTATTATCATTTTTATGAATACCCGGCTGAACATGCTGTCCGCCGCCATTATGGTGTACGTACAGAACGTTATAAATTGATGCATTTTTATAATGATATAGACTGTTGGGAACTATATGATTTACAGGAAGATCCTATGGAGATGCATAATATCTACGGACAACCTGGAACGGAAGAGTTGGTTAAAGAATTGAAGACGGAATTATTACGTCTCCAAGTTCAGTATGATGACCCTATTCGTAACATTTACAAGGATTGACAACCTAATCTGACCTAAATTTAACATAGCATGAAGTATTCCCGGTCTTTCTGTTTTCAAGAAGGTCGGGAATCTTTTTTTCTATAATCGGACGGACTCATTCCCATTGCATTTTTGAATACAGTGCTGAAATTGCGTGAATGCTTGAATCCTGACTGTTCTGCTACTTCGCTTATGGAAAGTGTGGTGGCATCTAGTAATTTACGGGCATATTCCAAACGGCATTTTATGATGTATTCACTGATGCCTATATCCATCATTCCTTTAGTCTTGTTGTAGAGTGACGCACGGCTCATTCCCATTTGCTTTGCTATGAAATTGACATCCATATCCACATTGCTGATATTTTCATTGACAATGCGGCTGAATTGAAGCATCAGCTGCTCATTGATGTGATTCAGATTTTCTTGTTTGGGTATAGGGATATCTATGGTGGCATAGTGCTTTTTCACGATGTTGTGATTATGCATGATATTCTGTATCTGGATAGAAAGTAAATCCATGTCAAACGGTTTGGTTATATAGGCTTCTGCTCCTGTTTTGTATCCTTCTTCTATACTGGCGTCATCGACACAGGAAGTAAGCAGTATCACAGGCATATAGTTTAAGTCTGGTTTTTGTTTGATATAGCGGCATAGTTCAAATCCGTTCATGCGGGGCATTTTGACATCACTTAATACAATTTGGGGGCGTTGTGACGTAAGGATAGGAAGAGCTTCCATGCCATCATGAGCTTCATAGACTTCTTCAAACAGAACTTGTAGGTTGCAAATCAGGTAATTACATAAGTCGCGATCATCTTCCACTATTAGAATAGAATGAAATTTCTCTATGCTGTCTTGTTGAGGTTGTTTGTAATCGATGTCGGCTGATAGATGCAATGCATCATTCAAATAGGTTTGAGGTGTAGATTGAATGTCGGCGGCTTCCTGTCTATACGGTAATGTGAAAAAGAAAGTCGCTCCTTTGGTTTCATTATTTTGGGCTCCGATGATGCCTCCGTGCATTTCTACCAGTTGTTTGGCGTATGACAAGCCGATTCCGTTACCTTGAAAGCTATGTTTACCCTGATAGAAGCGAGTGAATAAATTGGCTATATCTTCTTCTTGAAGACCTATTCCCTCATCTTTTATAGTTACCCGTACACGGCTTCCATTACCTTCGAGGTAAGTGGAAACAGTGACAGTAGAATTTTCTTCGCTGAATTTATAGGCATTTGTCAATAGGTTGTTAACGACGATTTCACATTGACTGCGGTCAAAATACATAGTTTCTATGGTAGTGTCAGGAGTAAATGCCAATGAGATATTACGTAACGAAAGTTCATCCTTGAAATCATTTAGGATACTTTGCAACCATTCGTTGAAGGGCGTGGAAGACATGCGCAGGATATTTTTCTCTACTTCCATCTTGCGCATATTCAGAATCATGTCAATGATGTTTTTCATTTGTCGTGCTTGCTTGAACGCACCATATAGTTTGCCACGGAGTTCATAGGGGATTTGTTTGCTGTTTGTAAGTTGTTTCAACTCCAGCTACCATCGTTCTGTGTACATTGAACCGTTATTTTATAGTCGCCCGGAGAAATGGTATGTAAAACAAGATGGGGACGGGATGTTTCTGTGTATTCTGTGTTCAGCCCTTTTATGCGGAACCGGTAGATGCGCTTGTGAAATACATTTCCCCCTTCCAGTTGTGTATGTATTTTTAGGGAGGAGAAATTATAAGGAATTTCCATAGTTGATCGGGGGATGAAGTGAACTGTTGTGCCGTTCAATGCTATTTCTTGCAACTTAAGTGTGATGGGAGGTGGAGCCGAAGCTGGTTTTAAAGCTTTGTTGATTCGTACCAATCCCTCGGAGCCACCCATGTATATGTTGCCGTCACTTGCCACCAATGCAGGTTTGGCTAAAAAGTCGTTAGGTAATATGCCGTCCATCTCATTGTAGATGACAAAATGATTTTTATGTGGATTATAAGCGTATATGATTCCCAATGACCCCATCCATACGATGCCTTCATGGTCAATGACTAAAGAAGTGATTACGTCATTTCCATCGGGTAGCTTTAATGGCTCTTTACGGTTTGAGGGCAGGTGAATTCTGGTGACTCCATTAGGTTCGGCTATCCATAGAGTCCCTAAAGAATCAATGCTTGCAGCTAATATCTGGTTATTTTTCTCATAAGCTATGGTTTCGTATTCGTTTTTCTCTTTGTTGTATTGGAATACATTGTTTCGGTCATGAAAAAATGGATAAGTACGGTATTTTCCAATATAGATCCAAGAATATTGTAATTGTTTGTTCTTGAAGTGGATGGGAATAAGTTGTTGGCTTCCGGGAATATATCGGTAAAAAGCATTACCGTATAGTTCTATTTCGTTCCGATCATTAACTCGTATATTGGTGGGTGCACTGGAGCTTGCCAGCTTTGCTTCTGCATCTTTGTCCGGAAGAGAGAAGCGCTGGTAGTTTCCTGTCTTTTTATTGAAGCGGAAGATTCCTTTTGAAAAACTGGATGCTAGCAGTTCGGTTTCGGATAAAGGGCAAATGGATACTATTTTTTCTCCCAATGTTTGCGGATAGTGGGTAAAACGTTCCGTTTGCGGGTCAAAGCAGTTGATACCGCCTCCGTCCGTACCAATCCAGATCCGTCCGTCTTTATCTTCCCATAGGCATAAGGGGCATTTGTCGGACAAGCCTGAGGCTGGGTTTTGTGCAGCTTTGGTATAGGTAGTGATAAAACCTTTTTCTGCTCCTAGTACGCCTTCCCGCACCATACCTATCCACATGTGGTTGTTGCTGTGGCATAGGCATGTGACTGAATTGGCAGGGAATTCACCGAATGGAGAATCAGTTATTTCTCCTGTATGTTTATTTAATAGCTTTATTTCCCATGCATTGTTTATTATCAGGTAATGAGTGGAGTCGAAAGGCTCCATCTTGATAATATGGATTCCTGTCGTTTTTAAAGGGATTGCTTTGGAATGTTTTAATTCTTTTTCATATACAAGCAATGTGTCGGTTACAGGTATCAGCAGCTTGCTTCCTTCAGTTGTTATAATGGAAGCTTTTACCGGCTGATTATGTCGCAGAAAAATTTGCAGGGAATCTTTCTCATATTCATAATAACTGATTCCTTGTGAGGTGATCGCCCATATCCGTTCTTCATTATCTCCGAAAATATCGTTGATGTAATGGCTGTTTTTACGTAATAAATACGGTAGATTATATTTCTTGATTTTTTCTCCATTGAAACGATATATTCCCTGAGTGGTTCCGACCCATAATGAACCGTTTTTGTCATCGTATAGGGATATAATAGAGGTTGGAAGTCCTTCTTTAATAGAAAGTTGTTTAAAATGATAATAAGGACGGTTGATGGAATAAGTCTTTATGATAAAACAACATAGAACCAGGATTACATAGACGGTTTTTCTCATTCAGATAAGGTCTTAAAACAAATATTTGTACAAATATAAGAAATAGGTTTTGAAATTCAAAGCGAAAAGAGGATATTGATAACCGAATGGCTGTGATATTATATATAATTTGTCATTCTGAACAGATGTAAAAGATAACATAGTGTTCAGAATGACAAAATAGATTAAAAAATGAGGGGGATTTGTCTGACTGTTTTTTTGTCCTTATAAGGGGATTTTTTTCAGTTTCTCATTCTCAACCATTACTTTATATGTCTTTCCTTTAGTTGTCTTAAAGGTAAAAGTCAGGTTACCATATCTCAGATTGCAGGGCTCACCGGCTTTGGACAGAATGACGGCTTCTTTTAATTTACCATCCTGCCAGATAATGTCAATTTCAAAGTTACCTTTGGCACAAAGCCCCTTGACTGAACCTTCTTTCCATGCGTCTGGCAAGGCTGGGAGTAATTGGATGAATCCCATGTGACTTTGCAACAACATTTCTGTGATACCGGCAGTTCCGCCAAAGTTACCGTCAATCTGGAAAGGCGGATGGGTATCCCATAAGTTGTCCAAAGTTCCATTTTTTAGTAAGTTGCCAAATAGTTTGTAGGCGTGGTTGCCGTCTTGCAGACGTGCCCATTGATTCAGTTTCCATCCCATGCTCCAGCCGGTAGCTCCGTCACCGCGGTGTTCTAAAACAACTTTGGCGGCATTGGTTAATTCGGGAGTAGTAATTGGTGAAAGGGTGTGGCCCGGATGCATACAGCATGTACAAAAGTAGCTCCTTGGTCTACAGGTCCATGCTCGGGAGAAGTGGAAGGAGCAGCAGTGTAGGTCCCGTCCGGTTTATGCCATAAATAGTCTACAGCAAAGTTGGCACTGCTCTTGATAAGATCATAGCCTACTTCTTTCAGGAATTTTTTGTCTCGGGTGTAATCATAGTATTCCCAAATGTGAGTTGCCAGCCAGGGACCTGCCATCGGGTTAAAGTTCCAGGACATATTTTCATCGGTCAAAGGGGAAGTAAATCCGAAAATGTTTCCGGATATGGAGGCTGTCCATCCGCGTGCGCCGAAATAGGCTTGGGCTGTTTTTTCTCCCGGCTTTACCAAGGTACGGATGAAGTCTATCAAAGGCCATACACATTCATTCAGATTGGTGGAGCAAGCAGGCCAGTAGTTCATCTGGATATTGATATTATTATGGTAATCTACATGCCATGGGCCATCTACCCCGTTGGCCCACATTCCTTGCAGGTTGGCCGGGAGATTGCCGGGGCGTGAACTGGCAATTAATAAGTATCGTCCGAACTGATAATAGATTTCTTCCAGCCGGTAGTCCGGATTTCCTTTGCGATAGCGTGCCAGACGTTGATGGGTGGGAAGATCTGTAACGGCAGGATATTGCAAGGTCATAGGAGCATGAGGGTTCAGTTGTAGTTTGACTCTGCCAAACAGTTGGGTATAGTCCGTTTTGTGTCGCTCGCATAATTCGTTGTAATTTTTGGCAGCGGCAGCGTCTAGCATGGCCAGGGTTGTTTGGTCCGGATCAGGACCGACATACGTCTTGGGGTCTTTGAAGTCTGGATTGAAGTTGAGTTTATAATCGGTATCTGCGGTCAGCAGAAAAATGACTTCATCCGCATTGCGGACAATGAATTTGCCATCAGTCGTGTTCAGGCTTCCTCCTTTGTTTATGGCTTGTATGCGGAGAGCAAATTTCATTTGGTTGTTTTTGAGGCGACCGGTATAGAGCAAACGATTGGGACCGTCTGTTTTGATATCACCTATGGCTTCAGGGTTGCTGCCATAGCTGAATATCAGGTTTTGCATGCCGGGACGGTTGGCTGTGAACTTCAGTACCATCACGCTGTCGGGGTAGGAAACGAAGTATTTACGCTCGTAGTTCACTTCATCTTTGCGAAAACTGACTATTGCCATGGCCGAGTCAAGAGACAGGATGCGTTTATAATCGGTCATACCGATTTCACTTAAACCGGTTTCGATGTAAGCTTCTCCCAATGTAGTAAAGGAGCCGAAGCGAAAAGGTGTTTCACGGCTTGGCTCATAATCGGCCAGTCCGTTGAAATTTTTGCAGGTAAGTTCTTCTGCTTTTTTCTGGTTACCGTCTGTGAATGCTTGGCGGATTTCGGGTAACAGGTGTGCCGACTCTTTATTTACGTTCCAATAATAAGTTGCTCCCTTTTCTGTGTTCGGTCCTCCGCGCCATAGTGTCTTTTCGTTTAAAGTGATTCGTTCTGCCGCTATAGATCCCATAACATTGCCTCCCAAACTGCCGTTTCCTATGGGGAGCGAGTTGTTTTCCCATGCTTTGTCTGTTGCAGGAGAATACCAGGAAGCGCGTCCGTCCAAATTATTAGGGGTATCAAACCAGATGCTCA
>PPYF01507586.1_pt1 | contig 11281 bp, 17 predicted proteins | sample 1559871 | NCBI WGS metagenome assembly PPYF01 (sample SAMN08240021, study PRJNA423297) | Human gut metagenome, whole genome shotgun sequencing project. | reverse complement strand
GGAGCTAGTTCCGCGTTGCGCTAGCTGCGGAAACGCGGGGTCCGTTCAAGCTGTTGCGTTGAGATTGAAAATCAACCAGGGTGGTTTGAGATGGATACTTCATGGTTTATGGAATTCGTAGGCTTCGTCAGAGAGAACTGGCAGTGGTGTGTCGCTGCTGTTGGAATCCTGTATTGCTTGCGTCATTTTATGGGCAACTCTGATGACAGTCAGATTGAGAATAGCCAGTCGAGCTCTCGGTCTTGCACAACTGGCAATAACTGCGTGACAACGGTTAGCCCGGTAATCAACGTTCCCTGCTACAGCGTATCGGACCAAAAACTCAGGTCTGAGCTCAATCCTTCCGATAGGCTCTACTTCGATAGAGTCGTTTCCAATAGCCAACAATTTGTTGATTTTGGCGCTCATTATTCTTTTGATAATCCGGGTTCCGCGAAGGAACTTAAAACCAAAGCCTCTGCTTTGCAGAAGTCTGTTGCGATCAATGACCCCTCCTGTTTGAGGGACAAATCTTTCGAACAGTGCCTTGCTGCGTATCGTATGTCAGTCGAAATTGGAGACGCCCTCCACGAATCACGTGTCAATTTGAAAAATACTTGCGCTTCAGTTTCAAAGGCTAATAGGTCAAAGCCTGGCTACAAAACACTTGTTGACCTCGAAAAAGATCTATACAGACGTGAACAGGCCCAGAATCACATGAGTGCGATTGCTCGGAATTACATCGGCTCATCTTTTGGGGATCGAGGCAAGCGGTGGTATCAAGAAAACCGCAGGCGCGCAATCGATAAAAAGGCAAATGCTAGGTAATCTTAACGGATATTCTGACTCATTTGGCATAATGTGACAGCTTGTATGAATTCATGCGGCGTCGAGTTCAGCGAGAGCCCGGCGCCGTTAGCGCGCTTAAATGTCAGCGCAAAAAAATATTCGCTTGCTAGCGTCATGAGTCTAAAATCTATAGCACTGCATTATGGGAGGACATCCGGATTGATGAGTAGCATAGAGCAAGGATGGCGTATTGGTGCAGAATCTGATACCGGTAGCTGCCTCTTAATTATAGGAAACGGATTCGATCTTCATCATGGTCTAGCAACCGGGTATTCGGATTATCACGACTGGCTGGTAGACCATGATGAGCAAGTGGCTACTGACTTCGAAACGTTTTGCTTTGCAGCGGAATGCTCAGATCTTGAGGGCAGCCTTGACTACATACGAAGTTCCGCCAAAGGTGTCGACTCCCGATGGTGCTCTCTTGAAGAATCACTCGGCATTGAATGGGACGACCTTTGTTATGAAACGCTCGATCACACGTATCCAGATGTAACCGAAGACAATCCAGGATGGGACGATTTCTGGATCGAGTTGCACATGCGTCTTGAATACCTGAAGAAGCTCACCAGGGATCACTTTCGGGAATGGGTAGAGTCTATCGATGTGTCTAAAATTAAGCCTGCACTTGATTTACCAGACACTGCTTCGTTCGTTACCTTTAATTACACTCCAACGCTGGAGTATGTCTACGGTGTTCGTTCAGCCAACATCCTCCATATCCATGGTTGCGTCTTGGATAAAAACGAGCTTCTTCAATTTGGTTCTCCCGACAATAATCCTTTCGAGCTTGAGAAGATGCTTGAAGACAAATATGGAATGGATGATTTTTACGGTGCGACTATTCAGCAGGGTGTAACTGTCGCATGCGATCGCTGCGCAGATACATGGAAAAACATCGAGGGTAACTACGACGCCCTAAACCAATTCTTGGACACCCTTGCCAAGATTGATACCGTAATTATCATGGGCAACTCGTTCGACAAAGTCGATAAGCCGTACTACCGCGACGTTCTGGCTCCACGCTACCGCGATGCCGAATGGGTGTTTTGTGAGCACGACGCCAATGAGAGTAAGCAGTATGCTATTGACGAATTTTGCCACGATCTTGCTATATCAAACTATCGCATGACCGATTACGAGGAGTTTAAAACAGCTTGGTCTTATACGTCATAAATAGGATTTAATTAATTTCTTTAGTAATAGCCCAGCTTGCCGACAGCTTGGCGGCGGCTTAGGATTTCGATAGATTCCAAATCATGGAAACGGATAGAGAAAGACTATTGCACCAACTTTCGTCGCGAGCAGGCTATGAATTCGACTGACTTGATCTCGCTTTTGATACAGCGGATCGCATTGCCAGTATCGCATCGCAACGTTTCTATGAGTCTTGGCTATAGTTGTGAAATCTGCCAAGAAAGACTAATATGCTTGAAGAATAGAACGGTCTATCTTTTGCCGAATATGTGAGTTTGCGAGCCGTTTTTTCCTCGTCGGAGCTCTAGTCATAAAGGCAAGTTGGGCTTTACACATCTGGCTAAAAGGATCGCCAAAGAATGGAAACGGTAAACCTAATCCTTGGGATAGCTGCTTCGGTCGTGTCGATTGCCGCTGCCGTCATATCCCTCTCCGCCAAGTCAGATGTCAAGAAGATGCGGGATTCTTTTCAGGGCAATACTATGAGCGCCTCCGGTACTGGTAACAGCCAAGTCATGGGCTCGAACAACAGGGCGAACGTGCATGCAAATCGCTAACTCTCGTTCAGTCGATCTTTCTTCGGAGGGGGTAGGAACTGGTCAAATCGTGGGTGACAACAACACCCAGAACATCATGGTAAGGCTTGGCGGCAGGGAGGGGCTCACTCACAGCGTGGTTCATGACCTGCTCGCCCTTGTCTACAATGGACCGTTGTGTGCTGAATCAGAGCTCTCACTCGATACCCCCATCAGCATGAACGAAAAATTACGCTTCAACAATGCAAACAAATACATGAATGTTATACGTAACCATTCAGGCGATTACGCCATGGTTAGTGATGCCATAAGGGAATTCCCCGACAGCGAGAAGATAATCAAGAAGCTCGGCGACTTATTCTATGACGTCGCCGATTTCGACGATGACGGCGCACTCGTCGTCGGTAATGGTGATGCGCAGCTCGATGCTATAAAGGAACGTCTCGTAGACGCTCTCTTGCATGATATGGATTACGATGCCCACACCCATTCGATGGAGGACGTCGAGAGCTTTTGCATTGCGCTTGTGGCATGTGGGGTCTCACGGTGCATCGTCTTGGTGAAACCTGAAAGGGAAGAGGGATAAGGAGTCGTGCTGCTCATCGATAGGAACAATGACCCAGTGAAGACGGTGTACCACATCGCCGCTTTGGTGTACTCGAGGGTTTCCGCTATAGGTGAAACTGGGCCGATCGACTTATACAGATGGGTTTGCGATCCCGCACGTTGTGGTGATGTCCCTTATGAGTTCTTTCTTATGGCCATTGATTTCTTGCTCCTCGTTGCAGGCGTGGAGGCTACAGAGGAAGGGAGGCTCCGTGTTCATAGGGTCGGTTAAACTTCGGAATTCGATAAATGGTCAGGTCATGCGGGAAGTCGTATTCCACAAAGGGGCCAACCTCATAGTTGATGCTTACGAATCAGACAGACACAACAAGGTCGGGAAGACGACGTTCCTTAAGCTCATAGATGTGCTGCTCGGCGCAAACGGTAAAGACCGCCTATACAAGGACGACGAGACGAATAGCGTCAACGAAGAGCTGCGCGACATCATCAAGGAGAAGCGTGTTGTGGGCGAAATGACCCTCGTGAACTCGTTCGAGCGGCCCTCAAGCCAAAACGTCGAGCTCAAGGTGGAGCTGTTCCCGAGAGGTAAGTATTTCTTTGAAGGCGAGAAGGTTAGTGCGAATCGATACAGGGAACTGTTGGGTGAAACCCTATTTGCGGTTAACTCTAACAAGCCCACGTTTCGCCAACTCATCAAATCCTTCGTACGTATTTCCCTAAGCGGAGATGACTATTCATTCCTAAGAACGTTGACCAGCGCCTCTATCGCTGACTATAGAGCTGTCTACAATTACCTGTTCGATATCTCGGACTCTGAGCTTGACGCTAGGTTGGCAGAGCTTAACAGGGAGCTGAACAAGCTCAAGGAGTCTGCTAAGCAGTACAGGCGTCTTGCCGGCATCGAGGACGAGGAGCAGCTTATCCAAGTGGGCGTGGCGCTGGAGCGCGAGTGCCAACGCGTGGAATCCCGGCTCGGTGACCTGTTTGACGCCGATGAGTTCAAGGCCAATAGGGAGACGATCGAGGAAGCAAGGAGCCAGTATGCCAGACTGTGCTCCGATCTGGCCGAGATTGAGTTCAGGATGGAGCGCAACGCTGAGTGTATCGAGCGCGCTAGGAAGGAAATTGCAAGGCAGGCTGACCTTTCGCTTTCGCGTAGCTTTTACGAAGAGGTCCGCTCCCTCATTCCCTCGGTAAACAAGACATTCGAGGAAATGGTCGAATTCAACCGTGCGCTTTGCAAGAACGAGATAACGTACTTCCAGGAAGTCGGGGCCGAACTCGAGTCGGAAAGGGTGGGCATCCAGGCTAAGCTCACAACCTTCTCGGTTGAGAACTCGCGCTTCCTCTCGCTCCTTGATGGTGAGGCGATGAACGAATACGAGGCTCTTCTCGGTGAGTGCATGCGCCTGCGCCAGGAGATGGGTAGAAACACCGAGGTTCTTAGCACGCTACAAGGCTACGACGGACGCATAAAGACATTGGAAAGCCAAATTGCAAGCCTGTCCGATGGTGGGGAGGAACGGGAGTCCTCAATCTCAAGCCATCAGGACAGGATGAACTCCTTCAATAACTACTTTACACCGATGGCAAATGCTGTTAACGGGGAGAGGCCCATACTGACCTATTCGACCGCTACGGACAAGTTCCCGGTGGCAATTACCGACCTCAACGGATCTAGTACCGGTACGCGCAAGTCCCTTTTGGCGGTCTACGATCTTTCGTATCAGGAGTTCGCAATCGCCAACAAGATAGAGGCACCTCGCTTCGTGGTTCAAGACGTAGTCGAGAACGTCGAAGGTGAAGACCTGAAGAAAATTGTCGACATAGCAAATAGCATAAACTGCCAGTTTATTGTTGCCGTACTCAAGGAGAAGCTTGACTCCTCGCGTATACCCCAAGATGCTCAGGATTCAATGTGCATCCTCGAACTGTCGAAGCAGGACAAACTGTTCCAGGGTCCAACAGTCGAGGCTAACGAGCGGGGTCATGTTCTGGAATGATCGGCGGCGCGGCGGTAGTGTCGAGAAAGATGGTGTCGCGCCCGATCTGAGGCAAGTCGGTCCGGCGTCCAAGAAACTGAATACGGCTGATTGTCGAGTCGCCATGGAGCTACGGCAGAGTAAGGCCGGCAGAGACCCGATATTCACTGGCCTCTTGCTTCAACCTTATTTCCTGGATAGATCTAATATTGAACTGAGTGCTACATTATGCTCTAGTCATCTAATGGGTGAACTGGTTCATCATAACAATCTTGGATTAATCAATCTTCTTACGGCTGCCATACCACTCATCGGCCTCTATAATTTTCTTTAGCATTAGCAAATGTAAGTCCAGATAACGAATGCATAACTCTCCGCACTCAAACAGCGATGAGTTGATTTCTTCGTTCGGATCCATTCCGAAATTAAATTCAACCTCGTCGCCAGTGGAAATTGCCATAGCGTTAACTACCGTGGCAGAATAATGCGTCATCCCTGATGCTTTGTCGTAACTGGCTGCGACAGTGGGATCAAATTGGTTTAATAACTCCTTAAGTCTTCCGTCTGTTAGCTTTTTACCACTGCTGTCTTTCAGTTTGTTAATTTGTCCATTGTTTAAAAAGGTTTTGATAAAAGTATCGGTATCCTCGCATACTAAAAAGGCCAATGTTCTCATGCATACGCCAATCTGCGCTCTAAGGAGCTGAGCCGCACAAACGAAATTACGCGATTGGAGCATTGATATTAGGCCATCTACTATACGCATGCTGTATTCACAGGTTCCTGCTAAATATAGTTCCCAACCTGTAAAATCACCATTCATGAATGGTATGACTGATTTATTTTCAGCCATTCGTCGTTTCTTTAGGTTTTCTATCAGAGCAGAGCTCATGTCAAAATACTCTTTGTTCGACACAAATTCAGGATCAATGGTTCTGCTTTTCATAATTTGCCTCGTTCATTAATTTGCTATTTCTCTCTTGAGCTAGTTCTATAACTCCTAATTACTACTTTATTACTGTCATCAAAACAGTTATAGGCTGAGTGATGATTCCGTTGTTAAATTTCGATTCTGATGTCTCTACGTCTTTAAATTAATTAGCTAGAACGTCTCATTGCCCATTCGTTGCTAGACCGCCAACCGCTCAATATGGAATTCGTGACAGAAGATGTCTTACAATGCGTATGTGAACGCAAGCATCCAAGCATAAGACTTCATTCTCAAGGCGACCCCTCCTTTCACCGATTGGCAAAACGATTTACACCTAATTTCGGGAGTCGATCACAGGTTTCCTCTTTGCCCCTTGCTCGATCTAGCTACAATAATAAGTGCTGCTACCAGGTAGTTTTCTGGCGCAGTTTCCATTGGCTCTTGCGTAGATCGGAGCGGTTATGTTTGCCACCGCGTTCCACACTAGCCGACACTACATTCTACTTACCGTAATGGCCTGCCTATGCGTTTTGCTGGGCGGGCCTTCTTATGCGGCGGGCGCGGACAGCCTGTTCATTGCGGGCGTCACGTACTACGAACCGGGCGTGTCGGGCCCTGGGTGGGCCTGGACCGATGCCGACCATCTGGAGCTAACCGGCTATGCGGGCGAGGCCGTCGGCGCCGACGGCGACCTGGTGGTGACGCTTGTGGGGCAAAACTCTGTGGTCGAGACGCATGCGCCCGATGCGGACATTTCCATGAGCGGCATGGAGGTGTGGGGAAACCTTACGCTTTGCGGCTCCGGCTCGCTCACGGCGACGGGTTCGCAATGCGGGATCCATGTGGCCCAGGCGCTGGTGGTGGACGGCTGCACAGTCGATGCCAGGGCCGACGGGGCAGGTGTTCTTGACCAGGCTGTTGCCGGCATTGCCGCAGGCAGCTTGACCGTACGCGGCAGCGGGTGCGTTGTTGCCGCGGGCGCGGGATCCGATGCGGGCTTGCGCTTTTATGGCGTGCGCTTGCTCGACGAGGGGTTTGGTGCTGACGTTGCGAGCGAGGCACTTGTCGTGGATGCGTCCTGGCTGGATGCGACCGGTGCGGACGCCGGCGTTGCCTGCGAGCGCGGATCGCTCGTTGCCGCGCACTTTGTGACGCCTGCAGGCGGAGCCTTTGGCGCTGCTAGCGTGGTGGATGCTGACGGGGCCGTGGCCACGCATGTGGTAATTGAACCCGATTGCGCCACCTCGCCGTCGGGGGAGCCCGTTACACCCGGCGGCGAGGTGCGTGGGGATGGTACGGGCGAGCCTACTGGTGGCGCCGACCCTACTGCGGGGCAACCCGGTGCGGGACCGGCGACGGATCCCGCGGTGAAACCCGCAGCTACGTCGCTCAAGACCACAGTCACCAAGAAGACAAAGCCCAAATCCACTATGGCAACAACACCGGCGCTTCCCAAGACCGGCGACAGCTGCTGGATAGCTGCCTCCTTAACGCTATTCCTGCTGGGGACAGTGCTTCTGAACGCCGCATTTCGCTGCTGATGCGGTGCGGCGCGCCTGGCAGCAATACAAGAGCTCTATAGGAGTTTTAAGGGCAACGCTTTCGGCAAGGGAGCGTTGCTTTTTTTCACGCATACAATGTCTAACGTGCAGCCATATGCGTTTCCGCAACAAGGACTATCGCTTGTGGCAATACGCAAACACATGTTCTATACTTATACACAAGGAATTGGTGAGAGGCGGTTAAATGAAAGCCAAGAGATGACATCGCGAGCAGTGTTGTTCGTTTAATAAATGAATCGGGGCTTAGCCACTATCTATTCTTTGGCTCAGGCTTTTTTCGTAGACATATGGGCACTGACGATTGAGACGGCCTATGCAGTCGGCCAGCAGGGTTCGGGTCTTATTGGATTAATTCAATTCACCTCGTGCTAAATCCACTCCGTTCTTTATACTCAAATGCAAACACTAAGGAGGTAGTCATGTTTTGGAGCTATGTTCAGCTTGATGATGGCACCCAGTTTGCCTACTCAGAGACAAGAGAAGACGGAACCGTTCGCGTAGCCGTCGAGCGCCCGGTTGACTTTGGCTTTGACCATGCGGAATGCTTCTTGCCTGCGGTCAAATGGTTCAACGTCGAAGGATTTACTGCTGATGACCTCAATTTCTTGACAGAATTTGTTAGATCAAACGCCCCGTTTATCTTCGAGCTCGCCGAACGCCAAAAAGCCGGACCGGCGGTGGCATAATGCCTCGAGTTCTTATTTTCGGGCAGTACGTTCTATTCTTTTGGATTGCGGAAAACGGAGAACCAATTCACATCCACGTAGGCGTAAAGAGGGCGGCTGCTAATTCGACTAAGTTTTGGCTGACGAAAGACGGCGGATGCAAGCTTGCGAACAACGAGAGCAAGATTCCGGCTAAGGATCTCAGAGATCTTTCAAAACTAATAACCATGAACCATCAATTCATATGTGACAAGTGGCGCGAAACCTTTGGTGATGATTCACTGACGTTCTACTGTTAATCATCGAGCAGGAAGAGGCGCTTGTCTATGAAGTGCTGTAAACAGGACGAGGAGCTTGTGAATACCAGCCCGCGTCCTTTTCCTTCCAATGAACCCAACCCGGAGACCTTCCAGGCCATTCTCGAAGGCGATGCGTTCTTAGCGACGGGGGAGTCCGGTCGCTTCGACAACGCGCCGATCTTATCGATGCAGCCCTAGTCAACAAGTCTGAATTTCGCCGCATACTTCCGGACTCGTCGAGTCTTAGAAGCCAGTATTGAATATCGAGAGCTACTTGCCGAAAATCCATTTGAGGGAATTCGTATCGTCGATATCATTCGAGAGGGGATGACGGGCGATGACTCACGCTTACAGTGAGATGCATCTCGAGGATGCCATGAGAACACTAGGCGAGGCGGTCGATTTTGCCCTCTGTGACCAAGGGCTGACTCCAGCCGAGTTGACGGCGATCCTGTCGAACGCTTTAGAGATGAAACAGTTTGAGCGCGGTATGCCTCGCGTCGTCTGCGGCATGTCGGGCGACGAGCTCGCGCGCGATATTATCGCCCATGCGGGGCTGACCCCCCGTCGAATGCAGGGAGACCTATCCGTTCGACCGTTCGCCTCAGTATTGGGCGGGCTGGGTTTTGGCCTATGCGCAATGGATGTGCAGCTTGGGCTTTAATGAGCTACTCGAAGTCGCCCCGCTCGATTGGATAATCGGTTCGTACCATCCGCTTCACGAGGCCTCCGAAGACAAATTCGCCCAGATTGTCATTGATAAATGGAACAACGCCCAGGCAGACAAAAAGGGCCTCAAAGCGGCACGAAAGGCGGCCGGACTAACGCAAAAACAGCTCGCCGCCCAATCGGGGGTTAAACTTCGCGCCATACAACTCTACGAGCAGAATCAGCTTGACCTACGCCGTGCCTCGGTTTCCTCGGCATTGGCGCTTGCAGACACCCTAAACTGCACCATCGAAGACCTCGTCTGGCAACCGGTTGCCCTGGAGTACGACTCGCAGGCTATTTCGTCTGTAAAGCTATAGAGGAGTCAGACATGCCTTGGAGCTATGTTCAACAAGATGACGGCGCTGATTGCGTTGCTCAAGAAGATCATTCAACTGCGCACGAGGCAAAATCAGCATCCCCGATTTTGCTCGACGGCGCCACGTCAATCGACGAAGCTATTCGGTTGACCATTGCGGACATGCCCAAAGTGCTCAGGCTCTTGGAGAACTCATGATGGCGGCTACGCAGCGGAGCGCTCATCCGTTCGCGCCGCTCGTGCTCGATGATACCGGTTCGCTCGAAGCTATGGCCGCGGCCGTGATGCGCCTGCACAGCACGCTGATGACGGTCGGGCGCTGCTATACAACCGACGCCACAGGCGACCGGGCCGCGCTTGAGCTTGGACGCGTCGAGTCCGTGCTTGCGGGTGCATTCTGTACGATATTCGACCAATCACCGGCCGATCGCTTCGCAGACATCTTTGACCAGGTCACCTACGTGGCCGAACACATGATCAAGGACCACATCTTTGAAGACGGCAACAAACGCACCAGCCTTGTCTTTGCGTTGTCCGTCTTAAGGTTCGCCGGCACTCCGGTCGTGCTGTCCGACAGCCCCGAGTCCAAAGACAACCAGTACTACGCCTGGATCCAGGACCTCGTATCCGGAAACCGCACGACCAGCGGGCTCGCCGAAGAGCTACGCCGCGGTTACGTTGCGGGCGCGGGCGACCCATCGCACGTATAGAATCTAAGCATCCGCACGCCAGTTATTGAATGGATTGGACACCACATGGAAATCCCCAGCACCCTGTGCAGCAATGTGTACGAGTTTGCGTTTTGCCCCGAGCCCTGTTACGACCGCCTGGTCGACCTCGCCGATCCCGAGGACTGGGGTCCCAGCAATCGCATCCTCAAAAACTACTTGTCGTTTTCGTTTAGCCGCGCGGTATTTTTGACCGAGCGCGACGTGGACCAGACCGCCCCGTCCAACCTGCCGCTAGTGTTCGACGACGACCGCTGCCTGTTTAACACCGGCCTGTACACACGCCGCTACGAGAGCATCTACGGTCTGTTTGAGCCCAACAACAAGCCCGATGCGCGCCAGCGCTGGTTTTTGAAGGGCTTCTTTAAGGAAAGCGACCCCATGCTGGTCTCGTTTGAGTACCTGCCGTGCCGCGTGCGCTTTGCCGAGGACCCCTCCGAGCTGGTCTTTGACTACCGGCTGCCCATCCGTTCCAACATCGACCACATTCTGGGCGACGAGGAGAACCTAACGCGCATCCCCGCCAGCCTGATGGGGGAGGGCAACTCGCTGCTGCTGCGCCGCGCCTTTGAGGGCGCCGTCGTCGAGGCCGCCCGTCGCGCCGCAGCCAACTACACGCTCGCGGTGCCGCAGTTCTATGGCGGCCGGATCCAGCTGCTGCTGCCGCTATGCCTAACCGGCGACCAGCCCGAGCTGGCGCTGACCATCCAGCGCGAGGACGGCTTCTACGCCGCGCGTACCTGTCTCACGCTCGACATGGCCTACAACAACGCGCGACTTATCTGCCGCCCCGAGACCTCGTGGATCAAGCGATAAAGGGTGGTTTAGCTGGCGGTTTGCTGGTTGCCTTAGGTGCGATGACGCGGCTTGCGCCCACGAATGGTTGATTTCCGATCTCAGCCGAACACATTGAGCAAATAGGCCATTCCCGCAGCTAGCCGAACGCCCCCGCGGCCCCT
>PPYF01221959.1_pt1 | contig 11282 bp, 9 predicted proteins | sample 1559871 | NCBI WGS metagenome assembly PPYF01 (sample SAMN08240021, study PRJNA423297) | Human gut metagenome, whole genome shotgun sequencing project. | reverse complement strand
CACCCTCTTTCAATGTACTGACGCGGCAATCGCCATTCTGGCTGGCGTTATCGGTGGCGTTGTTGCTCAACATTTTGGCTATGCGGCCTGCTTCCTGTTTGCCGGGGCATTCACGTTGCTGGCGGCGTGGGTTGCTTATATCCGGCTGCATTCGGCAAGAGAACTGATGACAAGCGCAATTGATTGATCCGGGAATAACACAGAGAGGTAAGGGATGAAAATCAGTGAATTTCTACATCTGGCGTTACCAGAGGAACAATGGCTACCGACGATTTCTGGCGTTTTACGCCAGTTCGCAGAAGAAGAGTGTTATGTCTATGAGCGTCAACCCTGTTGGTATTTAGGCAAAGGGTGCCAGGCACGGCTGCACATTAATGCCGACGGAACGCAGGCGACATTTATTGATGATGCTGGGGAGCAAAAATGGGCGGTGGATTCCATTGCCGACTGCGCGCGTCGTTTTATGGCGCATCCTCAGGTGAAAGGACGTCGGGTATATGGACAGGTTGGGTTCAACTTTGCGGCGCATGCGCGGGGGATTGCCTTTAACGCCGGGGAGTGGCCGCTGCTGACGTTAACCGTTCCCCGTGAAGAACTTATTTTTGATCACCGTTTATGCGGACTCCGCCGACGGGTGCCGACGTTTGTGCGAGTGGGTAAAAGAGGCCGGTACAACGACGCAGAACGCACCACTGGCGGTGGATACCGCCCTCAATGGTGAGGCATATAAACAACAGGTTGCGCGCGCCGTTGCGGAGATCCGCCGTGGCGAGTATGTCAAAGTGATTGTCTCGCGCGCCATTCCCCTGCCATCGCGGATTGATATGCCCGCCACGCTGTTATACGGGCGGCAGGCAAACACGCCTGTGCGCTCGTTTATGTTCCGTCAGGAAGGACGCGAAGCGCTGGGCTTTAGCCCGGAACTGGTGATGTCAGTGACGGGCAATAAAGTGGTCACTGAACCGCTTGCGGGCACCCGCGATCGCATGGGAAACCCGGAGCATAATAAGGCGAAAGAGGCAGAACTGCTGCACGACAGTAAAGAGGTGCTTGAGCATATCCTTTCTGTCAAAGAAGCTATTGCTGAACTGGAGGCTGTTTGCCAGCCGGGCAGCGTGGTGGTTGAAGATTTAATGTCGGTTCGCCAGCGCGGCAGCGTTCAGCATCTGGGGTCTGGCGTGAGCGGTCAGCTTGCGGAAAACAAGGATGCCTGGGATGCGTTTACCGTGCTGTTTCCGTCGATTACCGCCTCAGGTATCCCTAAAAATGCTGCTCTGAACGCGATTATGCAAATTGAGAAGACGCCGCGAGAGCTTTATTCCGGCGCAATCCTGCTGCTGGACGATACGCGCTTTGATGCGGCGCTAGTTCTGCGTTCCGTATTTCAGGATAGCCAGCGCTGCTGGATACAGGCGGGGGCGGGAATCATCGCGCAATCTACGCCGGAACGCGAACTGACAGAAACCCGGGAGAAATTAGCGAGCATTGCGCCCTATTTAATGGTGTAGGAGTAACTGTTTTCTAACCTCACAACCAGACTGTCCAAAGACAATTGAGTCGCTCTTTGATTCCTCTGTGACTCTATTGTCTTCTTTTGGGATAAAATAGGTGTTTTTCGTCATGAAGTTGATAAAAGTCTATATAGAACCACCTCCTGTGGAGGTGGTGGTAATTTGCCAGAGTGTGGGATTCGTTAGTATACTATGGGATAAACTTATTTTTACCAATTGTATAAGGCGGTGCATAAGATTCTCGGCATGCTTCCAGATAATCCGACCACCACTGCATCATCGCTTTGCGGGCTTCCAGGTGCTCTGCCTTATGAATATAAGCCATGCGCACGGTATTGCGCTCCTGATGACTCATCTGGCGTTCTACTGCGTCCTTTGCCCATAAACCCGATTCCATCAGCGCACTGCATGCCATTGCCCGGAAGCCGTGACCGCAGATATCCTTTTTCGTGTCGTAACCCATCACCCGCAGTGCCTTATTGACCGTGTTTTCACACATTGGCTTATACGGGTTATGGTCGCCGGGGAAGATCAGTTCATTATTACCGGTGATATCCTTAATCTGTTTCAGAATGGCGATGGACTGTTCTGAGAGGGGGACGATATGCGGCATTCGCATTTTTGCCCCGCGGCCGGAATAATGCACGCCAATAATGGGTTCTCGCGTCGCGGGTATCGTCCAGACTCGGTTTGTGAAATCAATCTCTGACCAGCGGGCGAAACGCAGTTCACTGGAGCGAATGAACACATGCAGCATCAGCAGAACGGCATGCCGGGTCAGTTCACGGCCCTGATGATATGCCCCAATACGTTCAAGCAGTTCAGGCAGCCGCTCCAGCGGCAGGGCAGGATAGTGCCGTCTGACAGGAGGTGTGGTCACGCCGCCAAGGTTTGCTGCAGGGTTCGTATCGATTAACTCCTGATGGACCGCATGGCGTATTATGTTACTCAGGTGCTGCCGTGTGCGGGACGCAACCTCCAGCAGACCTTTTTCCTCGATCCCTTTCTGCAGGTCAATGAAATGACGGGGTTTAAGTTCTGATACAGGTAGGTTCCCGATGACCGGAAAGATGTGATTGTTCAGGCTGGCAAGCAGACGGTCGGCGGTGTTCTGCGACCATTTCCTGTTACTTTTATGCCACGCCAGCGCCACGTTTTTAAAAACTTTCTCCGGTGTTCGTGAGCCACGTACAGCAGCCCGCTGCTGTACCGGGTTGATATTCAGCGCCAGCATTTTACGGATACCTTCACGTTGCTGTCGCGCATCAGACAGGGAGATGGCTGGATAGGCACCCAGCGCAATGCGGGATTCTTTACCGCTAATACGGTATTTGAGATACCAGTGGCGGGAGCCACCCGGCTTGACCCGCAGATACAGACTGTGAGAATCGGAGACTTTAAAGGGTTTATCAGAAGGCTTGAGGGTGCGGATTTTTGCGTCGGTAAGGGATATATGGGGGTCACTCCATTGACTGGACTCGAACCAGTGACATACGGATTAACAGTCCGCCGTTCTACCGACTGAACTACAGAGGAATCGTGAGAACGGGGCGCATATTACTTAGCGGTACCTTGTCTGTCAACACTAAATTTCATAAGCCATTTCAATTGGTTAATTAATCTGCAAAGTTGTTAATTAATGAACATTCGTCGCCGAAAACGAGTCTGTATCATTAGCGTGATGCAGTCTCTGCAAAGGATCTTGTTGATAAAATTGGCAGAAACGTTGCCACAATGAAGGGAAACGAGGAGCAAAAAGTTCTGGGGCGCTAAAGAAATATTCAGAAAGTACGGCAAAACATTCAGCAGGATCACTGGCAGCATAAGCATCGATGCTCGCCGCATTCTCGCCAACCAATTCGATTTCTTCCTGAATGTTGTTCATTGCAGCATGAAGATCGTGTTCCCAGCCAGCAACCTCACGCAACGGAATAAAGGGAACTCCGCTGGCGCGATCGCCGTTACGGGTGTCCAGCTTATGAGCGACTTCATGAATAATCAGGTTAAAACCAGAAGCATCAAAAGAATCTTGTATATCCAACCAGTTCAAAACGATAGGCCCTTGCTGCCAGCTCTGACCTGACTGAACAATACGTTGGTTATGCACCAGACCGATATCGTCTTCCCATTCATCATCGACCACAAATGGCGCAGGATAAATTAAGACTTCATGAAAACCATCCAGCCATTCCAGTCCTAACTCCAGAACGGGCAGGCAAAATAGAAGTGCTATCCGGCAGCTTCTTAATGAATTCAGCTCAAAGCCCTGTAAAGGAACAAGCCGTTTTTGCTGTAAAAAACGTTCGGCAAGAGTGACTAATTTGCTTTGTTCCTGTTCCGTCAGACACGTTAAAAGGGGGATCGATAGTGCTTCCTGCCAGGGAAGGGCAGTTTGATGTGCTGATTCTTGTACTTTCCAGGGCCACTTAATCATCGTTTTGCTCGCAAACTCGTCACTTGAACAAAATTGCACGGACAGGGACTGTTAAAATGCCAAATTTCCTGGCATCATGGCAACCATCTGAACGGAGAGATGCCGGAGCGGCTGAACGGACCGGTCTCGAAAACCGGAGTAGGGGCAACTCTACCGGGGGTTCAAATCCCCCTCTCTCCGCCACTTTATCAATGACTTATCTCCCGACTTCCCGCCTTGCTTTTCCTAAACAGAACAATCGTAGAATATTCTTGAAGGGTTAGATCGTCACTGTTTTCTGTTCGATACTGTGACATTCAGCACTTGATTCGCTATGGATCTGACAGGAAGCTTTCGAGCGAAAATGTGCAGTTATTCAGTCGTTTTCTTATCGCTCACCATTATTCTTTTAGACATTCATCCTATGAAACTGCCGCAAAGTTGGTGGTGGGAACTGAAGTTGCGTAGAGAAGGGGTCAATAATTGAGTCAAAAAAGGAACGCGGCCGTCAGATTAAAGCCGCGGGACAAAGTCCATAATTTCCAAGAGTTGTTGAATTTCCCAGCTTTTTTGAAAGCCTTTGTATCATACTAACAAGTAAAAAAGGTTTAAATACCAAAATTAACCTGTATTTTTGATAAGTCTTACCATTGTACGATTTACACAGTTTCTGCTCCTCCTTGTTGATAGTGGAAAGGGTGCATTGTGCACTTGCGTAAACATTTATGACGCGTTGATGTCCATGGTTCACATTTCCTTGTCAGGGGATCGACTTATTTGCGGCGAGGCATCATTCGTAACAGAGTATTATCTTTCTGAATGTAGTGATGAAAGAGTGCTGCGCCAGCGTGAGCTGCGATTAAAAAGTAACCTATATTTGCCCAGGTTTCGTGAATATTTTTTATCAGTGCTTTAATTTCGCTGTTTGGGGTAACAAAGGGAGACACATTGAAACCAAGGAAACTCCACGATTTTCCACTGTAAGCCATTAAAGCAATCCCCAGCAGAGGAAGTGCAAGGAAGGTTATATAAAGCATGATGTGCATTAGCGAAGCCGCTTTCATTTGCCAGGCAGGTGGCGGTGGTACAATAGAAGGATCACTATAACGGTGTTTTATAATCAGGCGTGAAAACATTAACACCCAAACGAATATACCCGCATTGTAATGTGTTTCTCGCATCAGCAGATAAGTACTACTACCTTTAGGAAACCAGCCACGGAGTTCCATCGCGGCATAGGTTATTGCAACGAAAAGCAGCGTTATCCAATGTAAATAAATTTGAGTTTTTGAGAATCGGTTCATTTTTGTAGCTCCTGTAATTTTTACAGTCAAGCTATCCCACGAACCTTAAAAATTCCTTATACAGAAGTGGTTTTAAGAATTTGTTATTTAAAAAATTGATAGTGCACATTGTAACCAGCCAATATAAGCAATGGCGTGAGCACAGGTATCTTTCTCTGTTGGCCGTATTGTGTATGGAATCCGTTATTGGTTAACTCAATGCGGGTTAGCTTATTAATATACAGACACGTCATAGTGATGAGCGTGTCTGTAGCTAGCTTGCGTTCAGTGGCGTTTGTGGATGGACCAGTGGCAGTTATGATGACTTACTAAAGCGGCATCGAGGCGTTATCATGAGAATACTCAATGAGACATCATTTCCTCGACCACTTCTTCGCTACTCAACTGATATGGATAATACGTTGGCCAGTTTTCCATTTCATTTAATAAAGATTGCTGTGAATCATTACCCATAAAAATGTGAAAATGAGATGATTTTCGTGGTGCAATTATATGATCGCTAAATTGTATATATTTAGGGGCTTTGCTTTCAGGATCTTTACATTCGAATAAGTAACGAACGCCTTTCTTGCCTGATTTATAGGTGAGTATTTTGTATCCATCGTAATCATATTTACAGGATGTTGTTTCATTATTTCTATGGAATTCAACAATGCCGTCCTCAATGCCAATCATCTCGATATCTGTCGCATAACCTTTGTGATAATAATCTTTAATTTCAGCAAATGTTTTAGTTTTATCTGCATCCGCTTTCTTCTGAAAGACGGGGTCAAGTTTGCCACTTTGCAGTAAAGGATAAACGGATTGCCAGACTCCATCCCAGTCACTCAGCTTTCGGTTTTGTACATTGGCATCATCAAAAACACCATTAGCAGCTTTTTGTTCGACCTCTGTTAAGGGTTTGCCGTGTGAGTGATGACCATGCGAAAAGGCAGGAGCGCTAACCATAAAGACACCTAAAGCAACAGCCAGTTTGTGAAGACGAATCGCCAAAACAGTTTCCTCCAGAGTCATTGTATATGATGTGTAATGTTATATTGTAACATATAACAAAATGCAACAACTCTTAGGAGACAAGAGAATAGTTCTCTCAGGTATGATTATCTATCTTATTGAAATAACATAAATTATGTTGGTAATTTGAGGTTGATGACAAACGAAACATAACCTGATGTGATCTGCGTAGGCCGGATAGGGCGCTCGCGCCGCATCCGGCAGGGATAACGCGTACTTTGTCGGCAATATGAAGTTATACAGATAATTTGTTGTGAACCTGCTTGCGTAACCGGTTAAAAAGGGAACGCAACTTCTTATACCGTAAGGCTAAAAGCAGTAAAGCCAGCCCAGCGTAGATGAGCGGCTGCGGTGAAATAATCTTCACTGACCACAGATAATGTATTGGGGCCAGGATCGCGACAAGATAGACGAAATTATGCAACTGTTGCCAGTGCTTGCCGAGTTTTCGCTGCATCGCCTGGGTTGAAGTAAACGCTAAAGCAAGCAAAATAACCCAGCTGATAATTCCTAACGTTAAATAAGGCCGGGTAATTAACTCCTTGCCTAATAACGCCAGATTATTCACGCCCAGCTCCAGCAATACGTAACTGGTTAAATGCAGTGTCGCCCAGGCAAAGCACCATAAGCCTAACAGGCGGCGAGTGCGTATCAATAACGGCTGTTTTGCGTAGCGTGCCAGAGGTGTGATTAACAAGGTCGCCAGCAAAAATTTCAGTGCAGTGCGACCGGTAAAATGCTGAATATCTTTCACCGGATCGGCACCCAGTCCACCGTGATTGATCGCCCAGACCAGCCAGAGAAACGGCAACAATCCGGCAAGATGCAGGCTAACTTTCAGCCATGTCACCTGTTTTGCTGTCAGACGCATTCAGAAATTCTCCCGCAAATCCAGGCCACGATACAGCGATGCCACCTGGTCGGCGTAACCATTAAACAGTAGCGTTGGCTGGCGCTGAACATCGAGGATGCCGCCTGAACCAATAAATCGTTCGGTAGCCTGTGACCAGCGCGGGTGATCAACATGCGGATTAACGTTGGCGTAAAAACCGTATTCGTCAGGCGCTGCCAGATTCCAGGTGGTTGGCGGACGCTCGCGGGTCAGCTTAATACTGACTATCGATTTAATCCCTTTAAAGCCATATTTCCACGGCACAATCAGTCGTACCGGCGCGCCATTTTGTGGCGGTAACGCCTTGCCATAAACACCCACGGTCATCAGTGTGAGCGGATGCATTGCTTCGTCGAGACGCAATCCTTCGACATAAGGATATTTCAGCCCACCACCGATAAAGCGGTCCTGCTGGCCTGGCATCTGTTCCGGTGCATAAATTGTTTCGAAAGCGACATACTTCGCATTGCTGGTAGGTTCGGCAAGCGCCAGCAATTTGTGCAGCGGAAAACCAATCCACGGCACCACCATCGACCACGCTTCCACGCAGCGCATACGATAAATACGCTCTTCCAGCGGGAAGCGACGGGTTAAGTCATCATGATCGAGGGTCAATGGTTTTGCCACTTCGCCGCTGATTTTCAGTGTCCATGGATCGGTTTTCAGGCTACCAGCATTAGCGGCGGGATCGGCTTTATCCAGCCCGAATTCATAGAAGTTGTTATAACCGGAAACTTTATCTGCTGGCGTCAGTGGCAGGTTATTTTGCCAGGCGGCAGGCTTGCTGAACTCCAGCGCTTTTCCGGCGGGGGCGGGCGGGCGATCGTTCCCTTTAAACCAGCTAAGCAGATCGGCATGCGCAGCGTGAGGCAAAGAAAGTGCAGTTGCACTGATGCCCAGTGCTTTTAACACCTGCCGACGCTTCATAAAGAATACCGACTCGGCCGTAACATCTGATTCTTTTAAAAATTGATTCTTTTTCATAAGCCATCACACTTTTTTGTCGTTAGCCAGCAAGAGCCGTTTACTGTTAATCTGTCAGGGAGTGTCCTCCCTAACAGTAGCAGAGATCTGCTTTTACATATTTATGCATTAACTGCCACGATAGGTTGAATACCCATATTGGCTAAGTAATAAAGGCACATGATAATGCTCGTTCACTTTATTAATATGAAATTCAACGGGGATCTCAGGGAAGAAACTTTCAAGATTTTGTTTCTTGAAATAGTCCCCGGTTTTAAATACGACACGGTAATCGCCCGTAGTTGCAGTTTGCTCGGGCCACAGTGCCTTAATTCGTCCATCCTTATCTGTTTTGGCGGTATTAAGTTGTAACCAGCCGTTATCCGCCTTCTTTTCAAGAGTGACTGTCACGTCAGCAGCGGGTTTTCCTGTTTGCTGGTTCAAAATGTGCACGCTAAGAATGTTTTGTTGTGCGGCATTAACCAAAGAAGGTAATGAAAATGCTGCCGTTGCTACCGAGAGTACTAAATAACGCTTTAACATGTTTATATCCTTGTCATGTGAATGAGTTTTGAGGATAGCGAAAAAGCGTCCAGGGTAACCTTACAGCAGCATTACAATTTTGTAATGAACCAGGCTGTTTCTATAACATATGATTTATGGCATATTATTTTCATGAAGATTCTACTTATTGAAGATAATCAAAGGACCCAGGAATGGGTAACGCAGGGGCTTTCCGAAGCGGGTTATGTCATCGATGCCGTTTCTGATGGCAGAGATGGGCTTTATCTTGCGCTGAAGGATGATTATGCATTGATCATTCTGGATATTATGCTTCCGGGTATGGATGGCTGGCAGATCTTACAAACGTTAAGAACAGCAAAGCAAACCCCTGTTATTTGCCTTACTGCAAGGGATTCTGTCGATGACAGAGTCAGAGGGCTGGACAGTGGGGCAAATGATTATCTGGTAAAACCTTTTTCATTTTCTGAGTTGCTGGCAAGGGTTCGGGCACAATTAAGGCAACATCACGCTTTGAATTCAACATTAGAAATCAGCGGCTTAAGAATGGACTCTGTTAGTCAAAGTGTGAGCAGGGACAATATCAGTATTACACTGACGCGCAAGGAGTTTCAGTTACTTTGGCTACTGGCCTCCAGAGCTGGCGAAATTATACCCAGAACGGTTATTGCGAGTGAAATTTGGGGAATCAACTTTGATAGTGATACCAATACGGTGGACGTCGCCATTCGCAGGCTCCGCGCAAAAGTTGATGATCCTTTTCCTGAAAAGCTAATCGCCACAATCCGGGGGATGGGCTATTCATTCGTAGCGGTAAAAAAATAATGAAAAGATTATCTATAACCGTCCGTTTAACCTTGCTTTTTATATTGCTGCTGTCTGTTGCTGGCGCTGGAATTGTCTGGACTCTCTATAATGGCCTGGCAAGTGAGTTGAAATGGCGCGATGATACAACACTCATTAACCGGACAGCACAGATCAAGCAGTTGTTAATTGATGGGGTAAATCCAGATACGTTACCTGTGTACTTTAACCGGATGATGGATGTTAGTCAGGATATCTTGATCATTCATGGTGATAGCATCAATAAAATTGTTAACCGGACAAATGTCAGTGATGGCATGTTAAATAACATACCTGCTAGTGAGACAATCAGCGCAGCTGGCATTTACAGAAGCATTATTAATGACACAGAGATAGATGCTTTACGAATTAATATTGATGAAGTTTCGCCATCATTAACGGTTACTGTGGCTAAATTGGCTTCAGCCAGACATAACATGCTTGAACAGTATAAAATCAATAGCATTATAATTTGCATTGTCGCCATTATACTGTGCTCAGTATTAAGTCCGCTGTTAATCCGAACGGGGTTACGAGAGATCAAAAAGTTGAGTGGTGTAACGGAAGCGCTGAATTATAACGATAGCCGGGAGCCTGTTGAGGTTAGTGCATTACCGAGAGAACTAAAACCTCTTGGGCAGGCGTTGAATAAAATGCATCATGCTTTAGTCAAAGATTTTGAGCGTCTAAGTCAGTTTGCTGACGATCTCGCTCATGAACTTAGAACGCCAATTAATGCATTACTGGGTCAGAATCAGGTTACGCTCAGTCAAACCAGAAGTATCGCTGAATATCAAAAAACAATTGCCGGAAACATTGAAGAGCTGGAAAATATTTCGCGGTTAACAGAGAACATACTGTTTCTTGCCAGGGCAGATAAAAACAATGTTTTGGTGAAACTGGACTCGCTTTCTCTCAATAAGGAAGTCGAAAATTTGTTGGACTATCTTGAATATCTTTCAGACGAGAAAGAGATTTGCTTTAATGTCGAGTGCAATCAGCAAATCTTTGCGGATAAAATTTTACTGCAACGAATGTTATCGAATCTTATTGTTAACGCTATTCGATATTCGCCAGAAAAATCGCGTATTCATATAACCAGTTTTCTTGATACCAACAGCTATCTTAATATTGATATCGCCAGCCCTGGAACGAAAATTAATGAGCCTGAAAAACTCTTCCGTAGATTTTGGCGGGGAGATAATTCGCGTCATTCCGTAGGTCAGGGACTTGGTCTTTCTTTAGTCAAAGCGATTGCCGAATTACATGGGGGAAGTGCTACGTATCACTATCTCAATAAGCATAATGTGTTCCGGATTACGTTACCGCAAAGAAATTAACATAGGGCTTCAGTACGCCCGTGAAAAAACGCAGCCACGTCGTGAGTACTAACGCGGCTGCGATTGATTATGCGCTTACATTCAAACGTAACAGGGATTAACCCGCGTAAGCTGCCAGCATTTCCTGCGCCGCCAGTTTACCCAACGCATTCGCTGCAAAAGGACTGTCGCCGGTGAGAAGTTTACGGTCCTTATGTACTCGCCCGGTGATGTCGTCATTAATGATGTTCATGCCCATTTTCTTCAGTTCTTCGCCGAAGTACCAGGTGAGATGACCCGGCATATAGCCAATCTCTGGCGTTTGTTTGTCTGCGGCGTCTGGGAATGCGCAAATGGAATAACCATTCAGTGGGTTATCGCCGTGGCGAAGCGCCAGAAAAGCCGCCGGGCCGTGGCAAAGGGAGATAACAAAACGGTCATTTTTGATTGCCCACTGTAAAGCGGCAGCTACGTCCTGGCTTTCAGGTAAACCAATAAGTG
>PPYF01116875.1_pt1 | contig 11284 bp, 10 predicted proteins | sample 1559871 | NCBI WGS metagenome assembly PPYF01 (sample SAMN08240021, study PRJNA423297) | Human gut metagenome, whole genome shotgun sequencing project. | reverse complement strand
TGTCAATCGAACGCTGCAATGGAGATGGCTGGAAACGCAGAAATTCAGTAATGCGAGCGTAATAGACCTGCAGAAAAAAAGAAACTGCCCGTGCGAGTATGCGTAAGATGGTGAAACACTTACTGAAAAAATTTAAGTATCCACCGGTGGCATATGATACGGCAATCAGCACGGTCATTAGCCAGTGTGAGATGTGAACTGATAACATGGTAGTATGAATTGTATGAAATGTCGTTGATTTGTGCTTGACAATCGGATTTTTTTCTGTAAAATGATTTTAGAAAATACTATTATTGAAAATAAGAAAAACTGTTTTATGGGAAAGATGATCTTAGATGATCTCCGCAAGCGTCTGGAACGTCTGGACGAAGATGCGGACCTGATGATTGACAACAACGACCGCTATCAGATGGTGATTGTAGGCGACAGTGCGTTCATTTTGTTGGGCAAGCTGACCCGCGCTACTCATGACATTGATGCACTGAGCGTTCCGAAAGAACTATACAGCTTGCTCGGTAAGCACGACATTAACACCGATGTGGAAGCCTACATCGACAATTTCCCGTATAACTTCCAAGACCGGCTTCAGCCGCTACCCTTTGGTGGTACAAAGGTGCAGTTCTATACACCCAGTCTGGAGGATTTGGTGATTGCAAAGCTCTGCTCGTTCCGGGATACTGACAAGGCAGACGTAGAGAGCGAAGCTGTGCGGAACTCTTTGGATTGGGACTTGCTGGAACACCTTGCAACGGATGAAGATGAACTGAAAGCCAGCATCTTGAACGATTGGCGGTATCGGGATTTTTATATCCGTTATCAGGAGTATGTGGAGAGGTGGAGACCATGCGAAAGCTGACATTTGAGGGCTTCTTGAAGCAGTATGTGGCAGAACTTTCCGGGGTGCAGACGGCAAGCGTCCATAAACTTGCAGCTTGTCTAAATGAAAATCCCCGCTTGAAAGAACCGCTGTTTCTCTATGCTTTGGCCTATGATAAAGTGGATTTATTGCTCCACTATACTGCAAACAGCACGGTCGTTGCGGAATATGAGCGGCTTTCTAATCGCTACTTGCTGGCGAAAATGCTGCTGCTCTTGGAAAAACAATCTCCTGAACTGCCGGAGGGCTATTTGAAGGTCTGGCGCAGCTATTGCTCGGTGCGGGATGCCGCCCTTGCGGACAATGACACGAAAGAACTGATCCATCGCCGGGTATTGGAACTTCAGCAGAAAAAGAAACTGACGAATTATCGCCTTTACACTGACCTGAGGCTGAATCCGGGCAATGTGAATGCATGGCTCAAACACAACGATTCCAGCAAAATGAGCCTTGACTGTGCACGGCAGATCTACAAGTATGCAAAAAGCTACCCGTCTGTTCGATAAGAAAAAGGAAGTGAGTCTATGACCGCCGTAATTTACGCCCGCTATTCCAGCGATAACCAGCGCGAAGAATCCATCGAAGGGCAGATTCGGGAATGTACGGCTTATGCGGAAAAGAACGGCATCACGGTCATCAAGCACTACATTGACCGTGCATTCTCTGCAAAAACGGACAATCGCCCGGAGTTCCAGCAGATGATCAAAGACAGCGGCAAGAAGCTGTTTGATGTTGTTCTCGTCTGGAAATTTGACCGCTTTGCCCGGAATCGTTTTGATAGCGCAAACTATAAGATGATCCTGAAAAAGAACGGTGTCCACCTGATTTCCGTTATGGAACCCATTGCTGAGGGTTCACAGGGCATTCTGGTGGAAACCCTTCTAGAGGGTATGGCAGAATACTATTCGGCAGAGCTGTCCGAAAAAGTGATTCGTGGTCAGACCGAGAACGCCTTGAAGGGTAAGTGCACTGGCGGTACGGGAACCATTGGCTATAAAATCGACGATGCCAAGTTCTATCATCTTGACCCGTTGACTGCTCCGCTGGTGCTGGAAGCCTTTCAGCGGTATGACAACGGTGATAAGATGGTGGAAATCGTAAACTTCCTCAACGATAAGGGCGTCCGCAATATGCTGGGCGGCAAAATGACCCACAGTAGTGTGAACACCATGTTGAAGAACCGCCGGTACATTGGAGAATTGTCTTTCCGGGACATCGTTGTGCCGGATGCAATTCCGGTTATTGTTCCGAAAGACCTGTTTGACCGGGTGCAGAAGCGTCTGGATAAGAATAAGCGTGCCCCTGCCTGTGGCAAGGCAGACGAGGAATATCTGCTGACCACCAAGCTGCTCTGCGGCAAGTGTGGTGCGCTGATGTTCGGCGAAAGCGGAACCAGTGCCACCGGACGCACCTACTATTATTATAAATGCGCCAACGTCAAGCGCCGCAAGGGCTGCAATAAAAAGACCGTGCAGAAGGACTGGCTGGAAGATCTGGTCGTCCGGGAGACCATGAAGCTGATTCAGGACGATGCGATGATCGACAAGATCGTTCAACTGGTCATGGATGTCCAGAATCAGGAGAACACCACGATCCCGCTGCTGGAAAAGCAACTGCGAGAGGTCAACAAAAAGTTGGACAACCTGATGAAGGCAATCGAGGACGGCTTGTACACCCGGACAACGAAAGAGCGTCTGGAAGCGCTGGAAATCCAGAAAGATGAGCTGACTGTAAAAATCGCAGATGAAAAATTGAAGAAGCCCAGCTTCAATGAGGATTTCATCCGATTCTGGCTGATGAAATTCAGAAAGTTCGATATTTCGCAGAAAAAGCAGCGGAAAGCGCTGATTGAAATTTTTATAAATGCCATTTTCCTGTACGATGACCGGATGCTAATCACGTTCAACTACAAGGATGGCACCCAAACCGTCCGATTTGAGGACGCTTTGACGGCTGATGGGGTAGAAGGAAAAAGTTCGGATTTGTCCGGCTCTGCTGGACCATAAATCCAACGATTTCACGCTAGAAATCGTTGGATTTTTTTCGTTTACGGGCTGACCTCATTTGGTTTTGACCACAATTTTGACCACAATGCCAAAGATTTTATCTGGTCTAATTAGTGCCGTTCCGTCCAATTTTCAGGCCGAAAATGCCTCGCTGAACAACTGGATTGCACTCTGCCGAATGGATTCCTGAACATGGAGATAATGCTCAGTCATTTCGGTATCGGCATGGCCTACGATGCTCTGGATGGTCTGAATATCCACGCCCAACGCCTGCATCTGCGACACATAGGTGTGGCGGCAGCTGTGCGGCGTGAGCAAGCGGACATCGCCCGCTTCTTCCAGAGATTTGCGGAATACATCCCGGAAATGGGTGGGATTGCAGGGCAAGCCGGTCTTGGGGCTTTCCCAGATGAACTGGTCGGTGGTATCCCGCAGCTTGATGGCGCACGGGCGGACATTCAGCAGCACCGGAATATCCCGGATACTGTCTTTGGATTTCGGACTGCCGATGCTGACTGTACCTTTTGCGACCTTTACTGCCTGCCGGATGTGAATGACAGAGCCATCTTCTTCAATAAACTGCGGCTCCAAAGCCAGAAGTTCCTGCATTCTCATTCCAGTGCCGAGCAAAAGCCGGATGCTCAAGCCCATGCGGTCATCAGGAATTGAGATTTTGTGATACCAAAAAAGACACCTTCGCTTTTGATAGGAATCTCATGCAGGGATGTCCTTATCTCAACGCGAAGGTGTCTTAATAACGAGGGTCAGATGCCACGGAACGTAAAGGTGAACTCCACAGGCTTAGTCACATCAGGAATATACTCCGGGTGGACATTGGCACCCCAGCTGTCATCACCGCCGACGCCCATCTGCTCGCCGATGGCACGAATCACCGTGTAATGGACCGGGGGCAGCTCGTAGGGGTGCTTGGCACTCTCCATTTCATGGGGAGTGTAGGGCAGCGCAGAGAAGAACATGGGCTTTGCGGCATCTGCGGTAAACAGCAGCCCGCGACCCTTGCGGTCCACTACCTTTGCCCAGCGCACAGCGGTCTTTGCACCGCACTCCTGCGGCACAAGGTACTGTGCCATGTTGTCTGCGACCTTGTTCTGGTAAATGCCCAGCTTTGCACCATGCTGACGATCCCAGTAGGTCTCCGCAGGGCCGTTTCCGTACCACTCCACTGTGTCGTAGTCAGCGTCGATCTTGAACAGTACGCCGAACTCCGGCATTGCTGCAAGTCCTTCCACCGGGTCATAGTGCAGGGTGGTCTGGATGCGGCCATCACCGAACACACGGTACTGCAGGCTGCACTCTGCTGCGGGGCTGGTCTGGAGGTTATAGAGATAGGTCACGACCACGCTGTCGGCTTCCACCTCGCAGGTGGGGTTCTGGAGGATGGTGCCGCCATGAACAGACGGAATCTCCTTGCCGATGCCCTTGGCGGTAGCGTACAGGCTTGCCAGCTTCCACTGGCCGCGAACGCCGCCCATGTTGTTGCCGCAGTCGTTGTCGGTGGGAGCGCGCCAGAAGTTGGGACGGGGAATCTCCTGAATCATCTCCTTGCCGACATAGCGGTAGGAAGTCAGGCCGCCGTTCAGATCGGAGAACAAAACATCGAAATTCTCACCCCGGACACCGATGTTGTGTGTACCGTGCGTAACGGTAAACGGCGTGACCTTCTTGCTGGGAATGGAACGAACCACAGCGATCACACCCTGTCCAAAGGCGACTTCATGACCCTTCTTTGCCCAGCTGGTGTCCTCCTTCAAACGGAAGCTGATGGTCACTGCATATTCACCGGGGAGCGCAGGGACCATAAACGGCAGCGGGAAGCTGGAACGCTCTTCGGGAGCAACATCAATATTGGCTAGTTTCTGCTGCTGATACAGCTTTCCATCACGATGCAGCAGTGCAACGCAGTCGAAAGCATCCGTAGAGGTGAACAGGTTCTTATTCCAGACTTCGAAGCCAGAGTTGTCGATGGAAATGGCGATGTTCTGATAGCAGAACTTGACCTCCTGCATCTTGGGAGAAGGAGCACGATCACCACCGTAGGCAATGCCGTTTCCGCTGAAATTATAGTCGGTAGGACGCTCGCCGAAGTCGCCGCCGTAGGCTTGGAACCACTTGCCGTAGCGGTCTTTTTTCCAGATGGACTGGTCGATGTAATCCCAGATGAAGCCGCCCTGATAGCCGCAGTCCTTCTGGTCGGCAAGTTCCGTGTACTTGTGCAAAGCACCGTTGGAGTTGCCCATAGCATGAGAGTATTCGCACTCGATATAAGGCCGCTTATCGCCCTGTGCCAGATACTCTTTAATGTCCTTCACAGTGCTGTACATATGGCTCTCGATATCGGTGGTTTCGAGGAAGCGGGGATCATTGACCACACCTTCGTAATGCACCAGACGGGTGTCATCAAAGCGGCGGACCATCTCTGCCATCTGGAGCAGGGTCTCACCGCCAAACGATTCGTTGCCCAGAGACCAGATCAGAACAGCAGGGTGATTTTTGTCACGCTGGTAAGTGGAATTCATGCGGTCAAACAGGGCGGCCTTCCACTCCGGCTTATCGTTGGGCAAAACGCCCTCGATGCCGCGAATGCCCGCCTGATGAATATCCCATGTGCCATGGGATTCCAGATTGTTCTCTGCGATCAGATACAGACCATACTCGTCGCACAGGTTGTACAGTGCATCCTGATTCTGGTAATGGCTGGTGCGGATGGCATTGATGTTGTTCTGCTTCATGGTGATGATGTCCCGAAGCAGTTCCTCATGGGTGTGTACGCCCACAGCACGACCCGTAATGGAGCTGAACTCATGACGGTTGGCACCCTTGAACACGATGCGCTTGCCGTTGAGCAGCATCCGATTGTTCTTCAGCTCGAACTTGCGGAAACCGACTTTCTGCCCGGTCACCTCTACCAGATGGCCTGCATCGTCCAGCAGCTCGATTTCCAGTTCATACAGAGCCGGGTCCTCTGCACTCCACAGGTGGGGGTTCTCCACCGCATGGCTGAACAGCGCAGAGCCGCCGTTCAGTGCGATTTTTTCGGAGAACACTTCCAGTTCACTGCGGCGCAGGGTCAGACGGGCTGCGCCCTTACCCTCCACCTGCAATGCAACTTCCAGCGTGGAATGAGTAAAATCATCCCCGGCAAACAGCGTTTTGACGGATATATCTTCCAGATGCACGGTGGGGATGGCGTACAGCCACACGCTGCGGAAGATGCCGGAGAAGCGGAAGAAGTCCTGATCTTCGCACCAGCTGGAGGAAGTCCACTGAACCGCTGCGGGATCTCGCCCGGCTGTACTTCTTCACGGCCATCCCACGGATACTGAACATTCGCGTACTGGGGAATGTCGTAGCCCTCCATCTGGATGTGTGCCGGAACATGAATGTCGTCCCAGCCGCTGCAATCGTAATCCGTCTTTTCAAAGCCGGGGATGGCACTGGTGTAGTTCTTTGCGTAGGCGAATTTCCAGATGCCGTCCAGCTTCAGCGCCAAAGAAGAGGAGCCTGTCCGATATTCTTCGCGGGAAGCGTAAGTACGGAAATTTGCATGAGCATTCAGCACGTTTTCCTTGAAAAAGGTGGGGTCTTTTACTTTTGCAAAATCAAATGCAGCCATAGTATTTCCTCATTTACCTTTTATAATTTTATAATATTTCTCCAGCCTCCCCGGAGGAATCGCTGGATTCCTCCGGGGAACAGCAGATGAAGGAGAAATGATAATGGCTTGTTATCAGACTACTGCACGCAGCTTTTCATTTGCTTCTTCGACCTTCATACGAGAGAGAATGAAGGTGATGATGGCATCCAGAGCAAACGGAATCACCAGATACATGATCTTCAGCATCGAGATGCAGGATTCGGGCTGGACAGCCAGCGCACTATCGAAATGGCTTGCTGCCAGCAGCCAGCCGGTGATGGCGGTGCCAAGGCCGCCGCCCAGCTTCACACCGAGAGAAGTGCAGGAGTACATCGTGCCATCCACGCGCTTATGCTTCGTCAGCCAAGTGTACTCGGAGCAGGCTGCGATCACAGCGTTCATGTCGCCCTGCCAAGGACCCTGACCAAGAGCTGCGATTGCAGTAACAGATTCTGGTTGCCAAGGATGTAGGTTGCATAGTAGGTGCCCATGCTGATCATGGCACCGTAGATCTGCTGCAAAATGTAGGTGACGCAAATCATCATATAATATTTGTTACCAGCAAGCAGCTTTGCAGCCTGAACCAGATTGTACTTTTCGTCCTGCTCGATTTCCTTTTTGTCGGTGGTATCCACCAATTCGCCCTCCGGCAGTTCCTTCACGGAGAAAACGGAGAGGGTGTTGACAAGCAGACCGATGATGGCGTAGATGATTGCAACAGTGCGCCAACCGGCAGCACCACCGCCCAATGCCGTAACAGCACCCAGCGTAATGGACTGGATGAGCAGGCTGGTGGCAAAGGCGAACATGAAACGCCAAGAACCCATCTCGACCTGTTCGGCACTGTTCTTCGTGACGAGAGCAGTCAGTGCAGAGTAAGCAATGTTGTTGGCAGTGTAGAATACAGCGTTCAGCAGAGTATATGCGATCAGGAACCATGCGTACTGTGCAAACTGTCCCAGATTGGTCGGGATGGCGAAAATTGCCACCAGCGTAATGGCACAGCCAATGTAGCCGTACAGCATCCAAGGACGGGCTTTGCCCATCTTAGAATGCGTTTTGTCGATCAAAGAACCGAAGAAAATGTCCGTCACACCGTCCAGCAGTTTGGAAACTGCAATCAGAGTGCCGACAATACCGGGGTTCAGGCCAACGGTGTTGGTCAGATAGATCATGACGAAGGAGGACAGGAATGCATACACCACGTTGCCTGCAATATCGCCTGAACCATAGCCGACTTTATTATACCACTTTAGATAACGCTTCTCAGTCATTGTGCTTTCTCCCATCTTGCTTGTTTTATGTGGGCGCGCCCAATCTGCTGCGCACTTCAGACTGGAATTCTCATTACGCAAGTTGCCCAAATCTCTTGCGTTTCGTCTGAAAATATTATAGAATCTAATGGAACGAAAAGATATAGACAAGATGGAACAAAATATGCACAAAATCAAAGAGTTTGTAATTTTTTGATAGAACATTTCCCAAATCACTGTAAAATCTCTGAAGATGAGGAGGACGCAGGGATGTATTTCAATTCAGGATATTTGAACAACTCCCGTTTGGATTTCAAAGACTACTCAAGACCGCTGATTGTAGGCAGCTGCGGCACTTATCGCTTGAAAAAACGCCCTAAGCTACCTACTTTTTGGGCAAAGGGTCGCAGAGACTATCAAATCCTCTATGTGGCATCTGGTAAAGCACACTTCTGGTTCGATGGTGTTGAGGAAGTGGTGACTTCTGGACACATGGTGCTTTATCAGCCGAAAGAAATCCAGAAGTATGTCTACTATGTAGAAGATCATCCAGAGGTGTTCTGGATTCACTTTACAGGATATGATGTCAAAAACATCCTGAACTATCACGGAATACCATTGGACAAGCACGTTTTTTACAGCGGCACACTGCCGGATTACAAAATGCTGTTCCGAAAGATCATCCGGGAACTGCAACAATGCGAATATGGCTATGAAGACTATATTGCTTCTCTCTTCAACATCATTCTGCTTTTAGTAAGCAGGCAACAGCAGGAAAGCGAGAAAACAACTACAAGCATCCCCGAAGAAATCGAAGCCGCCGCTGCCTACTTTAACGAGAATTATAATACAAAGGTCAGTGTGGACGATTACGCAGAATCGCTGCATATCAGTACGAACTGGTTTATCCGTAATTTTAAGCAGTAGAATCTGGAAGAATCGACTGAAAAATGAGAAGGATTCCTTATAAATAAGAAGAGTAGAACCATGCCGATAAAAAATGCAATCCACAGCCAACAAGTCTACGACCCAACGGATGAATCCATCATGGCAGAAACGTAGTGGCGGTAGGAAACCCATGCCGTGTGCTTTGCCCCATCAGCGGACATGACAAAGAGTGTTTCTATCGGGATCGGAAAATCAACTGGGGAAACTTGTGATTTTAACGAACGATTCATTTTAGGCTGCAATAAACCGCAAACTAAAAAGGTGTCGATGACTTTTATGAGATATAAAGTCATCGACATCTTTTTTACGCAGTGATTGTATCAATCGTTTTGGTTATTTCGTCAATCATAAGATTCAAATTGTCAAGAAGATTAAAAAATATTGAGGGACTTTTCAGTTCTTGGGAATATTTAGCCCAATTGTCAGCTTCATCAGTGAGATTTTCTTTCATGAAATCGAGTAGCTCACACCCTTGTTCGAGTTCTTCCACATTAAATTTGTCACCAACATCTTCCAGATCATATACTGAATAAGATAGTCCGTCCCAAATTGAGCGAACATCTTTAGAAATATCAATAGTCTTGCTCTGAAAGTTTTCTGGATCATCGTTATAGCAAAATTGCACACTGGTTAGATAGTGACTCATTAAAAGAGGCTTTCCTGCTAGGAGGGAGCATTTGATAGCCTTGTCTGCACCTTTAGCAAATGAGAAAGATATATTCATTGCGCCCTCCCCATCTGGAAATTTGCGCAATTTTGCTTCAAGATATCTGACATAAGAAATATGGCAGTGATTAGCATCATCATTTAGTGCTTTCTCCAAGGCATCAACAGATTCTTTGTAGGAAATTAATTTTTTTCGTTCATTTTGAGATAAGTATGCTCTTTTAGCGGCTTGAAGATATACCAATGGTTCTCGTAACGATTTGAAAAAGACCTCGAAAGATTCATCTTTGCCGTAAGGAATAAAAGCTGTATCCTTGACTTTTTCAAGACAAGTGCAATATGGAATCAGTAGCTCCTCTAACTTTTTCTGCTGAAATTGCCGCTTGCTTTTTTTACTTTCTATACGGCTCGTTGTAATATAAGTAACAATACCACCAGCTACTACTGATAAAAGCGTCCGGATTTGTGTCCAAATCTGGGAAGCATTATTGGCCAAAAAGTCCAATACAATATCTTTCACTAAATCACCTGCTATCGAAAATTACAGTTAAACCCCAATTATTATAACACAAGATAGCTTTTGCAATCAATTACTAAAGATAAAAGCCACACGGCCAGACCGATAATTTGACCGCGTAGCTTTTATGCCTGATTCTTTATAATATAGATGGCTTTCCCATCCTCATCCCATAGTGCCAGCGTCCAGTTCATAATTGGTGAAGAAGCGGCGGCAGTAATTTCTTTGGATGAATAAGATACAGCAGGGCTTAGTGCATTGAAAAAAAGGCATCTACCAATTTTCCTTTAGGGAGCGGCAGAGGTTCTTCCAGTTTCATACTGAATAATGTAATGCTCCTATGAAGATCCTCATACAATCGGTTGGCTCAATGCAAATATGTCCTCCTTTGTGGAGTTTATCAACACGCTGTCATAAGCACGGAGTTCCCCTGCGAACAAAATATTCCGATATAAAAAGGACGTTGCCGCCTCTGGGTGAGAGGTTGCAACGTCTTTTTAGCATCAGAGGGCGAATGGTCTGTCAGACCGAACGGCTCTCAGCGAATTGGATACTTTTAGCTTGCATTTTCCTGTTCGTCAAGAATGCGCCAGCCGTCCATCAGGTCTGAATTTTCCATAATAAAGGTGTGGGCAGTGTCCTGTCCCCACGAGTTGTCGTATTTCAGCATCAGATAATCGCTCAACTCGGTTCGATTTTTGAACATCAACAAGCGATACGGCTCCTGAAAAGCGACCTTTTCAACGAAATATACTGCATCCGATGTGGGAAGCATAACGCCGACATGACCGATCATAAGAGAATTGTCCGTTTCAGAGAACTGATCGTGCAGGACTACGGAGACGAGACGGATCTTATCATCTTCTACGAAGGAGAGACCGCGTTTCTTCCATTCCTGCTGAATCGTTTTCAAATGGGTAGGAATATCGGTCGTATTAGTGGTTTTAACTGGGGCGAACAGCGCATCAAATTTTTGCCGTTCATCGCCGCAAAGGGATTCCGGGTCAGAATCCAGTGTTTCATAGTCCATGAACAGGGTGTCCTCAGCTGAGTCAAGGTCTGCCTTGCCCGTGACAGTGATAAAATCACCGAACAGCCCACAAGCGGTAATCCGACAGTTCCAGCCGGGGAAGGTGTCATATTTTTCCGTCCATGCGTCCTGCATGGAGTAAGGATCGTATTTCAGATCCGAAGGCTTGGCATTTTCAAACCCTGTGGTGAGCCATGCCGGGTCCACAGCATTGTTGAACTTTTGCACATGATCAAAGAAGGTCTGTATCCGTAGGTCGGATACGCCGGCATCCTGCAAAAGCTTGGAAAGAAGAGCTTGTGTATCCGAATCTGCCAAATTGGAGTATTCAA
>PPYF01017308.1_pt1 | contig 11285 bp, 10 predicted proteins | sample 1559871 | NCBI WGS metagenome assembly PPYF01 (sample SAMN08240021, study PRJNA423297) | Human gut metagenome, whole genome shotgun sequencing project. | reverse complement strand
TAAAAACAAACCCCCCAACAGTTTAAACTGTTGGGGGGCTCATTGGTTGTTTTTCAATTTATTTAAAAGGCATTTCTAAAAGCATTTTTATTTTACAAAATCATTCTTTCTTAATACATCTATTGATTTATCAACATTTGCAACAGATACCATTACAACAGGACCAGTACATCCCATTCCACTCTCTGCATATATTGATTCTTTCCATAGTGACTTTACAGCATCTTCAAGATCTAGTATATCTACTCCTGTGATAGCTTCAGTAACAACTTCCTTTTCTGGAGCTTTTACTTCTTCAACAGCTTCATTTGGTGCTTTCTTAGCCTTTAATTCTTCTATTTCTTTGTCTAGACCACTCTTAATAGCCTTTTTGTATTCATCTCTAGCAACTACATTTACTTCACCCTTTACTATATCATATGCATACTTTAGGGCATTAGCAACTACTGGAGAACCACTTGCTCTTGATAAGATAAGAACTCTTCTATCATAGTCTTCACCTATTCCTGGTCCATATCCGTATCCTTGAGCTTCAAAATCTCCACCAGTATTAAATGAAGAGAATACCTTCATAAGTAAGTTACCAGTAAGAGTATCTGTTACCATTACATCTGGAACTCCTATTAATAGATCATTACCTCTCATAACAGCACCGCCATCAGCTCTCATAGATTCAGCAAAATCAAAGTCATATCCATTTTCCTTTAAATTTATAAGAATCTTTTCAACCTGTCTGGCACCGTCAAGATTTAATATACCTACTGTAGGTTTTTTCTTTCCACAAGCTTTTGCAGTCGCTATACCATAAATTGCATTTCTTGTCATAGCTTCTACTCTATCAGTTGCAGATGTACCAGTAGTTGTTGCCAAAAACATCTCGCGACCTCTTCCTGGAGCTACTACTCTACCTACTGTTGATACACCTATTGGGAAATTATAATGCATAGTAACACAAGCATCTATTTCTTTTGCATCTAATAATTCTTCCATTTTTTTATACATTTCATCTTCAGTTTCAACTTCATAAGACTTAAAGTCCTCGTCTCCCTTACCGATTAGAACTATTTCAAACATACCATTATTAGCAAGTCTAGCACCTTGAATTAAGTTTTCACTTCCATGCTCACTTCCAAGTGTAGTTAAACCTACCTTAATTTTCTTTCCAAAGTTGCCAGATTCTATAGCATCAGCAACTTCTAACAATGCATCAGATATTAATTTGTTAGACATATCTACACCCCCCTATTCTTCTATCATATCTAGGGCAATATTTCTCATTGATTCTGCAATTATCTTTCTTATTTCATCCTTAGATATTGAAGATGTTTCTTCTTCTACGCCTGGGTTTCTTTCAACTACAAAAGATATACCGTCAAATAAGTTTGTCATTCTTCCTAAGAATAAACTACCCTTACCAACTATCATAGCTCTATTTCTATCACCTGTAGTTAAGTCGTCCATCATAAATCCTACATAAGGAACCCCTGAAGGTATATGTCCCTGAGTTGGAGCCCAACCTGGTAGACCATGTTCAGCTATAAAGCTCTTTAACTGTTTCTTTTCTATTTCGCCTCTAGTAGCTGCTAGAGCCCCTATCATCTTATAGTTTGCCTCTGGAACGTTACCTGCACCAGCTGGCTTTGTGATGTCTGGGTTTTGCATTTCTACTGAGTATACATCTATATCAGGAATCTTTAGACCCGCTTTATCTAATCCCTGAGTAATAAGAGATGTCATAACAGCCTGAGGAGCTGATCCAGTACCTACTGTATGCTTACCAACTAAGTCAGTTCTAATAATTGGATGAACACCATCGTTTTCTGAAACTAATACAGCAAATCCTCCTACAACATCTTCTAATACTGGAAGACCCTTCTTAAGATGATCTTTTGCATTCATTCCAAGCTTTGCAGATGCACCACCAGCAACTACCATAACATTCTTATGAACTCCTGATTTTACTAAAGCTGCTGCATTTATTAATGCATGAGCTGGAGCAGCACAGAAACCTCTTGTGTCTGATCCACTTGCATTAGTTAGGCCAACTATTTCAGCTATAGCCTTGGCAAAGTTTCCTCCACCTCTTTGATTCATATCTCCACAAGCCTCTTCAGAGCATTCTATTACATAGTCTATTTCTTCTCTATGAACGCCTGAACTTCTAAGTAATTCTAAAGCAGATACAACACCAGATGCCTTAACAACCAAGTTTTCAAGCATAGTATGGGCACTTAAATTTACATCTACATCATGAGCTCTTTTTACATAACCTACTAACTTATGTTCAAAGTATAATCCTTCTGCTACGTGGTTATCCAAAAGTTCCTGTGCATCAGATATATCTTCACCCTTTAAATGGTTAAAGAAGCCTTCTAATTCTTTGTAGTTTTCTTCCATTACTGGTCTAATTCCATTTACAAATTCTTCTGATAATTTTACAAGCTCAAATGCATCACAAATCTGCATTAAAGCTAGAAATTCATCTTCTGGAACTATTTGGCCGAATTTACCATGTCTTTCACCTTCGTGCTCTATATTACACCAAGGAAGCTTCTTGTCAGATAAGAACTCTGGTCTTACATTTCCTATATACACTTGGTTTGGAAGATAGTTTACTACCTCTTCATAACTTCTTATCTTGCTATCAATTTCTTTTAAAAACTCAGAATCTGGGTTAATTTCCTGTTCAACAGTACAAGTAGTACCGTTTTTGATTATCATGTCAGGAGTATGTACTAAAACATATCCTGCTCCTCTGAATACTGGGAATGACATAATGTTACCTCCAAATTTAATAATATATTCATATATTAATATTGGTACACCTAGAAAAGCTAAGTGTACCAATACTATTAACAGCTATAATCTTTTATTAATCTTCAAAAACAGTCTGTCCATCAACTTCTGTAGTCAATGCTTCAAGTGCTTTTTCAACTAATTTTCTTCTTAGAGCCTTTTCTTCTTCATGTTCTAAAGCAGGATTTCCAAGAGGATGAGGTATAGCTATTGTTGGAACTATTCTATTAGCACCAACTGTTAGTGAAATAGGAACAACTGTACACATATGTACTACAGGTAGTCCAGCTCTTTCTATTTCCTTTACCATCGTTGCACCGCAACGAGTACAAGTACCTCACGTAGAAGTTAATATAACTGCATCCACACCATCAGCTATTAACTTCTGTGCATATTCTGCTGCAAATGCCTTAGAAGATGCAACTGCAGTACCATTACCAACAGTTGTGTAGAACTTGTTGTATAACTTTCCTATTACGCCTTCTTTTTCAAGGTCTCTTAATACGTCCACAGGAAGAACTCTATCAGAGTCTTCATTTGCATAAGATGGGTCATATCCACCATGTGCAGTTTCCCAACCTTCTTCAGTTAAGTCTTCTACACCTGTAATATCATATTCACCATACTTAGTAGCATTTGATGATTCTATTCTATCAGGGTTACCCTTTGGAACTATACCACCTGATGTGCAAAGTGCTATTGTACACTTAGAAAGATCTTTAACCGCTGGGTTTGGATCTACTCTATCGAAACTTGGCATTGGATATTCTGTTTTGAATTCTTCGCCATTTATTTTCTTTATTAGCATATCAACGGCTCTCTTAGATCCTCTATCTTCAGCAAAGTAGTTTACTCTTACACCCTTTTCGATGTATCCATCTTCTTCTGGAGAACCTATTTCTTCGCCCTTAGCAAGCTTTGCACCTAATTTTGCAATCTTTGGTAGAGCCTTTCTCATACCTGCTGCAGAATTTGAAGTTTCTACTATGTATATCTCTTTCTTATACATGTCTGCACCAGGATTTTCTATATACATACCTGTTAAGCAAGGTATGTTTAATTCATTCTTTACAACACTAGTGATAGTACCACAAGCAACTCCGTATCTACCTGCATTAAATGCTGGTCCAGCTATAAATAACTGTGGATCAAATCCCTTGATCATCTCTAATACTTCTTCACTTGCTTCATCTATATTTTCATTGAAGTAGCTATCTCCACAAACAACTGAAGCTACTATTTCAAAATCTTCGCCCAATTTTTTCTGTAATTGATTACTTACTGGAGGAAGTTCTTCCATAACCTTTGGTTCAACATCTGCCTTTTCTTCTCCACCTATTCCTGCAAAGAATTGGTTGATATAATGAACTACTCTAATCTTTGACATTATTTTACCTCCCATTTAGAATTCTATAAATACTTGCAGAATTCGTCTCTAATTTCTGACATTTCTTCAGCTATTTCATCGCAATCTAGAACCATTTCCATCATGCCTATTTGTTCTTCATAAACATCTTCATTGAATTGTTCCTTCATAGCGTCTTCTACAACGTGGAATACGCTTAATCCTAGCTCAACACCTGCTAGTGGTCCAGCAAAAGTTGGATCTCCTGCTGTTACTGTTTCAGCTGCAAGACCTGCAGCTTCGGCTTCAGCGGCACCTAGTAAAACCACAACATTTTCGTTACCGAATTTTTCGGCAGCGTCTTTTACTCTGTTCTGATTTTCTAAGTCCATAGCCCCAGCAGCTGTTCAGACGAAGCATTCTGTAGATGAAAATACTACTTCTGCGCCGTCAACAGTTTTAACACATTCTTCGATAGCAGGACCTGGTATACCGTCTCTGTCACCGATTATTATAACTTTTTTATTCTGTAAAGTTGTCATAACGATTACTCCTTTGTAATTTAATTTATTTTTTTATTTTTTATGGATAATATATCCATATCTTAATTTTTTGCTTTACTTAAATGGTATAAATTCTTCTTACTATATGTAAGAATGAATTATTGAGATTAATTAATATGTCATCTAAATTAGAATGTCTTTGCAGATAGATAACCAAATCCTGTTTCATTAGTTGCTCCAGTTATAGTCTGAATTTCACACTCAATAGAACCATCTTCTCTTAATGAATGTTCATTACCACCAGCAATGATGTTTACATATTCTACATGTCCTATTACTCTATCCATCTTAGGTAATACTACATATTCATTAGCATTTCCGCCTGTAACAACTGCATCTGCCTTAGCGTCTGCATCTGCTAGTGACTGAGAAGCACCATCTCTACCTGCGTATTCATCTGTTACTATAACAGTTTTTATTCCTTGGTTTTCTATCTTCTTGCAGTTCATTATTAAGTCAGTATCTGGATTACCAAATCCTTCCTGAGATACAATAGCTGCATCTAATCCTAAGAACTTACAAAGCTTTGAAGACCAGTTAGAAGATCTTTCTTTATCAGCCAAATAAACATTTTCATTAGTTATTATTACACCCATGAAGTTTATTGACTTACCATGTTGAGCATATAACTCTTCTATTACACCATTATTTAAATGTACATATGAAGGGTTCTTATCACAAGCAGAAACACAGTTTCCTGATACTATTGCACCGTCCATTATTTCTGTTGGGTATAAAATAGTAGGAACTATCTGCTTAGCGTCTACACCATATACATAAGTATCATGTAGAAGTCCCTGAGTCTGTAACATATAAACATATCCAACCTTTGGAAGTTCTGGATATTGAGCGATTTGCTCTAATAATGGCTTAGTTTCATAAGTATTTACTTCTTCAGCCTCTAAGTCTCTTGCTAATTCTCCAAGATATTGAGCAGCCTTAAATCCTAAGAATCTAACAGCCTTTTCATGTTCATGTTGCTTAACACCCTCAGCAGGTTCAGCTATTACCACTAGGTTTACTGTCTTAGAAAATGGAGTATACTTAGCTCCTAGTCCAGTCATATCTATAATACCTTCCTGGAAACCAACTATCTTACCAGTTGTTACAACTGCCATTCCCTTAAGTACGTGAGTTCTACCTTCACCAACAGTTTCTACCTTTGAAAGTATTCCTGGGAATATTCCCCCCTTACCTTCAACCTTTACTCTTGGCTCGATTACATCCTTAACTGGTGTTATTCTTACACTTTCACCAGGTCTAGCGATATCTAGATCAACAGATGCAAGATGTTCATCATCCCATATTGCGTTGATCAATTCTTCCTTGTTTACAAATAAAACACCTTTTTCTATCTTCGTAACATCTGAAAACTGGATGTCTTTAATGAAGATTTTGCCTATTTCAAGACGCATAGGTTACCTCCTACAAAAAATAATTTAATATAATAAACTTGATTAATATAAAATAAACAATTTATCTACTATTATTCTTGACTCAGCTCAAGGATTGATATCCAATCCTTGTCTGATGTCAATTATTTAATAATCATTAAATAAGCAGATGCAATACCTATTTAACTAAGTGGATAAACTATTTAATTTTAGTAAAACTTCTTTATCATGGCTTCAATGTTTGCTATATTAGCATCATCTTTTGTTATTTCTTCAACCTTTTCGCCATCTTTATATATAGTCATTGTAGGTAGTCCAAGTACCTTCTGCTTGATTGCAAGTCTTCTAGCCTTTGTTATATCCATTGAACAGAATTTAATCTTATCACCGTACTGTTCAGCTAATTTATGCACATCTGGCATTAATGCTTTGCAAGGTTCACAACCCTCGCTCCAGAAGTCAACGAATATATATCCTTCGCCCTGTAATACTTCTTCTTCAAAGTTTGCCTTTGTTAATTCGATCATTTCAACAACCTCCTATTTTTATTTTAATTTATGTAAAGTTCCTTCAAATTGATGGAATCTTTCATTCTGATTATTTTTCTTACAATAATTGACCTTTTCCAAATTCAATTAGTTGAATTTTTCTGCTATATATCTTTCTGCCATTACTGCTGCAACTGCTCCATCGCTAGTAGCTGTAACTACCTGTCTTACTGGCTTTTCTCTACAGTCACCTGCAACAAATACACCTGGTATATTAGTTTCTGTGCTTTCCTTTGCCATAAAGTATCCGGCATCATCACATTCTATTACATCTCTATAAAGATGAGTTTCTGGAACATATCCTATAAATACGAAACATCCAAAAGTACCGTCTTCTTCATCAGCAAAATACTCTGTTATTTCACCTGTGATCTTGTTCTTAAATACTATAGACTCAAGTATTCCATCACCCTTTACTTCTTCAACTACTGTATCTAGTAAAAAGTCTATCTTTGGATTTTCTTTTGCTCTGTCAAGTGCAGTAGGTGCACATCTAAATCCTTGTCTTCTATGTACTATAGTAACCTTTCTTGCAAACTTAGTTAGATACTGCGCTTCTTCTATTGCACTATCTCCACCACCTATAACGAATACTTCAAAGTCTTCAAAGAAGTCTGCGTCACAAGTTGCACAGTAAGAAACTCCCTTACCAATTAGTGAATCTTCACCTGGGCAATTCATCTTTCTTGGGTTAGCTCCAGTTGCAATAATTACTGATCTTGTCTTATATTCCTTGTCAGCTGTCTTTAAAATTTTTATATCGCCATCAAAGTCAAAAGATGTAACATCTCCTCTTTCGATTTCGCATCCAAAAGCCTTAGCCTGCTCTACCATTCTTGCTGTAAGTGATGGACCTGTTGCATTTTCAACTGACCCTGGATAGTTATCAACCTGATGAGTTATTACTATCTGACCACCATTTTTTTGTTTTTCTAGGATAAGAGTTTTAAGTTTACCTCTAGCACCGTATAAACCTGCTGATAGGCCTGCTGGACCCCCACCAATAATTATTAAATCATAAATATTTTCCATTTCTACCTCCACACATTTTAATGTTAATTGATTAACTTAAGTCATTCCAAAAAGATAAGTAATAATCGGCTAAATCTATTTTTCTTATCTTGAATATATTTTTCTAATTAAGTATTCTATAAATAGTTTTACTCATTAGATCATAGTCAATTACTCTAAAATCATCTTTTACACTTTCTGTCCATAAAGGAGTGATTTTATTTTTTTTAAACTTATTTGCAGTTTCAATTGCGTCTTCAATTAAACTTAACGAATTAAAATCCAGTTCCTTGCCTGCTTTTAGAATCAAAGTTCTATATATTGTTTCATTAGGTTTAACACTTCCATACAATGGATGAGTAAGCAATTCATAGCCTTCGTGTATTAAATTTCTCGAATATTCTAAAACACCTATATAATCTTTATTATCTAAAAATTTAAGCTCTATCTTGTTTGATGTTAGAAATTCTTCCGATTCAAGAAATTTTTCATTATTAGTAATTAAAAGCATCTAAATCACCTTTCATATATCAATTTTTGCGAGATAATAGTTCCTCTCCTTGGAATAAATGTTTTCCTGACCCATCACGTGTAACTTTAAATAGATCAACTTGTAGAGGAAATTCTATATTATGCACTTATAAACTGTTAGACATCCAACTAAATTTGAATATAAAAAAGGGAAATAAAGTTGTCCTTTATTCCCCTGTCATATTATTCACCTTCAGAGATACGTCCAATTCTACTTCCTTTACCTGAGAAATTCATAACATTCTTGACGGAAATGTTACTTGTCCCTTCGGTGGCAATTGCTCTCTCATAGAATCTTCATCCGCATATTTAATTATTAGTTGTCTAACTTTTATACAATTAGCAAGTACATCTGTAAGATAATTGTACAACATCTTCTATCAAAAAATCAAGACTTATTTTTTAAAAGTTTTTTTAACTTTTATAGCATCAAATCCACTATTATTGAATTTGATATTTCACGTCCAGATTGTGTAAGTTTTATCGTATTGTCCTTACACTTTTCAATATATCCCTTTTTCTGATAATTTTCAATACTTTTTATTATACATTTTTCTAACTCTTGATTATTGATTTTATCTATAAGTGATAAATTTATTCCAGAATTCATTCTCAATCCCAACATTATTTTTTCATTGAAATGTTCTTTGAAGTCCAACACCTCCTTAGATTTTATTGGGAAAACGTTGCTATCGGTAGCTTTAGAGTAGTCATTTAGTGTCTTTACATTTGTATATCTTTCATTATTTATATATCCTGAAGCTCCAACTCCAACTCCAAAATACTCATCGCAATTCCAGTATTTTATGTTGTGTTTACACTCGTATCCAGCATTACAAAAATTCGATATCTCATATTGATAAAATCCATACTTCTTTAATTTTTCAACAGTATATCTATACATATCTAGATATTTTTCTTCATCTATATCTTTTAACTCTCCTTTTTTATACATCTCAAAAAAATCTGTACCCTCTTCTATTATCAAGGAGTATGCAGATATATGTTCTGGCTTTATTTCTGCTACATAATCTATGGTTTCCTTCCAATCTTCTAAACTTTGAGTATCAAATGCAAATATTACATCTATATTTATATTATCAAAACCTACTTTTCTAGCATTATAGAAACTCTCTTCAAATTGTTTAAGGTTATGAATTCTTCCCATAAATAATAAATGCTTGTCTTGAACCGCCTGAAGACCTATACTAAGCCTATTTACACCAGCATCTTTCATTATCTTTAGCTTTTCAATTGATAATGTTCCAGGATTTGCTTCTATACTATACTCTTCAACTTTTTTTAAATCAACATTATCTTCTATCATCTTAAATAATCTTTTTAACTGTATCTTATTCAAAATAGTTGGAGTCCCACCTCCAATAAATATTGTACTTATTTCTTCCTGATTTAGCTTGTACATTTTTAATTCTTTTTCCAAAGAATCTAAATATTTATCTTTTTCATTCCCATCTGCTACGTATGAAGTAAAATCGCAGTATTTACACTTTTGTACACAGAAAGGTATATGTATATATAGACCTTTACTTTCCATAATTTACCTCCTAATTTTATATCTCTATACCTTTTTATACCGTATTTAAGTAAAAATCAAGCATTAATGAAATATTTTTTAAAAAATATATAGAGCTATTGACAGAAATAACTATCAATAGCTCTAGTAGTATACTTGATTATTCACTTTTATTTATAAAAACTGTCTAAATAATTATAATATATTTAGGTATTATAAAATAAATATATCTTCAAAACAATAAATTATTCTTTATTATTCTGATTTCTTATTATATATTACAGTATCCTACTACCTTATAGTTAGATGGTATGCCATAGTCATTGTCTAAGTTGTCAAATCCCCACTTAGAATCAAACATAGTTATGTCTAAAATAACACCAAAGTATAACATTATTATACCAGCATCTATTTTATTTAAATAACTACCACTATAGTTTTCATTGTCTATCGCTAATATTACACGACCTCCATCAACTATAAATCTCCATGGTTGCTTATTAAGAGCTGAAGGAGCCATTCTTGCATATGAGAATGCATCTAATAGAGCTCTTTCTTCTAGTATTTCAGATGTAGCAGAATTTCCCCACTTATCTATATATACCATTTCTTCTAAAGAGATTCTCTCAGAGTTTGATCCCATTTTTTTAACAGACATTTCTGCCTGAGAATAGTTATCTCCTGTTTTTGCTATTCCTTCAACCTTCTTAGTTGAACTAGCATATCCTAGAGCTATAAGAGCTACTACTTCCATATCAGTGTCAAGATTTAAAACTGTCTTTACCATATCTCTATCTGAATATGATATCCAACAGCTATCTAATCCTAAATCTCTAGCCTTTAATATTGCTCTTTCGCCTACATACCCTGCATTTTCAAGATGTTGCGGCTTATCTTCAGAAAGTAGCACTAGGTAGTTAGGAGCTTCTATCATAACTCCCTGATAACCAGCTATTCCGTATAATCTCTTGTAAGTATCATCTCCAGCAAAGAATTTTGCTTCAATTGCTATAGATGGCACTAACTTCTTACAATCAGCTATAAAAGCTTGAAGCTCTGATATCTTAGCTGCATCAACTGCTGTTTCTTTAAAATGTCTTACTGATCTTCCATTCACAATTAATGACTTATAGTCCATAAATTTACCTCCAAATTTTCGTAATTATATGCTTTTCTGGCCAAGCTCAAAAGCTTATCCTTCTCATTGTCACTCGGATTGTGTATCACATGCTCAAGTAGCCCACTAAGTATTTTTCCTACTTGGGCTCCACTTGCAATATCATTTTTTATAATATCTCTTCCGTTTAACTTCAATTGAGAAATAGAAAAACATTCTCCTGATTCTATTATATCATTAAATAGACTAAAACAGATAGAAGGATTTGCATTTTTTTCAATAAACTTTGAATATATTGCATACTTTACAAGATATATGTTCTTTAAATCACGCAAAATGTACTTTAATAATAGTTTTTTATGACTATAATCCTTACTATTCTCAGTTAATAATTCATATTTTTCGTCCTTTAGTATAGAATGTATTGCTATAGTATACTCTATTTC
>PPYF01671751.1_pt1 | contig 11286 bp, 8 predicted proteins | sample 1559871 | NCBI WGS metagenome assembly PPYF01 (sample SAMN08240021, study PRJNA423297) | Human gut metagenome, whole genome shotgun sequencing project. | reverse complement strand
TGATGCGCCGCCGCCAGTTTCGCCACCTGCGCGTCGCTTAAGGGCTTTACCGCCGACCTCGGTGAGGGTTTTCCTTTAGATGCCATACCCACCATTGTAGGTGGAGATGCCCGACCACCCCGCACAGGTCAAACAAAAGACGACGGGCGTAGCGGCCGCTTCACTTACCGCTACTACCCGTCGTCTTTTGGATTGGTTGGCTACAGGCTCGCCTCATGTCCGCAGTTCGCACATCTACCAACCTGGTCTTGTCAGTCCCCTCAGTCGGTCGCCGCCGCGGTTTCGGTCGCGACATTCCTGGCAGCGGCAACATCGGTCAAATGTTCGATGCGACGCTGCAACTCGGCCACCTTCTCCTGCAGGGCGGTGATTTGCTGCACCTGCTGGTAGATGATCAAGTCGCGCACGTCGAACATTTCGCGACCGGATTTGCTGGTGCTGATCGCCGCGAACGCCGCGTTGGCGATGTCGTAGCTATCAAGCACGGATTTCGCATCGATGCACCCCACCTGCCCGGAGGCGGCGGTATCGACGCCATCTTCGCCACTGGCGTTGGCATCGATCCTTGCGGCTTCATCGACAATGGATTTGGTGGTCTTCCAGCGTGCGATGCAACGTTCGATGCGCTTCGCCCCGATAAGGGACGGATCGAGCCCCTCATCGCGGAAGATCTTGCGGGCCGATTCCCCCTTGAGGTAACGGCGTACGCATTCGACCTTGAATCGGTCGGAATAGGTGATGCGAGTGGCACTCACCTCTTTCACAGCCGGAAGAGACCGCAGGTAAGCGGCCTCTTTGAGCGTGAACAGCCCTTGACTGCCTGCCATAATAACCCCCTTGAAAACTGCCTAGGGTTATTTCTACGCCACGAAGCGTATCAAAACCGTACCTCACCGGTGGTTTTAAACGGCCATTATCCCCCGACAACACCCTTCGTTATTATCCATTCCACCCTTTCATATCCAAGGAAACCCCTGAAATAGGGGAAACGGGGGTGTGATACCCAAAAATAGCACCCCCCCCCCGATTTCGGGGAATCTGCTTGTGAAGATTTTGTAAAGTACCCCCAAATTCACCTGAGATGCAAGCGTTTTTCAAACGAGGAACACACCCACTACGTTCCCCCTGTAATACACCCGTCCGCATCATCCTTCACATGTCAAGCAGTCACCTCACATACTGTAGTCATCAACCACATGTGCCTCGGATACTGGTTTATATATACGAAAAACTGGTCTGTTTCCAGCCAATTACGCTGGAAACAGACCAGTTTTTCGTATATTCGGATCAGTTGCGCATTCGGATCAGTTGCGGTTGCGGCGTGTGCGGACTATGGCGAGCGTCACCAGCGCCGCCAACGCCACAGCGACCATGAGCCCGGCCACGACCATCACGTTCGAACCGGTACTCGCCTGCTTGGTCGCGGTGTTCGTGATCGTGACATCGGTCGAGTCACGCTCGACGGCCACCACGTAACCCTCCGGCACGTTCTTCTCCCTGACGAGCCAGTCATGCGAGGCATCCAGGCCGCTCCACGAATGTTTCCAATTGTTCCCGGCGGCCAATGTCGCGGTGTCGTACACCTCGCCGTCACGGATCAGCTGCACCTGGATGGACCCGGGACGCGCCTGCTGCGTGTCGCCCTTCCATACCTTGGTGACGTCCACCCGCGTGGTCTCCGGGCTCTCCGGAGTCGCCTCGCACGAACTCTTGGAATACGCCTTCACGTCCGACACGAGCTCGCCGTTCTCGTTGGACGGCACGGACACCAGGCTCGCGGAGGAGCCGCACGTCTTCACGGCGTCCTCGAAACGGTCGTAGACCACCAGGTACAGGCCCTTGTCCACGCCGGAGAAGGAGGCGCCCAGCCCGTAGATGGTGCCGGTCTGCGTCGCTTCGATGCCCTCGGCGCGCACGTACGCGTCCAACGTGTTGGCGGCCGCCTGGAACTGTTCGGCACTGGCCTTGCCATCCTTCAGGTCGTCCATGAGACCGTCCCAGCCGCGCGCGTCGGTGCCGAAGTCGGCGTCGGCGTACTCGTCGCGCAGCGTGAACGCGCCGCCGTCCCAATCGGCCACGCGGTACAGGCTCACCCCGTCGCCCTCAAGCGACTCGCCTTGGTATTCGTACTTCAGTTCGATGGTGCCGGTCCCGCCGGCCCGCCCCGTCTCGTCCGCATGCGCCACGGCGACGCCCGCACCCAGCGCGACCGCAAGGGCGCAGGCCGCGGCGCACACGAACGCCACAATCATCGCGACTGCGTGAAAGAGGCCGCGAACACGGCCGTTATCGTGATTGTTCATTTTCGCCATTCCTTTGCATGTCGGCGTTGGTTGTCGTTCAACGGGTCCGCGATGCCGGCCACGTCGTCCCATGGCTCCCCCGATAACGGCATCGGCCGCATCGCCCTCTTCTGCGTGAGGTAGCGTCTCGTCGTCCAGGCCAGCCACGAGAAGATGGCCGTGAGCACGAGCAGCGTCGTGGTGATGATGATCGCGCTCATCAGCCGGATGCGCGCGTCATAGTCGGTCGTGTCGGCGGCATCCGGGTTCGCGATGCGGTGCCCACGCACCAGCAGACGGTGCGTGTTCACGCCGTACGGCGTGCAGGTCACCAGGGTCGCGTAATCCATACCCGACTCGATGTTCAGTTTTGAAAGGTCTTTCGGCAGGACCACGCTGATCTGGTCCACCCGGTACGTGTAGGTCTGGTCGAGCACATGGAAGGCGAACGTGTCGCCCTTCTTCAGCTTGTCCAGGCCGGTGAAAAGCTTGGCACTGGGCAGTCCGGTATGCCCGGACACCACCGCATGCGTGGACTCGCCGCCCACCGGCAACGAACTGCCCGCGATATGGCCGGTCGCGATCTGCAGGATGCCCTCGTCGGTGCCGTGGTAGATCGGCAGGCGCACCTTGATGCTGGGGATGGTCACGTAGCCCATCACACCCGTGCCGGTGATGTCGAGCACGCTCTCGTAATACCGTTTCTCGGCATCGGTCATGACCCAACGGTCGTTCTCGTTCTCAGTCTTGCTTAGCAACGCCCGCTGCGAAAGCTGCGCATTATATTGGCGTGCCATGGCGATCATGACCTTGCGCTGCTGTTTGGAATAATCCTTGCTCTGCGCGATATAGGTCGCCACGGCCCGTGACTGGTGCAACTGGTTCCACCAGTTCGCGACACTCGGATACGCCAGCAGGACCAACCCCGCCACGAGCACGAACGCGAAGAACGCGGACATGATCCGCGATCCCAGGCTCGCCTTGGCTTTCCGTACCCTGTGCCGACTCATACGTTCCTCGCCGTGTCGGTGACCATGGAGCGGCCCGAACGATTCGGACCGCTCCATGAATCACATCACACCAGTTCGCTCAGCGAGCGTTCTTCTTCTTGAGACCGAAGTACACGCCGGCCGCGATCACCAGGACGGCACCGGCAGCATACAGCACGATGGTGCCCATGCCACCGGTCTCCGGCAGGGAGGAACCCGGCTTGTTGACCACGTTGGAGGTCAAGGAACCGTCCGCCTTGCTGGCGGTCATGGTGAATTCGGCGGAACCGGACTTCTTATCACCCGACAGGCTGGTCAGCACATCGGTGCGGCCCGTACCGTCCCATTCGATCGCATGATTGGCGGTCACGGTGAAGGTGATGTCGTCGATCTTGTTGTAGCCGGCCGGGGTCACGGTCTCGGACAGGACGTAGTCGCCGTCATCCAGGCCGTTGAAGGTGAAGGTGGTGCCTTCGTCGTTCTTCACGACGGCCACGGTCGTGGTGGATCCATCCTTCATCTTCTTGCTCAGGGTGAACTCGGCGCCCTTCAGCGGCTGGTTCTTGTCGTCGACCTTGTTGATGACGGTCTTGTAGGTGAACACGATGACGTTGTCCCACGGGGTCTCGCCGGTCGGACCGTTCTCGCCGCCCTGCTCATCGTTCGGGTTGTTGGAATACTGGAGCTTGGCCTTGTTCACGTTGCCCTGCTCGCCGATGACGGCGTTCTCGTTCAGCTTGGAGGTGTACTCGACGCGGATCTTGGAACCGGCCTTGACGGCGGAGATCTGCTTGAGGTCAGCGAACTTCACCTCGAAGGTGCAACCGTCGTTCAGGCCCTCGGTCACGACCGTATAGCCGCTGGTAATCGCGGTATTGTCGACATAGACCTTGACGGAGTCCTTGTTGAAGGTCAGGCCCCGCTCCTCGACATCATGGAAGGCGAAGTAGTAGGTCTTGTAGCTGGCGTAGTTGGAAGCCACGGTACCTTCGAGCTTGAACGGGACGTCGTCGCCCATGTCCCAGTCGGCGGCATCCTGCCAGTCGGAAAGGGTGCCCTCAGTGTCGTTGGAGTCCTTCAGTTTCTTCTCGAAGGACGGGACGTCGGACTTCGGAGCGACGGTGACGTTCTGGTCCACAACCTTCACGATGTAGGTGGTGTAGGCGTCGAGCTTCGTGCCTTCCGCCGGGTCCTGGTCCTTGACCAGATAGTAACCGGCTGGGACGGATGCGGTGGCGTTACTGGCGACGGTCGCGTACGCATTACTGTTAAAGTTCGCGTAAGCTTTCAGGGCGTCGGCCTTCTTCTGGTCCGTGCCCGTGACGGCGGAGACTTGGGTCAGAGTGGTATCGTCGACGGCCGTCCCGGCGGTGCCGGTGCCGTTTTGGCCCCACTTGACGTCGGTCAGCTTGCCGCCGGACGGGGTGCCGGTGAAGATCTGATAGATCTCATAGGTGTGTCCGGTGCCCGTGACCATCAGATTATAGGTGGCCTCATCTGCGAACGCAGTACCCGCGCCCATGAAACCAGCGACTGCCATGGCAACGGTGGCGAGCACCGCAACCAGAGCGTTGATTGCCCTCTTCATAATTAATCCCTTATCTATTGGAAATTGTTCTTCACTTCGGTACGGCTACTGGACTGGATGCCCAGCAGCCACAAAAGTCTGTAATCTGTTTGTTTTCGGCCTTGCCTGGTTGGAGGGTTTTGCCCTTGACCAAGCAAAGCCTTGGGTGATGTGCGAATTGGAGTATGCCCAAAGGTCCGCATGCCTTCAGGCCCGGAATGGTTATGGAGTGCCCTTCCAGAGCCTTACTAGTCGCTTCACTTCTGGGAAACCTTGCTACGCTTGGCGTTCTTGAGGGATTCGGCCAGCCCGAAGCTCGCCACCAACACCGTCAGCACGCCACCGCCAATGAACCAGGCATCGCCCATTCCGCCGGTCGAGGGGAGTTCCACTAATTTGGTGTTGGTGAAATACTCGTTGACTATGCCCATAATTTCAGCATCAGCGGGGAAATTTGCCGGCTTCTTGACGGGCCATTTACTCGTATCGTCATCCTTCATATAGAAGTAGAATGCCTTATCGGTTTTTTCATAACCCTCACGCGGTTCGACTTCCACAAGCTTGTACGCCACGTTGTTGTCCACCGATGCCGTATTTCCAGAGCAGGAATTGGACGTAGCGCAGTTACTTTTGTTGGCACTGATGGTAAGCAAACCGTTCTTATCCGTAACGAGATACTCGACCTCGCCATCCTTGGTCTTTGGACAAGCAAGCACATACTCGTTCTCTTCCGGACTCCACTGGTACAGCGCGAACTTCACTCCAGACAGGGTGATGCTGTAATCGTTCTTATCCACTTTATGGAAGTTCAGCTGATCGGTGTCGGCACCGGCTTGGGATTCATTAATCTCAACCGTCGACTCAGTGCCCGAGGAGGAAATTCCTTCCATGGATGCGCTGTTCCTGATGACATTGTTATGGTTGCCTAGCTTGCCGGCATAACGATACCGATACGTAACAATCAACGGGGTCTTATCAGGAAGCGTGAATGTCAAGACATTCTTGCGATTGCTATCACCGGAGTGTTCGTATGTATACGTGTATTGATTCAGTGGTAGCTCTTCACCCTTGCACTGCACACCTTGGCATGCGCTTCCGTCGGCATTCTTCATGGACGAGTCATACCGATAGACATTCACGTCCTTCAGCGACACCGTAAGGTCATTGTTCGCATCGTGGGTATAGGTCATGGTGTCCGTCAACGTGATGTTGTCGGATTGCGAATCCAGATCATTACCATAGGGATTGACCACAACCGCATACGGAAGAATGTTGGTCTTCTTCTCTTCCTCGGTTTGAGTGGAAGACTTACGTACCGCATTCCAGTTGTCGTTCTTGGAGATGGTTTGGGTTTGCGTTGCCGTAGTGCCTTCGTCGCTACTGCCGTCGTTCAAGTTAACGGTATTCTTGAACACCTGGGCCTTCTTCCAGCTCGTGGTCAAATCCAACTTTTTGGAGTCAAAGCCAGCACGCACAGTCAACTCGAAAGACAGGTTGCCCACATGATACGTGTATGTGTTCAAAGCCTTCAACACGTCTTCAGACACTATGATGGATAGCTGGTTCCCGTTACGCGAAACACTGAAACTCAATGACATGTCAGAGTAGTAGATACCATTTATCCAGACATTAGGGTGCCATTGATACGTGGTAGTACTCGTCTGACCATCGTCAGGTATCGAAAGCGAAATCGCATCACCGACAGACGAGCCATACATATCTTTCATTTGCAACAACAGTCCCGCGTTATCGGTATCCGTGCCATTGAGCAGAATCACGTTTTCAGGCAACGTTTCGGTAATGGTCAGACCGCTGGTGTAGTCATCCACGGAAGTGAAATTTGCCTGCTGGACCTTGATGTTCCACTCCATGTATGGAGCGTTACACGTCGTATCACCTTCTACAACGGTAGCCGTCGAATGCCCGGCCTGACACTTCAGCTCATGATATGCATGTTCCGTATTGTCCTTCGAAGAATCCAAGGAGTCCGTTTTGGAAATGGTCCAGTTCGACGTTTCCGGAGTGTAGACCAAATTACCGTGCTGTTCCGCTCCGTCATTAACCTTGCCACCGTTCTGGTAGTACTGGCTGCCAGTTCCAACCACCACGCCAGTCGTATCGTAGGTGAATGAAATCGACTGCGTAAGCGCTTGCGAGCAAGTGATGGTGAATCCAGTCACATAGTCACCGTCCGGTACACTGCCGTTCTGCTCCGAGCTCTTTCCAGTGATAGGGCTCGTTGTGAAAGTGACTGTAACGTTTTCTTCTTTCACACCGGCCGACGTAAGCGCGCCCTTAATTGCCTTCTTCACAGCTTCTTGCTGTTTCTCAGACATGTATTGGTTGAAATTCCACTGATTCGAGAAGGTATCCGTATAGGTCCAGTTTGCCGGAATAGCCGTCAGCCCGACCGGAGGCGCAATGGTCACGGTCCAATTGTTGGTAGTGCGGTTCGGATTATTTTCCACCACGGTTGCGGAGTTACCCTGCTTAGTCACTGGATTATAAGACACTCCTTTATCTCCGGAGTCCTTATCACTCTTACCGTTCTCCTTGTTCGGAGGAGTCAGAATGGCCTTATTTGTCACTTTCAAAGAATCAGTTGGAGCTGTCGTGTAATACGTGACCGTATAGTTCTTTGCACTTCCCGCAGGGAATGTGTATGGAAGATTGATGGATTGGCTAGTGGAACCATCGGATAGCGTAATATCTTCAACGTTGACGTCAGTGTTTTTTACGACATCCTTCAGAGTCCATCCATCCAATGAGCCAACGCCGGCATCGACGGTAACCGTCCACTTGATCCTGCCATCAGACTGGATTTCGCCGTTTTTTACAGGATTGGACGGAGTCTTGTCCCATTGAACCTCACTGGAAGGCTCCTTCTTAAGTTCAGCACCTTCCTTGTCGGTTGTGGTGACGGTGGCCTTATTACTGCCTTTCGTGATGCCATCGGTAAGTGATGAAGCCTTGCCAGTGTAAGTGATGACGTACTTGTCTCCCGCATTCATTGCGGGGCATTCCACCGTAAAGTTGGCTGCTCCTGCTGCCGGAGCAGAACCGCATGATGAGGTGATGTCATTGCCGTTCTTGTCCGTCACCTTGAAGCTGCCTGCGACATAGGCATTATTCGTCATGACATCGTTGATCTTCACCGTGTCATTCGGATTCGTGCCTTTAGTGGTGCTAACTTGAATCGTCCACTGGACGGTTCCATCCTCGTTGTTCACGGAACCGGATTTCCATGCGTTCAGATCGCCTGTGTTGTCGAAATGAATGGTGATCTCGCTATTCTCACCGAACTTCCATGAAGAACCATCACCTTTGGTGATGCCTTCAATTGTGGAATTAAATTTGACATAACCACCAGTGATGGCACCTGTCTGGTTGTGTTTTACGGTGTCTTCATTGAACGTAAGGGTGATCAATCCATCTTTGGTGATGGTATATGTGCCCATATCCGTGCCGTTGTTATCGATTGTTCCAGACATCACCGTTTCGCCATCTTTGAAACCGCTAATCTGAATATCATTGGGAACCTGATAGGTAAGGGTAGGATTATTCGTCGTCAGTGCTCCAATAGGCAATTCAAATGCCAAGTTGAACTGCAACTGCAGATTCTTGTTATTGGGATCCAGCTTGTCGGTGGAGCTGACCTCCTGCCAGTTCTCGTCATTACTGCTACGTTGCTTCAGTGTGGCGCCGGTGACGTACTGATACAACGTGCCACTGGCCCGCTCGGCATCGTCGGCCCAAGCGGACTGGTGGGACGCAACGCCGCTGACTACGACCATGGCGAGGAGGGTGGCGACGGCGACGAAGGCGGCTACCATCCTGCGCCAAGCCGCACTATGTAAGGTCATGTTTGAATTGCCCCTCATGAAAGCCCCTATACCTAAAGTCTTCTAAATCTTGGTCTGCCGTTCGACTCTAGTTAAGGCATGAGGCGGATTCGCCCCCTCAGTAATCCTCACAGTCCCCCCACTAGGATAGAGGGTCTTTGGAATTGCAATGAAAACGCATTCCCCCGTCGTATGGGTATGACCTACTCGGGAATTCGATGGATACACAACTTTTGCATGCTCATTTATGGCGCCATCGCCGTCGCATGCAACTATCCGACAATGTCTAGGGTAACACCCTCTTTCGTGGAACGCAACGAAAATCACAGGCATTTTCAATGAAATTGAAATTATTCTCCCGCCGTCAATGGTTCTACTCAGTCAGGCGGGGGTAGACGAGTCCATGAATCGCCCAATGTAGGGGTGAAAAACACGCACAGGAACGGATTGGTTTACAGATTGGCGCACGGGGGAATACGGCGTGTCAGAAATTAATAGGCACAGAGGTAACCCCTGCCAATAGTCCACACCAACGTGATCCTTAATGGACAGACCGCCGCAAGGTTAATCGCTCCATCTCATTACACGAATCGCCAGCCAGATTAATTCGACCGCGATTCGACCGCGATTCGACCGTTATTATTCGCATTTTAACCGCGATTCGACCGATTCGACCGTTATTTAACCGCGATTCGACCGCGATTCGCGGAACCACGCCACGCACGACCCGGCAGGAAGGGACGATTCCCGAATCATGCGCGACGGGCCTCGCCATCACCAGACCGACATGACCCGCAAACCCCGGAAACGGCCATTCCCCGACAATCATAAGCAAGCCAGACTCCGAATCAAACGACCACACAGCGCACAACCCGCCAGAAACCACCACAACCAGAATCGTGCGCGCAACAACATGCTCATGCAATCCACGGCAATCATCCCCAAGCACGCATCCACATGCCAGCTCCCGATAGCCCCACCCCAACAAACCACACCAAGAAAACCATCCACCCAAATCAGCATCACCAAACAGAACCACCAAACAGGAAAGCAGGTATAGAAAAACGGGCACGGAACAGCAAAGGAGCGGAAAACATATACGGAAAAGGTATGGAAAAGGCCAGTATTCCAAGAAATACCGGCCTTTGAGGAATCTACGGAAAAGGTGCGAATCAGTCGAAATCGGCACCCAAGGCTTCCAGCTTGCCGCGGAAGTCAGCATAGCCACGGTCAATCAGGGAAATACCCTGCACGTTCGAAGGACCCTGAGCGGTCAGCGCCGCAATCAGATGGCTGAAGCCACCACGCAGATCCGGCACGTCGATGTCGCGACCGGTCAGCGGAGTCGGTCCGAAAATCACCGCGGAATGCTTGTAGTTGCGCTGCTGGAAACGGCACGGCAGAGATCCGAGGCATTCACGATACAGCTGAATCGTGGCACCCATCTGTACTAACGGCTTGGTGAAGCCGAAACGATTCTCATACACGGTCTCATGCACGATCGAAAGGCCCTTCGCCTGAGTGAGAGCCACCACCAGCGGCTGCTGCCAGTCGGTCATGAAGCCCGGATGCACGTCAGTCTCAATGGCGACCGGCTTCAGATCTCCACCCGGATGCCAGAACCGAATGCCCCTGTCGGTGATATCGAATTCGCCGCCGATCTTACGGAACACGTTCAGGAAGGTCATCATCTCCGGCTGAGTGGCACCCTTGACGAAAATGTCACCGTGCGTGGCCAATGCGGCCGACGCCCAAGAAGCGGCCTCGATGCGGTCAGTCAGCGAAGTATGCGTATAGCCCTTGAGCTCCTTGACGCCTTCGATGCGGAAGGTACGGTCAACATCCACTGAAATGATGGCGCCCATCTTCTGCAACACGCACACCAAATCCATGATTTCCGGTTCGGTGGCGGCACCGGAAAGCTCGGTCTTGCCTTCGGCAAGCACGGCGGCGAGCAACGTCTGTTCGGTCGCGCCCACGGACGGGTACGGCAGATGAATCTTCGCCCCATGCAGACCATCCGGAGCGGTGATGTGAATACCGTCCTTATGCTCCTTGTCCACGTTCGCGCCCAGCTTACGCAAGGTCTCCAGATGGAAGTCAATCGGACGGCCGCCAATGTTGCATCCGCCGAGCGCCGGAATGAACGCTTCACCCAAGCGGTGCAACAACGGACCGGAGAACAGGATCGGAATGCGGGAGGATCCGGAAAGGGTATCCACATCGGCCACGTCGGCAAGCTGCACCTTGGTGGCGTCGATGGTCACAATGCCCTTGGCACCATCCACATCCACATCCACGCCATGCAGACGGAGCAGGTCGGACACTACATGTACGTCACGAATCTCCGGCACGTTCTTCAACACGGATTTGCCAGGAGCGAGCAATGCGGCCACCATGGCCTTGCTCACGAAGTTCTTCGCGCCGCGTACCTTAATGGTGCCGTTCAGCGGCTTGCCGCCTACGACGTGCAGAATGTCGTCCTTGTTTTCAGACACGTTCTACCTCTTTCGTTTCCCTCGAACTCCAAACTTGAAACACACTATTCTTCAGTTTGCCATACGGACTGTAGCAAGCTCGTGAAATCACGCGTTCGGCGCAGTGTC
>PPYF01210830.1_pt1 | contig 11290 bp, 17 predicted proteins | sample 1559871 | NCBI WGS metagenome assembly PPYF01 (sample SAMN08240021, study PRJNA423297) | Human gut metagenome, whole genome shotgun sequencing project. | reverse complement strand
CCTTGTACACATTCTCATTGATTCCTTTTACCATTCCATCGATAAAATCCGGCATCCATGTTTCATAATCTCTCAAAGGACCTTCATCCGGTCTTGAAAAATGTAAGAAAGATCGAATCTTATCTCCGATCCCTTTTACTGCATCCACAATCCCACGAACTCCAGATAATATTCCTTCTTTCAATCCATTGATAAAATCTGCTCCCCATTCCCAGGCATTATCAATCCACCCGGAAATCGTGGATCCAATTTTTTCGAAAATATCACTTACAATTTTCGGAAGTTCCCGGATTGCATTTTTAATTCCATCTCGTAATGCTTCAAACCCACTGATCGCAGTTTCTTTTACCAGAGATACCAATGTGGATACCACATTTTTAATTTCATTCCAAATATTTGATGTAATCTCCTTGATGGAATCCCAAATATTCGCAACTGCATTTTTGATATTATTTAAAATATTCTCCAGATCCGATTTTAATTTTTCAAAATCTCCAGTCACCAGATCAATCATCAATAGTACTGGTGCAAGTGTAGCGTTTTTGATGAATTCCCATGCATTTTGTGCAAGTTGCTTAATTCCGTTCCAGATCCCATTTAAATTCTCTTTTAATTTCGTAAAAGAATCTGTAATGGTTGTTACGATTGTTCTTATCGTTGGATTGGCAAGCAATGACGATAACATCTCATTCCATGCATTGGGAATCGTTTCTGTAAAAAATTCTACAATTCCATCCCATGCTGCAAAAAATCCATCCCTGATTGCCTTTAAAATTCTGTTCACGCCTTCTCGAAACCATTCGCATTTATTATACAAAGTAACCAGCGCCGCTATAATTGCTGTGCTCGCATTGCATCGGATCCGAAGATTGTCGATAACGCCGCATCTCTGGATGCCGAATCCAAACCTCCAAGTTTATTCTGCAACTCCTCAGCAATCTCTGAAGCTCCAAGGAGATCCCCATTGGAATCTCTTGTCTGTATTCCAAGCTGTTCAATCATTGTTGCAGCGCTATCTGTTGGTGCCGCCAGCCTCTGGAGCATGGTTTTTAAAGATGTTCCCGCATCGCTTCCCTCAATTCCCGCATCTGCAAAACGAGCCAAAACCGCTGTTGTTTCCTGTATAGACCATCCAGCGTTTTTTGCTCCAGCAGAACACTGTGCCAGTGCCTGTGTGAGAGGTTCTACATCCGTAGAAGATGCAGCTGCTGCCCCGGCCAAAGCGTTTGCCGCTTCTGCAGACTCATTCGCAGACAGACCAAACGCTCCCATTGCCTGTACAACAACATTTGCTGCCTCTCCAAGATCCATCCCGGAAGATGCCGCAAGGTCCATTGTAGTTTTTAATGCCCCTGCTTTAATGTCGGCTTCTGTCAAACCACCTTTTGCCAGTTCTGTGATCGCATTTCCTGCATCAGTTGCAGAAAAGACTGTATCCTGTCCGGTCTGGATTGCAAGCTGTCTTAGATCTTCCATTTCAGACATGGGCTTATCAAGTGCTCCCGCCGCCTGACTCATTGCATCGTTAAAATTATTTGCCATAACAGTGGATGCCGCCCCTACACCAGTCAGTGCCCCCGTTACCGGCAGCAAGGATTGTCCCACTCCTTTGACCTTATTTCCAAACTCTCCGGATACCGCAGATACTTTTGCAAGATTCGCACTTGCACTTCCTGTAGTCTCTTTTAGTGATTTCAGTTTCTGTTCTGTCTCAATAATCTCTCTTTGAAGAGAATCGAATCCTTCTGGACTGATCGGCTGTCCAAATTCATCATCTACTTGCTTTTTCTGTGCTTTCAGTTCTTTCAGTTTATCAGACGATTGGTCTACCTCTGTCTGCAGTTTTTTGTACTCTTCCGTATCAATCTGACCACTTTCTTCCATAGACTTCATGCTCTTTTTGAGCTTGTCCATTTTTTCGTTGGTCTTTACAATCTCCTCTTGAATCGGAGTATACGCTTCTTTCCAAGCATCATAATTTCCAGCGGTTTTTGCTGCCTGTTCGCTTGCCTGTTTTAAAGTTTCCAGCCTGTTTTTCGTTTCACTGATCGACTGCTGCAGCAACTTCTGCTTCTGATTCAGCAATTCCGTATTCGTGGGATCCAGCTTCAGCAATTTATTGACATCTTTTAATGACTGTTCTACACCGTATAGTTTTTTGTCAACACCGGACAGTGCCTTTTCCAACTTGGAAGTATCGCCGCCAATCTCTATGGTAATTCCTTTTATTCTGCTCCCTGCCCTTACATCCCTCCTTTACAGTGCATCAATATCCGCCTGTGTTGCAATTTTCGGATAATCATACTCATCATTCTTCATTTCGATAAACATATCGTTGATCATTCCAATGCTTAACAGGTCTAAATCAGAAATAGAAATACCGCATTGTGCACATCGAAGCATAAACAATGCGGTATTGACCTCACGGTCTATTTCCCTCTCTTTTTTTTTGGAACTGACATCTGTTTATTTTCTGATTTCCACATTTCCATGATTTCCGGCAGAATCTCATAGATATCAAATGTCTCGAACTGATCCAACCACTCGTTGATATCGTCCGGCTGGTCAGGATCGCCATGTTTATGCATCAGAAACGCAATGTTTTCAAACATTTCCAGTGATTCGATCGGGATTCCGCTTTCAAACTTACTTTCATCAAATTCTGTACTTTCTTTTGCGCATTTTTTCTGCATCTCGTCTTTGAGTTTTTCCTGGATCTTGATCTGCTTTTCAATTTTCTGCATATCTACAAAAATATCTCTCCCAAATTTCAGTCGATAAATCCGGGGGATTGCGGCAGAACTTTTGAATTTATATTCTGTTCCATTGATTGTGATCGTCTTTCTCATCCTGTTCTCCTTTTATGCTGCAACTTCCTGATCTGGAATGTACACCTTATCAAACCATTTTTCGTATAAGTCATCTGTTGTATCTGCTGTTGTCTTTGCCCGAACTGCCATTTTCTTAGCTGTTCCAAGCTGTACAGCGGATGCAGAAACTGTGACAGTGTCAGTTGTAGGTTCAATCGTGTCCTCTGTTGTGCTGGATTCTGTTGTAGGACGTGTAGAGGTACAGCAATAGAACCAGAACCGTGTTCCCCTCACATCGCCGTCAATTTCAAATCCCAGCGCAAACCGTTTTACTTTTGCAGTCGCTTCCTCCAGCATGACTTTGTTCCTGTCAATGTATTCACTTAAAATCTTTTCCCGGAACTCATCCGTGATCAGCGCCATTTCCCAGTCTCCCTCATATCCGCTATTGGAAGAAGAAACATAATACTTGATTCCATCCGCATAAAACGGTGTCAGTTCTCCCTGTGCTTCCAGTGAAAGCGATACGGAGCCAGGTACCGCAAACGGTGTATCAAATGTAATTTCTCCCGTATCACTTTCCTGCAAAAGCGCAACATGCGCATTATGGATATTGAATTTGACTTTATCCTTTTTTGTTGCCTGTCTTTCTTTCCTTACTTAGCCCTCCACTTCATATAATACTTCATACATATTTTCTGATTTAATATACTGTTCACTTTTCTGCCAGAAGAGATCTGCTGCATCAAGTGCCGCTTCTACACGTTCTTCCAGTTCAAAGTCCTTTTCATCTGTGTACAGTTCAATATAAACTTTGTCTGATTTAAAATATACCTTCCCATCTGCAGAAAAATTTCTCGTTTCCGGAATCAACCAGCAAATAAAAGGAGGATTCACCGCCTCACATTCTTCGAAATGATGATACCTATATTCAATTTCCAGTACATCCAGAATTGCTTCTATCCTCTCCCTTGTCATAAATATCGTTCTATCCTTTCCTGTAAAATTTCCTTTGCGTGCTTTTCTGCAATTTTGATATGCGGGATCCCGTCCACTCTTCCACCATTCCTCTTTGCGTGTCCTTTTTCCAGCAAATGTGTAATTCGGTATTCCGGCTTTTTGGAATATACCACCATATCATAGCGGTGCCTTCCACTCAAATTTTTGTCTCGTTTATAGCTCCAGTGCTTTGCATATTCACCGGTATCTCCTTCCGGTGATATGGAACGTAATTCCGCAGCTGTCTGCTTCGCCGTCTCTTTCACTGCCTTTTCCACGGCTTCCTGTTTCTCTGATTATGCAGATGTCCATCGTAGAAATGTCTTCTACCGGCAAAATTGCAACTACTTCGTCAATCTGATTGGACAATACCTTTGCCTCATAAAACCGTTTGATTCCAACTGTACGAAATCCGAATCGAATTCCAGCTTGCCTGGTCTCTACAATCTTCCGGCCTTTTACGCTGCATATATCCAGTGATCCATCGTTAAATGTGGTAAACTTTGTATCCTTACGTCTCGGCATTGCATCCACCCGCTTTTCTTCGGAAACTGCGCATCTGCAGTGATATGATTTCTGATTTATAATTTTGAATAAACTCATCTACCTGACCGGCTCTTGCATACATGCAGTAATTTAAGAGCAGCTCTTTTTCTTGTGTTTCGCTTTCAAAATCACAAAATCCTATTTTGCCCTCAAGGTACGCTTTTCCTCTCTCTACGATACCAGAGAGCTTTTTACACTCCCTGATATCCATATCCCATGTAATATCCAGAAAATTCTTCACATCTTCTAACAGATCGCTCATGATTATGCCTCATTCTTTGTTACAGTCACCTGATATGTCTTGGTTGTCTTTCCATCTGTCACTTTTGCTTTTACTACATTTCCTGCGCCGGAAGCCCATGTAACTCTGCTGCCGTTTGCAATCGGTTTATCATTGTAGGTCAATTCCAGTTCTGCAGTGCTGTCTGCGATTACCGCCTGCACCGTGTTTGATGCGTCTGTTGTTGTCAAAGTATATGTCAATGTTCCTTCTTCGAACTCCGGTGTCAGCGTGTGTCCACCCACCTTAAAATCTGCAAGATTTGCATTTTCCACATTTTCTACACTTGGAACAACTTCCACTTCATAATACGCTGGCTGCAGATCACTGATATCCAAAAGCATGAAGGCATTATCATCTACTGCAAATCCATGACCATACATTTTGATCAGGTAAACCCTCTCATCTTCCAGGAATCTGTAATCATCTGAATACAAGATTCTTCCGTTATTTTCGATTCCAGATCCCATGAAGTAAAGCTTTGCCATACCAAATACAGCCTCTGCGCAAAGTTTTCCCCATGCTGCTTTCTGATATCCATTCGTATTCATCATCATTCGTGTCAACCCTGTTACGGATGTAAACTGGATTTTGGACAACAGCGGATGATCTGTTTTCAAATCTTCGAATACTTTGTCAATTACAGTATATGGCATTACCACATCCAGATTCTCTACTGCCTGTTTTGGATTTGTAGATTTCATTGCTTCTGCAAGCTTCTGATAATATTCTTTTTCTTTGGATGTCAGCTGTCTTACGCCGCGCTCAGACAGAATTCTCTGATCTGCTTCTTCTACGATTCCCCGTGCCTGTTCTATGACACTTTCCTGAATCTTATCGCACAGCTCCACAAACGCTGCCTGGAACTGCTCTGCATCTCCGGCTGTGATTGCCTCATTCATCTTCTGTACGATTGCTGTTTTTTCCATTTCTAATACATCTAAATTTTTCCTTAAATCATGCCTCCTCTAAAAAGATTTAATACATTGTTTTTTCTTGGTTTCTTGTCTTCCTGTGGTTTCTGCATTGCTGCAATCTGCTGCCGGAAGCTCTCCTGACTATTTAACTGTCTTTGCATATCGGACAGCTTCTCCAGAATCTCTTCTGTATTGACCGGTTCTGCTGTCTTTCCCATGATCTCATCAATGAGTCCATATTCCAGCGCCTTTTCCGGAGTGAGGTAAGTCTCATTTTCCATTAACTCAATCAACTCACTTTCCTCAATCTTCGCCCTTTCCAGAAAAACTTGCCGGTTTGCTTCCATCATGTCATCCAGATCATCGGCATATTTTCTCAGTTGTGTTGCATTGCCCGAGCAATACATCCACATATTGTGTATCAGTGCCGTTGTACCTAAACACATTTTTCTTGTGTCACACGCCTGTAGAATCAAAAACGCAACACTGTAAGCAGGTCTTGAATCTTACTATAATTTTTCGTCATAAAGTGCTGGTTTGCCCAGTCTTCTTCAATTCTCGGTTTTCCGAGCACTTCTAAAATATCATTGATCGTAAATGCTCCGCTTGAGATCAGCTTGTCTACTGGAGTTGCAATATCAAAAATATCAATATGCTTGACTGCCAGAGTCTCTATCTTTACATAATTTCCAGCTTTAAATCCTGTGTATCCATTTCTCTTTCGGTTGATCTCCTGCTGCAGCATCTTAATGAGCGGATCTATCACAAAGGTCAGAAGTTCATCAATCGCTTTCCCTGTATCCTGTACATCTCCTTTGGCCAGACTCGGTGGGAAAGAAAATGCTCTTGCTGTAAATTCAAAGATGTCATCAGCTAGATACTTGATATCTCGTGTTGACTCTGTAGAATACGTCTTTCCGCTTTCTGAAATATCCTGATATTCGTATCCGTCAAACAATGGCAACACCGCACTGTCGCTTTCAAAGAAGTTCTTAAAATGCGTGCTCATCAACTCCTGGAATGTTTCATCGAAATTCTCACTTTCCTGTGCAATTGCTCCAATATTCAGGATTCCTTTTTTTCCTCTTGATTTTTTATAGGCATCCTGCGCATATATCAGTAATTTTGAATACGTTTCATACATCCCATTTGTGAGATTCCTCATATTTTCTGAGTTTAATTCGAAAAACATTACTTCCGACATTTCCCGTGTTTCAGACAATTCGTAACCGTCAAATGTGATCCCGCTGAATCTGTACTTCTTCAATGCCAGCACCTCTTTGCTGTAACTGTCTGCCACATAAATGTGATTGTTTACTTCTACTACAAGGCATTCATTGTTCCGGTACAGCTTGCCAATCAGCTTATTCATGAATGACGTTGCATTCTGGTTCTGATTTGGTTCGTAATTCCAAAGATAATACTCCTGCCCTTTTACTTCTTTCTTCTTGATATACGTTTTAAATTCGCATTTGCTGATGGCATTTGCAATTTTATTGACACAAGTCCAGAAAGCCAGCTCTCTCAGATATACTTCGTACATAGCACTCTGTACATCTTTATCTTTCATAATGTCATCCACTGTGATCCTTGTGGTACTGCTGCCTCCAAGTTTTTTGATCAACCAGTCTTTAATACTTAATTTCCTACGTTCACCCCCTTAATAACTGTAAACCTGTATTTTCGGTGTTGGTTTTGCCCGTTTCTGCGGCAGCACGTTTTCCACAGTCATCGCCGCTACAAATGCCATAAATGGGTCTGTTTTTCTGCTTTTTCCTTCTATTTTTCCATATACATAATTTCCCATATCGGCATCATCCTCTTTTCCTGGTTTTCTTCCATGTCTGATTAGTTTTGCATTATTGGTGGCCCACCTTAATTCTGGAGCATCTCCCCACCGCAACCATTGATTTACAAAGCAGCTATCAATCAGAGGTGCCACTTTCATAATGTCTGATGGCCGGATCAGCTTCAGATTCTTATTCACTTTCATATCAAATCCTATTTCCTGCAGATATTTTCCGATCAATGCAAAACGGAAATCATCCAAGGCTAAAGCTTTGATATTGTATGTGCGTTTTGCTTCCTGTATATAATTTGTAAGCAATGACGGATGTATTTCCACGTCATCTACAAGCGTCAGTCTTCCGGAATCCGCCCATTCTTTCCATGGAGCCTTGATCCTCGGAATATCTTTCGAATTTAGGCACATCCATGAATGGCTGATATCAAACCGTTCATCTCCATCTCGGAAATGAAGATCTACGGAAGCCCAATCTGTTAATTTTGTATAGTCAATTCCACATACACAGCTCCATCTTTCCAGATCCGGCAGTAAGATGTTGGTCGCTTTGATATTGTCCCACTCCGTTACACTCATTTCTTCCGCATTTTCCGGAATATTCATTCGTTTTGTCATAAATGCCGGAAGTCTTCTCGGATTTTTCTTCCATTCCCTATATTCTTTCCTGATCTCTTCCATAAGACTTGGCAGATATGGCAACGATGGGTAAAGACGTTTATATTCTTATAGTCTTCATATTGATGGATCTCATTAAAAATACAGATTCCAGAACGAAGACCGTCTTTTCCTTTCGGACTGTTTGTTCTTCCCTTCATAATAGACTTTGTTTTCAAGCATAAAACCTGTTCTTTCGTCCATCGGAAGAATTTCTTTAATTTCTTTATCACAGACGGTCGTTCAAATGCGTTTATCACGTCATGGACTGGACGCATTGCCTGGTCCTCATTATTGGCGCAGATATCTACATCGTACTCTCTGATTCCATTATGCGGGGACATTAAACACACTGATTCGAGCGCAATTGTACCATCTTTTCCCGCTCCTCTCCCCAACATACAGAATAAATCCGGCCATCTTGGAAGCCCGGATTCTCTCCAATATGTGCAATCGTGCAGTCCGATCACAAACTTCTGCCAGGGAAATATTTCTTCAAACGGGAAGTATTTTGACATCCCGATATATTTCTCCAACTGATCACAATCTATATAAATATCTTCATGCTCAAAACACCATTTTACATGCGCGACAAGCAGCTCCTGCTCTTCGCATACTGCATAGATCTTTTTCTCAACTATATCAATCCATTCCTGAATATATGGATGTATGTTACAGCTCATCTTCATCATCTCCCGAATCATCGCCAACCGGCTTAATTCCTAGGCTGTCCAGTATTTTAAGCATTTGAGCATTGACCTTAATTCTTTGATCTATCGAGTCATTTTTCTTTTGCCCTTTTTGACCTCCTCCATTATTATATTCAACGATAGCGCCTCTCTTTTTAATGTCTGCGATCAGTTCGTTCTCCAGGTCCCAGAAGTCCATATATTTATCGACCAAGTCGATGTAATATTTCCCTGTGGTTCCATTCCGGGCCAGCTGATCAAGAAGGTCCTCTTTAATTTCCACTCGCAATAATTCTTTTCTTGTTTTTCTCGCCCTTATACCACCCCCTCCGTCACGCGCGCACGAGAAATCTCTTTTGTCGGGAGCACCCACCGGTCTCTACGTGGCAAATTAAAACCCGATTTTTTTCGACCGGGGGTATCCTGACAATTTGATTCTTCTTTACCATTTTTCCTCTGTCAGCGGTTCTTTTTTCTTTTGCTTTCGATATCCATGAACCTCTTCATGACAATCATGACACAGACTGATCAGGTTTCTCCGTTTCTCACCTCTGAAGCTGTACCAGATTTCCAATGCTTTATCTGGATGCTTCTTTACATAATTCACATGATGAACCGTCGTTGCCTTTGTATACTTTCCACGTTTCTTACATAACTGACATTCATATTTATCAAGCTTTAACACCTGTTCTCTCAATGCTTTCCACTTGCCCCATGTATAGAATCTGTGGATATTTTCTCTTATACATTTCTTTACAAATGCAATCTCATGTTCTGTCATATTCTCACCTCAATTGCAGGAGAAGGAATCGAACCTTCGACCTTCAGCTAAGGAGACTGACGAGCTTCCACTGCTCTATCCTGCTATATTTGTGCGATGTCGCACAGTGTAGGCTTTTGCCCAGAGCCTTTTATCGTCTTTGCTCAGGACGCAGAAAAGCATCCGGCTTTCGCCAGATGCTCTCTGCTATTTTCCATTATTCACTTCTTCTACAAATTGCTTCATCAGCTTTGTAAGCTGTGTTCCCATCGCAACACCAGATTCTTTGCAGGCTTCCTTGAACTCTTCTGCTACTTTCTTGTTAATCTTATATGTTTTTGGAACTAACCCTGCTTTCTCATCCCACTTATCTTGTGGTCTCTGTTTCCTTTCTTCATTACCGAGCATGCTCATTCCTCACTTTCTTTATGAGGCAATAAACCAGCTTTGCTATTCCTATAGCAATGAAGAATATTCCTAACTTCCACAACATCCTTTACACAAATGAGCTTTCATGTTATATTTATTTTGAAGAAGGGCTTTCGCCCCTCTTAGCTAATTAAATAGCTTGTCGAGAATCATTAAAAGGATTCCAACGAATAAGTCCAGAATCGCACTGACCGCCAATGTCTTTATATCGATTTTGGACTTTTTCTTTTGTTTCTTTTTGCTCATTTGTATCTCACCTCCTTACAACTATATAATACAACATACGTATACGTATGTCAACACTAGCCGTCCAGCTTATTCCTTTCGGCTTTATACCATATTAGCACCTTTGAAGCGAACAGTGGCGAACATTTATGAAACTTTTTCAAGATGTCTATCATGCATCATCCTGCAACTGTCTTTTGTAAACGGGATTTTTTTCTTTGGGAACATATAGTTCATTTGCATTGCTACCATTTCCCAGGTTAAATTATCTATGTAATATAACCTGAACATTGTTCTTAAACGGCTTTTTTCTATTTTTTGTATATACTCCTCTACCTGTATCTGTTTTTCCAGCAAATCTGTTTCTAACATCTGAAGCTTTGCAATCCTGTTTTCCAGCAAATATTTTCGTCTTCCCAGCTCCTTATTCGGCAAGCCTGTTATTTTTACCGTCCGCAATGGTTTGTTGCCTTTCTTTCCACATGCAACAGAATCTTGCACCGTTATTTTATTCAGCTGTTCAATTTTCTTTTTGTCTTCTGCGATTCTGCGTCTCAGGTCTTTTATCTCTTCTTTCATGTCCGCATACTCAATCAGTATCTTCTTGTCCACAGGTAATACTCCTTTTTGTGTTGACTCCCCATTTTTTCAAACAATCTTTCACTGTATAGGCGTCATACGCTTTTTTCTTCATCCACTTTTTCGCATGTTCCGATGGTTCATGTTCAGCCAGATCCGCAAAATGATCTTCCTGATCACGTTTTATCTCTTTTTCCGTTCTTCTATGTCTTAATGACCGTCTCATTTTTATGTTACCTCACTATTTTTCTTGCAATCCAGTCAATTCCTATCACATACAGCAGCACTGGAAACAATATCGCAGCAATATAATCTTTCTTTTCTAATCGCGCATCCTGACAGATTTCTCCTTTCATTGCACATACTGTTCCAATTCCCATAGTTCAATATAGCAATATACTAATTATTATGATCATCACTCTTCACCCTCTCTTTCCCAATTCCCGAACCAGGTCTTCATTCACTTTCTTTGTAAGCCCTTCATTGCATGTGCAGTCTCGGTATGCGCAACGGAAACAATCCGGATACTGACAGGGCTTCGATATATTTCTTCTGTTTTTCTCTATCTTTTTTCGTGTCTCCAACAAATCTGGTACCT
>PPYF01221017.1_pt1 | contig 11291 bp, 8 predicted proteins | sample 1559871 | NCBI WGS metagenome assembly PPYF01 (sample SAMN08240021, study PRJNA423297) | Human gut metagenome, whole genome shotgun sequencing project. | reverse complement strand
ATCATAAATTGGCACATATTGTAAACATGTGTGAAAAGTCAGGTGTTCATACAAAATTTGTTCCTGACTATAATAATGTCATACCAACAAAGCCATATACAGAAGATATTCTGGGAATGCCAGTGATTAATATCCGGCATGTGCCACTTAACAGTAATATGTTAAATGCATTTGTGAAACGGTCAGTTGATATTTTGGGCGCTGTAGTGGCAATTATTTTATTTTCGCCAGTTATGTTAGTGACTTCGTTTATTATAAAGGCAACATCACCAGGACCATTGATTTTTAAGCAGGAAAGGATAGGTAGACATAATAGACCATTCTATATGTACAAATTCCGTTCTATGGTTGTACAAGATGAGAAGGATGAGAAAAAAGGCTGGACAACCAAGAATGATCCGCGTGTAACTCCAATCGGAAAGTTTATACGTAAGGCAAGTATTGATGAGCTGCCACAGCTATTTAATATTTTAAAAGGGGACATGTCTCTTGTGGGACCAAGACCAGAACGACCACAGTTCGTAGAGAAATTCAAAGAAGAGATACCAAGATATATGATAAAGCATCAAGTACGCCCGGGGTTAACCGGTTGGGCGCAGGTGAATGGATACAGGGGAGATACGTCTATTCGCAAGAGAATTGAATATGATCTTTATTATATTGAAAATTGGACATTGGGATTTGATTTTAAAATTATTTTCCTGACGTTCTTTAAAGGTTTTATCAACAAGAATGCATACTAGAAAAGGGGAGTGTAAGATGGCACAGAAACGGATGAATAAACGACAACAGAGGTTGGAACGGCAACGTAGAATAAAGAAAAAACGTCGTAAGAGACTGGCTATTATATTGATTGAAATTATAATACTTGCAGGACTTGGAGTTGTGGCGTATGGAATGTTTGTAATGGACAAAATGGACACTACAACATTAAATAAAGATAAATTGGAAGTGTATAAGGATACTGGAGATTATACGAATATAGCATTGTTTGGTTTGGATTCCAGAGAAGGTGAACTGGATGGAGGAGTACAGAGCGATTGCATTATGGTTGCAAGCATTAACAATAAGACGAATGAAATAAAGCTTGTTTCAGTATATCGAGATACATTAATGAAAGTGACATCGGAAAAATATGGAAAAGCTAATTCGGCATATAATAGTGGTGGACCGACAGATGCAATTGCACTTTTGAACCGGAATCTGGATTTGGATATTGAAAAATATATTAGTGTGAATTTTAATGCACTGGCAGATGTGGTAGATGCATTGGGTGGCATTGAAATAGATATGACAGAGGAAGAGGTATATTGGACGAATGGGTACTGCACAGAGACTTCAAAAGTAGTTGGAAGAGAGACAACTGAATTGAGTGGCGCAGGTGTTCATAAATTAGATGGCGTTCAGGCAGTGTCCTATGCCCGGATTCGTTATACAGAAGGTATGGATTTTAAACGTACACAAAGACAGCGAATCGTATTGGAAAAAATTGCTGAAAAAGCACAAAAAGCAAATGTAATTACTTTGAATAATATTGTAAATAAAGTAATGCCTCAGATTTCGACTAATTTATCGACTGCAAACATGCTGGGACTCGCTGCTCATGCAGCGGATTACAAATTAGGACAGATGTCAGGATTTCCGTTTGAAGTGACAACCTGTGAAAAGGTAAAGAATCATAAAGGTTCTTATGTGACTGCAGTAGGACTTGAAAAAAATGTAAGTGAATTGCATGAATTTCTTTTTGGAGAAGAGGATTATGAGCCATCTTCTACGGTAAAAGATATCAGCAACGAGGTGATTTATATGACAGGCGTGGATCCGGAAACTTATAAGACAACGACAGATTATACTTATAAAAGTGGTGGAGATGATTCTGAGAATTAAATAAAGGGGTTAAAGAAATTGAAAGTAGATGTGATAATTCCGACATATAAGCCGGGAAAAGAATTTGAAGAGTTAATATGCAGGCTTCAAAAGCAGACATATCCCATACACAGGATTATTATTATCAATACACAAACAGGAGTCTTTCCGACAGAATTAGAATCAGAACCATATCAGATAGAGGTCACGCATATCAGACCGGAAGATTTTGATCATGGTGGAACAAGAAACATGGGAGCAAGTATTTCACAAGCTGATATTGTTTTGTATATGACTCAAGACGCGGTTCCGGAAGATGAACATTTAATTGAAACATTTGCAAATGTATTTGAAAAACATCCGGAGATTGGAATTGCATATGGAAGGCAGCTGCCAAGGGAAGACTGTAACGTAATTGAACGATATACGAGACGATTTAATTATCCAGAAAAAAGCAGAATCAAATCAAAAGTTGATTTACCACAGCTTGGAATCAAAACATTTTTTTGCTCAGATGTATGTGCAGCTTATCGAAGAAATTATCTTTTGAGTGCAGGAGGATTTGAAGATCCAACTATATTCAATGAAGATATGATCTTTGCTGGAAAGAGGATATTAGCTGGAGATAAGGTGGCATATGTGGCAGAAGCGAAAGTGATACATTCGCATAATTATACGGGAAGCCAGCAGTTTCATCGTAATTTTGATCTTGCAGTGTCACAGGCACAGCATCCGGAAGTATTTGAAGGAGTTCCGTCAGAAGGAGAAGGAATCCGTATGGTAAAAGCGACTGCAAAATACCTGATCCGGAGCGGACAGCCTTTGAAAATATGGAATCTGGTATATCAGTCAGGATGTAAATATATAGGATATTTCTTAGGAAAGAGATACGAAAAGTTACCAAAATGGGTCGTATTAAAATGTACGTCAAGTATAAAATACTGGAAAAAATCTTAAGAAACACAATTTCTGTTGAAATTTGTAGAAAAATAGGATATTATTAATCTGTTTAATTCTGTTCAAAGAAAGGAAGTTTCGATGGCAAAGCAAAGAAGAAGTAATAGGAAAGTACATAGAGGTAGAAGAAAAAAAAGAGGGTTTTCTGCTTGGTCACTGGGGAAAAAAATAGGTGTGATTTTTGTTAGTATGCTGCTTGTAATTGTGATTGGTGGTGGAGCAGCAGCTGCGGCATATGTGACTAGCAAGATGGATAAGATGGAAGTCAAGCAGCTGGATGCTAATAAATTGGAAATTAATCAAGAAGTAGAACATAAAACAGGATACTTGAATGTAGCATTATTTGGAGTGGATTCAAGAGAGTTGTCACTTGGAAAAGGAACTCGTAGTGATACAATTATTGTTGCTAGTTTGAATCAGGAAACAGGAGAGATTAAATTATGTTCTGTTTATAGAGATTCCTTATTACAACAATCAGACGGAAGTTACAATAAAGCAAATGCTGCATATTCATTCGGTGGAGTAGAAGGTGCTGTGGCGCTTTTGAACAAAAATCTGGATATGAATATTGAACATTACGTGACTGTGAATTTTAATGCGCTTAGTGATGTGGTTGATGCATTAGGTGGATTAGATATTGAAATGACACATACAGAAGCAGAATTAACAAATGGATATTTTGAAGAAGTTGCAAAGGTTACTGGACGTGAATTTGAAATGGTAGATGGTTATGAAGGATTGATTCATGTGAATGGTGGGCAGGCAACAGCTTTTTGTCGTATTCGCTATACACAAGGTGATGATTTTAAAAGAACAGAACGTCAAAGACTTGTTATTGAAAAAATTGTTGAAAAATTACAGTCTGCTAATTTGGCTACAATAAATAAAATTATTGATGATGTATTTGATGAAGTTGGAACAAACTTTACTTTGCCGGAAATATTATCTTATGCGAAAGATTTTAAAAGTTATAAATTAGGAGAGACAACAGGATTTCCATATAATGTTTCAACAGGAACTTTGAGTGGAATTGGAAGTACAGTTATTCCGACTAGTTTAACTAGCGATGTACAACAATTACATCAGTTCTTCTTTGGAGATGACGGATATACGCCGTCTGAAACTGTGCAAAATATTGAAGCAGGAATAAAAAAGAAAGCAACTGATGTTGGAAAAGGTACGACAAAGGACGAGGACAGCTATTATGATGACGATTCCAGTGGCAGTTCTTCCAAAAACTCTAAAAAGAGTTCCAGTGGAAGTAGTAATTCTGGAAGCAGTAATTCAGGAACTTCAAGTGGAAGTTCATCAAGCGGCAGCAGCTCCGGTAACGGAAGCTCCTCAAGTGGCAGTGGCTCCGGCAGCGGAAGTTCAGGCAGCAGCTCCGGTGGCGGAAGTGAATCTGGCGGAAGCGGTTCTGGTGGCAGCAGTTCCGGTGGCGGAAGTGAATCTGGTGGAAGCAGCTCCGGCGGCGGAGAATCTTCCGGTGGTGAAAGTGCAGAATAATGTATAACCATTCTTAAAATACAGAAACTATAGAAAAAAGAGGTAAAGTACATGAAGTTTTTAAAGAAAGTACTGGCTGCAGTTGCCTGTGTATGTGTGCTGGCTACCAGCGTGACACTGACATCCCATGCAGCTGGCGGTAGAATTTCTTTTGCAGATCCGAGTACGGCTGTGGGAGATATGGTAGACGTAAAATGTGTTTTAAAATCCAGCAGTGGATCTCTTGGAAGTTCATCAGTAACACTTTCTTATGATGCCAGTGCATTGAAGTTTAATTCCGGTGATGGAGTGACCGGTGGTGATGGAACCCTGACGTACTCAGGAGATGGCGGTTCTTCAGAAGTGTCATTTACCATGACATTCCAGGCACTGAAAGAAGGTCCCACAGAGATTACGGTAGCATCTCAGGATGTGAAATCCAGTTCTGGTTCAGAGGTTAAGTTGACAGAAGGAAAATCTACAGTGACAATCGCTACCGGAGATCCTTCTAAGATCGTGGACGATACTCAGGCAGCAGAAGGTGCTGACACAGCAGCTAGTGGTGATGCAACCGTTGAGGTGAACGGTACATCTTATACGCTGAGTGATTTTGTAGAAGCTTCTGTTCCAGCAGGATTTACAAAGACAACAATGAATTATGAGGGCGCTGACCGCCCAATGGCTTATAATGAGACAAATGGTGTTTACCTTGCTTATCTGACATCAGCGGATGGTAATTCTAATTTCTTCTTATATGATGATTCAAATGCAACATTTGCACCATATGAAGAGATTGATATTTCCGATACAACAACGATTGTCCTGTTAAGTGATACAAGTGTGAAGCTGCCATCTAATTATGCGCAGACAACGCTGACACTGAATGGACAGGAATTTCCTGTATGGCAGGACAATGACAAAGATGGATTCTATCTGATGTATGCTGTAAACAACAATGGTACAAAGAATTTCTACGAGTATGATTCTCAGGAGAATACGTATCAGAGATGTGATGTAAAGCAGGATACCGGAGCAAGCAATGCTAAGAAAAAGGGCAATGGTTTCTTTAATAAGATGCAGAATGTGATCGACGGACATTTTAAAGTGTTTGCGATTATCTTTATTGTTATTTTACTTCTTCTCATTATCCGTTTGATTGTGGTTCGTGTGAAGCTTCGTAACCGTGATATTGAGCTGGATGATCTGTATGATGAGTATGGAATCGACTTAGAAGAGGAAGAACCGGAACCGGCTCCGAAGAAGAAAAATAAAAAGAAAGCTCAGCCGGCTCCGAAAAAAGGCAAAAAGAAAAAAGTCGTAGACGAAGATGATTTTGATGACTACGATGATGACGAATTTGACGATGATGACGATGATGATGATGACGATCGTTATGATAGCAAGCGTTATGATGACGAAGATGATTATGCAGATGATGACTTTGAAGAAGAGGAATTTGATGAAGTCAGAGAAGCACCGCTTCGTACAGTGAAATTCGATGATTTTAATACCATTACGGATATGTCTTTATATGAAGATGAGAACTTCGAATCATTTGTGATGGATGAGGAAGAAGAGGATGATATGGTAGATGATTTAGATGATCTGCTCAGTGAGCGTCCGAAGGAGAGACGCAGCCATTCTGAGAAGGATGACACATTCCAGGTAGATTATATTGATCTGGATTAATAAGAGTGAAATGAGTAACCAGGGAGGAATGCATAATGTAAGATGCATTCCTCTCTTAATAAATGGAACTTAAAAGGCATAAATGGAACTTAAAAGGCATAAATGGAGTCTGAAAGGCATAAATGGAGTTTGAAAGGCATAAATGGAGTTTGAAAGGCATAAATGGAGCTTAAAAGGCAGCAGGAGGGATTATGTACGATTATATTATTGTAGGGTCTGGGCTTTATGGAGCAATCTTTGCCCATGAGGCTATGAAGGCAGGAAAGAGCTGCCTCGTTGTAGAGAGGCGTTCGCATATCGGTGGAAACATTTATACAAAAGAGATGGAAGGAATCCAGGTGCATCAGTATGGAGCACATATTTTCCACACAAGTAATAAAGAGGTGTGGGATTACATTGGACAGTTTGCAACATTTAACCGTTATACGAACTGCCCGGTGGCATATTATAAAGGCCAGATGTACAATATGCCGTTCAATATGAATACATTTCATAAGATCTGGGGTGTGATCACACCGGCAGAGGCGAAGGCTAAGATTGAGGAACAGGTGAAGGAATATGGCGTAAAGGAGCCGAAGAACCTGGAAGAGCAGGCAATCAGCCTGGTTGGAAAAGATATTTACGAGATCCTGGTCAAGGGGTACACTGAGAAGCAGTGGGGAAGGCGTGCGACAGAGCTGCCGCCGGAGATCATTAAGAGACTGCCGGTCCGCCTGACTTATGATAACAATTATTTTAATGACCTTTATCAGGGGATTCCGGTGGGAGGCTACACGCAGATCATTGAGAAGATGCTGGAAGGCGCGGAGGTCCGTTTGAATGTGGATTATCTGAAAGAAAAAGAAAATCTTCGCCCACTCGGTAAAAAAGTAGTGTATACTGGACCTGTAGATGCATATTTTGACTATTGTTTTGGCGAATTAGAATATCGTACGGTCCGTTTTGAGACAGAGATTCTGGATACAGACAATTATCAGGGAAATGCGGTGGTCAATTATACAGAGTATGAAGTTCCATATACAAGAATCATTGAGCATAAGCATTTTGAATTTGGAACCCAGGAGAAGACCGTTATTTCCAGAGAGTATCCGGTGACATGGAAGAAAGGGGACGAACCTTATTATCCGGTCAATGATGAGAAGAATACAGCACTTTATGCAAAATACAAAGAGCTGGCAGAGAAGGAAGAGAACGTAATCTTTGGAGGGCGTCTGGGACTTTACCGTTATATGGATATGCATCATGTGGTGGATGCGGCGTTACAGGCTGTAAGAGAAGAAATGAAATAAATGATAACGAGGTTAGAAACCGGGTATCATCAAAGGAAGATAATGAATGTAAAGAAGGAGAAAGTATTATGAAATGGAAGCAGTTTCGTTTAAAAACAACGACACAGGCGGAGGATATTGTGAGCAGTATGCTGGCAGATCTTGGAATTGAAGGTGTGCAGATTGAGGACAAGATCCCGCTTACAGAACAGGATAAGGAGCAGATGTTCGTGGATATTCTGCCGGATATTCCAGATGATGACGGGACAGCATATTTGACATTTTATCTGGATGAGGAAGAAGATGTGGCGCCGGTTCTTATGAACGTGAGAAAAGAACTGGAAGATATGCGTGCATTTCTTGATGTTGGGGAGTGTACTATTGAGGAATCTGAGACGGAAGATGTAGACTGGGTCAACAACTGGAAGCAGTACTTTCATCAGTTCTATATAGACGACATTCTTGTAATCCCATCCTGGGAAAAAGTAAAGCCGGAGGACAGCGACAAGATGGTCATTCACATTGATCCGGGTACAGCGTTCGGAACAGGTATGCATGAGACGACACAGCTTTGCATCCGGGCGCTGAAAAAACATGTGACATCCGAGACGGAGATTTTAGATGTTGGTTGTGGAAGCGGGATTCTTGGAATGCTGGCGCTTAAGTTCGGGGCAAAGCATTCTCTTGGAACAGATCTTGATCCATGCGCCATTGATGCGACTCACGAGAATATGGAAGTGAATGGGATCCGCAAGGATCAGTATGAGGTCATGATCGGAAACATCATTGACGATAAGGCTGTTCAGGATGCGGTTGGATATGAAAAATATGATATTGTAGCAGCAAATATTCTGGCAGATGTCCTTGTTCCGCTGACGCCGGTCATCATTCATCAGATGAAGCCTGGGGCTGTATATATTACAAGTGGAATTATTGAAGATAAAGAAAATGTTGTAGTAGAAGCTGTGAAGGCTGCCGGGCTGGAAGTTCTGGAAGTGAATCACCAGGGCGAGTGGGTATCTGTTGTAGCAAGAAAGAATGCCTAGAGGAGTAAAGAGAAAATGCAGCATTTTTTTGTAGATGCCTCTCAGGTATCGGAAGAAATAATCCGGATCGAAGGCACTGATGTGAATCATATGAAAAATGTGCTCCGTATGCGAATTGGTGAGGAAGTGACGGTCAGTGACGGTCAGGGAAAAGAATATCTCTGCAAGGTTCGGGATTTTGAAGAGGAGCAGGTGCAGTTAAAAATCGTAGAGACGAAAGCTTCAGATGCGGAACTCCCATCAAAGCTCTATCTGTTTCAGGGTCTTCCGAAGCAGGAGAAGATGGAATTGATCGTGCAAAAATGTGTGGAGCTTGGGATTTATGCGGTAGTCCCGGTCTCCATGAAGCGGTGTGTGGTGAAGCTGGATGCGAAAAAAGGGGCGAAGAAAGTGGAGCGTTGGAATACAATTGCAGCCAGCGCAGCCAAACAGTCCGGGCGGGGGATCGTGCCGGAAGTGATGTCTGTGAAGACTTATAAGGAAGCCCTTGAGATGGCAAAAGATTTGGATGTTGTATTGGTGCCTTATGAGTGTGCAGAAGGTATGGATCACACAAAGAAACTGATACAGTCCATAAAGCCGGGACAGTCTGTTGGAATATTTATCGGACCGGAAGGTGGATTTGATCCAGATGAGATTGCGCTTGCATGTGAGATGGGCGGTCAGGTCATAACTCTCGGAAAGCGTATTTTACGGACAGAGACAGCGGGACTTGCGCTATTGTCTGTGCTGATGTTTCAACTGGAGCAAGTTACATATTAAATTGCAGGGACATATATTGATGATAAGAAGAGACAGTGATCAACTGTTATTGGAAAAAAGAAAACAGGAAGTGAGATAGAATGAAGGAAGTATATCTGGACAATTCTGCTACGACGAGAGCATACCCGGAAGTGGGAGATCTGGTCCGTAAGGTATTGTGTGAAGATTATGGAAATCCATCTTCCATGCACCGTAAGGGCGTGGAGGCTGAAAAATATATAAAAGAAGCGAAAGAGACATTTGCAAAGCTTTTAAAGGTGCAGGAGAAAGAAATTTTTTTCACCTCCGGAGGTACGGAAAGTGATAATCTGGCATTGATCGGGGCAGCAAAAGCGAATCGAAGAGCAGGGAATCATCTGATCGCATCCGGAATTGAGCATCCGGCGATCATTAATACGATGCGCTATCTGGAAGAGGAAGGATTTCGTGTTACATTTCTTCCGGTGGACCGCTTTGGAAGAATCAGTCTGGATGCACTGAAGGATGCACTCTGTGAAGACACGATCCTTGTATCTGTGATGTATGTGAATAATGAGGTGGGATCCGTACAGCCGATCCAGGAGGCTGCCAGCATGGTAAAAGCGTATAACAAGAACATTTTGTTCCATGTGGATGCTGTGCAGGGATTTGGAAAGTATCACATTTACCCGAAGCGCCTGAAGGTGGATATGTGTTCCATCAGCGGACATAAGATTCATGGACCAAAAGGAATCGGAGTGCTTTATATTGATGAACATGTGAAGATAAAACCAATCGTATTTGGCGGTGAACAACAGAAAAATGTCCGTTCCGGTACGGAAAATGTACCTGGAATTGCAGGGATTGGTCTTGCTGCGAAGATGATTTATGAAAATCTGGATGAAAAAGTTGCAGCGATGCGTGCGATGAAGGAGCATTTTATTGAAGGCGTGAAGCAGATCCCGGATACGACCATCCATGGTCTTTATGATGAGACCAGTGCGCCACACATTATCAGTGTTGGATTTGCGGGAATCCGAAGCGAGGTTCTTCTGCATGCGCTGGAAGATAAAGGTATCTATGTATCCAGTGGTTCTGCATGTGCTTCCAACCATCCGCAGATCAGCGGCGTGTTAAAAGGAATCGGAGCCGGTCAGCAGTTTTTGGATGCAACGCTTAGATTCAGTCTTTCTGAGTTTAATACGATGGAAGAGATTGACTATACATTAGATACTCTGTATAATATAGTACCGATGCTTAGAAAATATACCAGACATTAGAGATAAATGAGGAGAAGATCGATGAGATTTCATACATTTTTATTGAAATACGGGGAGATTGGTATCAAAGGAAAGAACCGTTATCTTTTTGAAGATGCTCTTGTAAGACAGGTGCGTTATGCGTTAAAGGATGTAGACGGGAACTTTGATGTCCACAAATCCCAGGCAAGAATCTATGTGGACTGTGAGGGTGATTATGATTACGAGGATACGGTGGAACATTTGAAAAGAGTGTTCGGACTGGTCGGAATCTGCCCGGTTGTCCGTATGGAGGATAAAGGTTTCGAGGAATTGAAAAAAGACGTGGTAGCTTATATGGCAGAGATGTATCCGGACCGCAACTTTACATTTAAGGTAGAGTCACGCCGTGCCAGAAAGTCATATCCGAAGAACTCTATGGAAATAAGCCGTGACCTTGGAGAGGCGATTCTCTATGCGTTCCCGGAGATCAAAGTAGACGTACATCATCCGGATGTACTGGTAAATGTAGAAGTGAGAAATGAAATCTATGTTTATTCTGAGATTATTCCAGGAGCAGGCGGAATGCCGGTAGGAACCAATGGAAACGCTATGCTTCTGTTATCCGGCGGAATTGACAGCCCGGTCGCAGGCTATATGGTATCTAAACGAGGAGTTGGTCTTGAGGCAACTTATTTCCATGCACCGCCGTACACAAGTGAGCGTGCAAAGCAAAAAGTTGTTGATCTTGCGAAGATTGTGGCAAGATATTCCGGACCGATCAAATTACATGTTGTGAACTTTACAGATATTCAGTTGTATATTTATGACAAATGCCCGCATGACGAGCTGACTATTATTATGCGCCGCTATATGATGCGTATTGCGGAAGAATTCGCAAGACGTGATGGATGCCTTGGACTGGTGACGGGAGAGAGTATCGGACAGGTGGCAAGTCAGACTATGCAGAGCCTGGCTGCAACGAATGATGTATGTACGATGCCGGTATATCGTCCGCTGAT
>PPYF01371123.1_pt1 | contig 11293 bp, 8 predicted proteins | sample 1559871 | NCBI WGS metagenome assembly PPYF01 (sample SAMN08240021, study PRJNA423297) | Human gut metagenome, whole genome shotgun sequencing project. | reverse complement strand
GCGAACGCTGTTGTTCATAGAAGGCTGTCGCCTCTGTCATGCCGTAGTGGGTCCAGCTCTGAAAGCGGGCCACCTCCGGCAGATTGCGATAATGGCTGAAAGACGGCAGATCTTCCGTTCTGAACCGGCGCAGCAGCAGCCGGGGCGTGGTCAGGGGTAATTTCATCTCTTCTCTTCTTCTCAATGAGACAGGCAATGGCGGGGCCATCTTAACCTGCGCAGCCTCAACCCAGTCATCGCACTTCCTTGTCAATTTAATATAAAGTTAAATTTCGATATTAAAATTTCACAAACCGATAAAACATTACAATAACAAATACGAAAAACAGGGGAACAAGCCAGAGAGGCGTCTCTGGAAAAAAGAGCCCTTGCGCCACGGCGAAGAGGATGGTCAGTACAGCTGGGCCATAATATGAAATTAACGACCTGAATATTCTTCGCAGCAATCTTTTAATAAGATTCATCATAGTTATCGGATCATCCTGGTAATGATGTCTGTAATACCCTCATTCGATGCCTGTCCCCGCATAAACCGCGGCTGATTTACTTTTTGCCCGTCTGGCGGCAAGATCCGGCATAATGCACCGCTGTCGCAGGACGGCCGTGTCACCGGCAATCGTGACAGCGAACCATTCGACAGGAAAACGCATGAAGCCAAAACAAGCGGACATTCTCCGCCACGCCAGCACGCTGTTTAATCGCGAAGGATATCAGTCGCCCAGCATCGAGCGGATTGCTGAACATGCTGGCATCTCCAAAATGACCTTCTACCGCTATTACGCCGATAAAGAGGCGCTCATTCTGGCTATCCTCAAGCAGAAAGAGAGCGAATTTATGCAGGATTTGGCGCAGATCACCGCGGATAAAGCCAGCGCGCGGGAAAAGCTGTTCGCCGTGTTCGACTACTACCATCGCTGGTTTACCTGCGAAACGTTCCACGGCTGCATGTTTACCCGCGCGCTGTTTGAATATGGCGCGTCATCGCCGGCGATCCGGGAGCAATGCTCCCGATTTAAGTCGCTCCTCTGGCAGTTCTTCCGCGATATCCTCCTGCAGGTGTTAAAACCAGAGCCTGCCGAGCGGGTCGCCATGATGATGGTGATGCTCATCGATGGCGCTATCGCCGCCCAGCAGGCCGAGTCCGCCGAATGCCGGGAGATCCCGCCAGGGATGACCGCCTGGAGCGCGGCCAAAGCGCTTATTTACTCAGAAGGCGGTACGCTGTGAGATGATAAGCTGCCGCCCAGCGACTGCAGGGCCGCCAGCAGACCATCATAGTAATCGTTGCAGGTTTGCAGACGCAGCGCGGCGCCAAAGAAGACCTCCTCCATCGCCGCCGGATGTTTTTTGCCAATCGGCACAATCACATTGTTCAGCCAGCCGTCCGCATGACCGATGTCGACCGTGATATGTTCGGCATAGTAATGCACGTCGCGCTCGGAAAGCCCAATCCGCCGACAGCCCGCCACCAGTTTTTCATACTGCGGCGGGTCGAGCAGCTCGGTCATCGCCATGACCCCCAGCGATTTGTAATAATGCTGACGGTTAACGCCGCCCAGCATAAAGGCGTTATACCCGGCCAGCCCCTGCCACTCGTACAAATGGGCAAAATGATTGTCCGGCAAAGCGATATTCCGCCGCTTCAGTAAATCCTTATACAGATTAACGTGGGTGATCTCGGTGCTGCCCTGGCCTATCTCATCCCACAGATTTTGCGCAATCTCAGCGCGGGTTTCCGGCAGCGAGCCCACCAGCCCCATCGCCACCAGATCGAAGAAAAGCAGATTGAGGGCGCTGTCGCTTTTGAAGAAATAGTCGATTTGCGCCGCAGAGGCCTCGCTGGCAAGGAAATCGAACAGCGGATGATGAGACGCCGGGTGCTGCTGGCATAAGGCGCGCAGTTCGTCGACGATATTGCCGGCGTTAAGCATTGGTCTCTGGTGGTGGAAGCGTTTGCTTTCCGCCCGCAGCCACTCAGACTCGATGTAATTTCTGATCCCGGAAAGCAGCGGATGAAACTGATTGGCAGCCGCTGGCGAGAGCGGGTCGGCAAGCCAGGACTGATAAAGAATGAACAGCGCGTGGTGCGCACGCTTTTTGGCCTGTGGATCGTCAGCGGAGAAGGCGCGGATGCAGGTATTCTCAGTGAGATGCCAGGCTCTGTCGGCCACCAGCGGGTTGGCCGTCAGCTTCAGCGACAGCGCGTTGCTGTGCAGAAGCTGGTCAATTAACTCATCCAGCGCCAGCCTGGTCATCACCGCGGTCTGGTCGCTTCCAATCACCCCATTATCTGTGTTACGCATGATTTATCCCTGTGAAATACATGGCTACTATACGGTATAGTACCGTCCATAATGCGGCAACGTATATTTCACACGCATTTTCAATTTATTGTTTATTAAAAAGTTTAAATGAGTACAACAAAAACCACTAAAATATTATTGATATTATAAAAACAATAACATTACCATTCAGTACAGTGACAAACGACACAAGGAATCATCATGCCTTATCTGTTACTGACGCTGGCGGAGTGGCTTTTAGCACCCTCGGCGTGATGATCCTCTTATTTCAGGGAAATCCGCTGCACGCCGCCTCTCTGCACACCTTTGCCATCGGCGACCTGTGGGCGATGGGGTCGGCGCTGAGCTGGGCGCTCTACTGTTCGCTGTTACGTCTGAAGGACCGCCGAATCCCGGCGAATGGCTTTGTCGCCGTCAGCTCGCTGCTCGGCGCCCTGATCCTGGTGCCAATCGTCATCTTCTGGCTGATGCGCCACCCGGCGCAGGACTGGGCAGCCTGGCGCGAGCCGTTTTTCCTCAGCGGCCTGGCGTATCTGGTAATTTTCCCATCGTGGCTGGCATACCTGTTCTGGAACAAAGGTATCGCCACCATTGGCGCCACGCGGGGCGAAATTTACACCCACATCATCCCCCTCTCCGGCGGGGTGTTGAGCATCCTGTTCCTGCATACCCAGCCGCATGCCTGGCATCTGTTTAGCGCGCTGTTCATCATGGTGGGGATTGGGATCTGCTCGCTGGAGAAACGCCAGGCGGCGTCTATTCGTCTGCGTGACTAATGTATGCGACCGGGCGCCTGGCCACGCCCGGTCACAAAAGTTAACGGCTGGTGGAGAGCGGCTGGTGATGTCCCGCTCCTGCGGATTGGATCACCCGGCCTTCGCGACCAAAAAAGGTCAGGACGGTAATGACAATCGCCACCGTCCCGGCCACCAGGGCCATTGCCAGGCCGTAGTTATGCCCATGATGCTGGGCGATTGATGCCTGGAGAGTGGCATTCACCGAAGCCAGCAAATTACCCAGCTGGTAGACGAAGCCGGGCAGCACCGCCCGGGTGTTGGCCGGGACCAGTTCATTGAGCCAGGTGGGGATCACCCCCCAGGCCCCCTGGACCATAAACTGCATCAGGAACGCCCCCGCCCCCAGCGCCAGCGAGCCGCTGGCGAAAGCCCACAGTGGAATGACCGGCAGCGCCAGCATGGCGGCGATCATAATCGCTTTGCGTCGGCCAATCTTCTCCGACAGCGAACCGAAGAACACTCCACCAATGATCGAGGCGATGTTATAGCAGACCGCGATGATGCTGACCGTTTTAGGCTCGAAGCCGTGCTGAACTTTCAAAAAGACCGGGTAAAGATCCTGCGTCCCGTGGGAGAAGAAGTTGAAAGCCGCCATCAGCACCACCAGGTACAGGCACAGCTTCCAGTGGCTACGCAGTACCGGCAGCAGGGCCGTACTCTCTTTATTCTGCCTGGCCGCCTGCCAAACCGGAGACTCCTCGACGCAGAAATAGATAAACGGCAGCAGCAGCACCGGCGCGGCGCCAATGACAAACATCCCGCGCCAGCCGAGTTGTTCAAACAGCAGCCCGTAGGCGACGGCCGCCAGCAAATAGCCGAAGGGGTATCCCGCCTGGAACAGGCCGGACATCAGGCCGCGCGAGCGGTCGGGGATCGTCTCCATCGCCAGCGAAGAGGCCACGCCCCAGATCCCGCCCATCGCCACGCCGTACAGCACCCGCAGCAGGAAAAACAGCATCAACGACGGCGCGGCGGCGGAGAGCAGCTCAAAAGCCGAGAAGAACACAATATTGAGCATCAGGATTGGTTTGCGACCAAACTTCTCCGCCGCCCTGCCGAAAATTAGCGCGCCGACAGGCCGCACGGCCAGAGTCAGCAGAATCGCCAGGGTGACCTCCTCAAGGTCGACATGAAACGAGTGGGCGATATCGCTCAGTAAAAAAACTAACAGGAAAAAGTCGAAAGCATCGAGCGTCCAGCTTAAAAAACTGGCTATCGCCGCATTACGCTGTCGTGAGGTCCAGCCGTGCATCTTGTCATCCCTATCCCGACGGCATTGCCGGGAGTGTGCGCGGCGTCCAGCAGAGCGAGCTGGGGTCACCGCTTGTGTAAATTGTTTGTATAGAAAGTTGCTCTTTTGTTAATTACACCCCTTTTACGACAATCGGCAAGTTTATTAGCATGCTAATTTGTTTCAAATTGCGTGTTCCCCTCACCGGTTCGGCAATTTTCGACCAGAATTAAAACCAGGTTCGCTTAAGCGAAGCGTCATCAATGCCGCATCTGCCCACAGGAAGGGAGAGAATCATGAAGAGAATTGCCATCGTCGGCGTGGGGCCGACGGGGATTTACACCTTTTATGAACTGGTGAAGCGCGGTGAGCCGCTGGCCATCACTCTGTTTGAAAAAGAGGCGCAGGCCGGGGTGGGTATGCCCTACAGTGACGATAATACCGCGGCGCAAATGCTGGCCAATATTGCCAGCATTGAGATCCCCCCCATCGACCTGACCTACCTGCAATGGCTGCAGCAGCAAAGCGATGACTGGCTGGCGGCGCGCGGGCTTGAACGGCACGCCCTGCATGAGCGCCAGTTTCTGCCGCGGGTTATCCTCGGCGAATACTATCGCGACCGTTTTCTTTACCTCGTTGAGCGGGCCCGGGACGTCGGCTTTGTGATTAGCGTTTGTGAATCCTGTGAAGTCACGGATATTGCGGTTCAGTCCACCGGGATCGCCATCCACACCGATAGTGCAGCAGACCCGGTAATCGTCGACCTGGTGGCGATTGCCACCGGCCATCTGTGGCCTGAAGAAGAGCGCGCCAGCCGACAGTACTTCCCCAGCCCGTGGACCGGCCTGATGGAGGCCCGCATTGCCCCCTGCCGGGTGGGGATCCTTGGGACTTCATTAAGCGCGATTGATGCCGCCGTGGCGGTAGTGGCCCGCCACGGCGTTTTCCATACCGAGGACGACAAAACGACCCATTTTTCCCTCCATCCAGGCAGCGAAGCGCTGGAGATCACCCTGATGTCACGCCACGGCGTGCTGCCGGAGGCCGATTTTTACTGCCCGATCCCGTGGGAGCCGCTGGAGATTGCCACTCCCGCCGCCCTCGAAGCGGCCATTGCGGAGGGTAGCGACGCTCTGTTAGATCGGATTTTTGAGCTGATCGTTAAAGAGCTGGAATATGCCGCCCCCGACTGGAGCGAGGCGATCGGGCTTCGTCAGCTGACGCCTGACAGTATCGCCGACGCCTGGTTTGCCGACCGCCTCACCCATGACCCCTTTCAGTGGGCGCAGCGCAATCTGCAGGAGGTGGAGCGCAATAAGCGCGAACACCACACGGTGCCCTGGCGCTATGCCATTCTGCGCCTGCATGAGGCGATTGAAACCGTGGTGCCGCAGTTCAACGACGCGGACAGCCGTCGCTTCCGCCAGGGCCTCGCCCGGGTATTTATCGATAACTACGCCGCCATTCCGCCGGAGTCCATACGTCGGCTGCTGGCCTTGCACCGGGCTGGCATTCTGCGGATCCTGACGCTGGGCGAAGATTATGAGCTGCAGCGGGAGCCTGACCGGACGCTGATTGTTCATCATCGTCAGCGCTGCGAATTCGATGTCTTTATCGATGCCCGCGGACAAAAGGCGCTGAAAACCCGGGATCTGCCCTTCCCTTCACTGCGCCAGCAGCTGCTGGCCTGCGGCGACGACATTCCGGACGTCGGTGATGACTACACGCTGCAGGCGCCGGAGACAGTGCGCGGCCGGGTCGCCTTCGGCGCCCTTCCCTGGCTGATGCACGATCGCCCCTTTGTGCAGGGGCTGACGGCCAGCGCCGAGATTGGCAGCGCAATGGCCCGCGCCGTGTCGCAGCAGGCCGCCGGCCGACGGCGCCGTCTCTGGTATATCGAATAGCGGAGCGCTTAAGCGCAATATCCGAATACTGGGGGGGTGAACAGGCGTGCTATAAACAGCAACTGTCCGTCCCCTGCACGACCACGTTTAACATTTACGAGGTATTCATGAGTCATCTTTTTAGCGCGACGCGAATTGGTCAACTCACCCTTGATAACCGTATCGTTATCGCCCCGATGTGTCAGTACTCCGCCGACGAGGGTAAGGCGACCTCCTGGCACCGGATCCATCTTGGCCAACTGGCTTTCTCCGGCGCCGGCCTGTTAATTCTGGAAGCCACGGCGGTAGAGCCTGCGGGGCGTATCTCCCCGGGGGATCTGGGGCTGTGGGATGATGAAACCGAAAACGCCCTGCGCGGCGTAGTCGAAGATATTCGGGCCTGGTCGCCGATCCGTCTGGGGATCCAGCTGGGTCATGCCGGACGCAAGGCATCCTGCGCCGCCCCGTGGCAGGGAGGCCATCAGCTGGCGCTCAACGATGGTGGCTGGCAGACCGTCGCCCCTTCCGCCGTGGCGTTTCACGATGGCGATCGCGCTCCCGCTGAACTGAGCCATGCCGATCTGGCGCGCATCAAAGCGGCCTTCGTCGCCAGCGCGCTGCGCGCCCAGCGGCTGGGCTTTGAGCTGATTGAACTGCACGCCGCCCACGGCTATCTGCTGCACCAGTTTCTCTCGCCGCTCAGCAACCAGCGCCGCGACGAGTACGGCGGTTCGCTGGAGAACCGAATGCGCTATCCGCTGGAAGTCTTTAAGGCGATCCGCGAGGCAGTGGGCAACACCATGGCGGTTGGCGTCAGGCTGTCGGCTACCGACTGGGTCGAAGGCGGCTGGGACTGCGAGCAGTCCATTAAGTTTAGCCAGCAGCTGGAAACGCTGGGCAGTGACTATATTCACGTCTCCAGCGGCGGTTTGTCGCCGCAGCAGGCGATCACCGTTGGGCCGGGATACCAGTTGCCTTTCGCCCGCGATATTCGCCAGCAGGTAGCCATCCCGGTGATTGGCGTGGGGCTGATCACCGACCCGCAGCAGGCGGAAGCGGCGCTGGAGAATGGCGATGCCGACCTGATCGCCCTCGCCCGCGCGGTACTCTACGATCCGCACTGGCCGTGGCACGCAGCGGCCAGCCTTGGCGCCCAGGTCCGTGTGCCGTCGCAGTATTTGCGCTCTGAGCCGCACGGCCTGAAAGGCACCCTGCTGCCAAACCGTTGAACCCACGGCGGGCATAAAAAAGGGGTATCGTAAGATACCCCTGAGCAGGATGTTATTGCCGTCCATGTGCCGGGCGGCGACGACGCCTTGCCCGGCCTACAAAAGGGTGATACCCGGTCATTGCGCAGCCAACCCGCCCCCTGCGTAGGCCGCGCAAGCGCAGCGCCGCCGGGCAATCTATCAGGCTCCGCTCCCTATATTTCCGGGCGGCGGGTCAGACAAACACCGCGAGTTACTGCTGTGCGGCAGGCGGCGCGGCGTTCTGTTTATCCTTCGCGATACTGTCCTGGATGGCTTTGGTTTTGCTCGCCGCTTCAGCCGAGAGCTGATTGGCGTCACCGATGGCGTTGTCTTTGATCTGACCCGCCTCTTTGACTATACGGTCACTTTCCTGCTTTGCGTTCTGCTTCACCGCATCGGCCTGGGCTTTCGCCTGCTGGGCGATGGCGTCCGCCTTCTTGTCCGCCTCGGCCTTGATGGCGCTGGCCTGATCCTTCAGGCGATCGGCCTCGGCGTCAGCCTGGCTTTTCAGCGTATCGATTTGCTTATCCGCATCCTGTTTAATTGCCTGCGCTTTATCCGCCGCGGCATCCTTCATCTGCTCCGCATTATCTTTAGCCTTATCCAGTTTGTTATCAACTTTCGACGCATCGTCGCAGCCAAACAGGGTCAGGCACAGGGCGGAAGCGAGTAGTGTTTTATTCCAGAGTTTCATCAGCATTCCCTTACAGGTTAAGTCGTTATCCAGCTTTGTGATTCGTTGCATTAATAGCATTCACATTTTATATATAAACGCTCAGCCGATAGAGTCAAGGCGACAGCGCCGATTGTCAGTCCAGGGTCGCTACCAGCCCCTGCAGCCAGTCGGCAAAGACCCGAACCTTATGCGAGAGATGCCGGTGCGGATAGAGCAGCGACAACGGTCGACGCGGCGCCGGAAAGTCCGGCAAAACTTCCACCAGTTGCCCGCTGTCGATATAAGGTTGCAAAAAGAAACGCATCCCCTGCAGCATCCCCAGCCCCGCCAGCCCGGCAGCAGTAAAGACTTCAGAGTTGTCCAGCACCAGTTTACCGGGAATGGCGATCTGCCTGATGCCCTCCGGGGTCTGGAATCGCCAGGGCATAATCTGCCGGCTGCTGCTGTTCACCCAGTTCACCGCCAGATGCGACTGCAGGTCCTCCAGCGTCGCGGGCGCCCCATAGCGCGCCAGATAGCCCGGACTGGCGCAGGTGGTTAACGCCACCTCCCCCAGTGAACGCGCCACATAGTCGCCATCCTCAAGATCCCCCACCCGCAGCAGGCAATCCAGACCATCGCGCAGCATATCCCGGCGTACGTCGGAGCTGCTGAGGACAATCTCCACCTCCGGATGGGCCTGATAAAAATCCGGCAGATGCGGGATCACCAGCAGCCGGGCAAAGGCGATCGGCATATCAACGCGCAGCTGACCGCGGATCGGCCGGTCCGGCGCGAACGACTCCAGCAGATCGTCGGCCTGGGAGAGCAACGGTTTGCTGCGACGATAAAACTCTTCCCCCTCCGGCGTAAGATACAGACGCCGGGTGGTGCGCTGCAGCAGCCGGACCCCGCTCTCCTGCTCCAGCTGCTGCAGTGCTTTGGTCACCGCCGGTCGGTGGATCTGCAAATTTTCCGCCGCCTGGGCAAAGCTGCCGGCATCGACGATTTCAATAAAAATTTTAATATTTTCAAACAGATTCATTTGCATGATGACCCGCCTCCCACCTCTTCATCAGTTCACATTATTACTAATTTAATAACAGTGATGAAAGTTTTTGCTCATTTTTTAAAACAATAAAGACGCCTACACTGCCCTCATTGCCGCATCGCTGGGGCGAACAAATTTATAACTTATTAACATACAAGGAAAAATAGCATGCAACCTAACCGCGTCGCCCGCATTCTGGGTATTGAAAAACCGGTGGTCCAGGGGCCCCTCTCCTGGCTAACCGATGCTCGTCTGGTGGCGGCCGTCGGCAACGCCGGTGGGCTTGGCGTGCTGGGCCCGAACGCCGGACTGACGGCGGCAACCGCCGTCTCCACCCCGGAGGCCACCGCCGAGAAAATGCGCGAAGAGATCCGCAAAACCAAACAGCTGACGGAGAAACCCTTTGGCGTCAACCTGATCCCGACGGCGGAAAATGACATCTGGACGCCGGCGATCCTCCCGGTGATCAAAGAGGAAGGGGTTAAGGTGGTGGTCTACACCGGCTACGGCGACGGTTCGTTAAAACCGGCGCTGTTCGACGAACTGAAAGCCGCCGGGATCACCATTATCTATCGTGACATCAACCCGACGCCGGAGAACAGCCGCCGCGCGGAGCAGGCCGGAGCGGATATTATTGTCGCCACCGGCTTTGACGAAGGCGGCACGCTGCCGGGTACCGCCCTCGGGACCTTCACCATCGTCCCGCTGATCGTCGACGCGGTACAGCGGGTTCCGGTGATGGCCGCCGGAGGGATCACCGACGCCCGGGGCGCGCGCGCCGTTCATGCCCTGGGGGCGGAGGGCGTCTTCGCCGGTTCGGTATTTATCAGCACCATCGAAAGCCGGGTTCCCGACTCGGTGAAAGCGAAAATTGTGGCCGCCAACGGTCTGGATCTGCGCCTGTTCCGTACCCTGCCGGACTACTACCGCGCGCTGCCCGGCAAACTGAGCGACACACTGGTAGCCATGGACCGGGCCGGCGCCTCAAAAGCCGAGCTGGCCCAGGCGATGGGCGGGCTGCGCGGGATGCGGCTGGGCATGCTGGAGGGGAATACTGATGAGGGATATATCTCGGTGGGCGCGGGGATCGGCAACATCCATGCCATCACCTCCGTCGCCGAGGTGGTCAACCAGCTGGCGGTATGAAGCCGCCAGCCGGGGCACGGTAACCGCCGCGATCAGGCGTCAGCCACCTTCTCTACCGCCCGGGAGAACGCGTCGATAGCCAGCCCGACGTCGGCGGCGGTGACCGACTCCGCCGGGTGATGGCTGACGCCCCCCAGGCAACGCACAAACAGCATGGCCGATGGCCAGCGCTCGGCGATGGCGATGGCGTCATGCCCTGCGCCGCTCGGCAGCGTCAGCGAACGGCCCTGCACCGCCACCACCGCCTCGCTCAGCACCGCCTGCAGGTGACTGTCGCAGGCGGTGGCGGCGATGCGATAATACTCCTCGGCGGCGAAACGCAGCTGGCGACGCCCGGCAATGGCCTGCGCCTGCCCCAGCAGTTCCTCCAGCAGCGCCGTCAGCGGCGCATCCTGCGGGCCGCGAATATCCAGCGTCAACTGCACCTCGCCCGGTATCACGTTTACCGCGCCCGGCGCACAGCGCAGGGTGCCGACCGTCGCCACCAGGTTACCGCCGCGCTGCCGGGTCAGGTTTTCCACCTGCACCATCCATTCCGCCGCCGCGGCGAGGGCGTCCTTGCGATGTTGCATCGGCACCGTGCCGGCATGGCCAGCTTCGCCGGTAAAACGGCAGTTCAGCCGTCTGGCGCCGTTAATCGCCTCCACCACGCCGAGCGCCAGCCCCGCCTGCTCCAGGCACGGCCCCTGCTCGATATGCAGTTCCAGATAGGCGGCGATATCCCGCGGGTGACGGGCCGCGTGGGCGATCCGCGCCGGATCGAGTCCGGCATTCACCAGCGCCTGGGCGACGCTCACCCCGTCGGTATCGCACTGTGACAGCCAGCTTTCAGGCCAGGTGCCGGTGACGCCGCGACTGCCGAGCAGGGTGATGCCAAAGCGGGTGCCCTCTTCATCGCCAAAGCCGACGATCTCGATTGCCTTCGCCAGCCGTCGCCCCTGCTGGTGCAGACGCTGGACCACCTCAATCGCCGCCAG
>PPYF01370926.1_pt1 | contig 11293 bp, 22 predicted proteins | sample 1559871 | NCBI WGS metagenome assembly PPYF01 (sample SAMN08240021, study PRJNA423297) | Human gut metagenome, whole genome shotgun sequencing project. | reverse complement strand
TCAACAACTGATAGAAATGTAGCCAATTGCTCAGCAGTCCAAAAATTATCAGCTGCTTTATCCTTTGAATAGTCAACGGGAACTTTTGGGACGTCAACTAATTTCATTGGGTTGGTAGTAATAACGCCCATTTTTTGAGCTGTCCGGAAAACTAGTGCTGAATATTGGGCTAGCTTATTGAACTGCTTAACACTCTCACGCCACTTTAAAGCTTCTTCTTGGCACTTTTGCCATGTAATCGTATTAATCCTCATGCCACCGAAAGAAGGCGTTATATGGTGCTTAAAGATGCCCTCAACGCGATTCAAAGTACTCTCTTTTACGCCTAGCTTGTAAGTCTTTAGCCAAATCTCGTAAACTTCATCGAAAGTAGGATTATCCATAATAGCAGCTGGGTTGTTTTTACGCTGATCAAATTCAACTTTGGCACGATCAAACGCTAACTTAGCAGCCTTACTACTACCAAAGCCCCCGTGGTGATAGGTTTTAGTTTTGGTGTTACCGTTAATATCAGTATACTTTCCAAGGTAGCCACGAACGTCATATACCCGTTTGCTACCAATTATTTTATGTGTAATTTTCATTTTATTTTTTCCTCCATATTGACTATGCGAGGGGCCAAATTATTGGAAAAAATATTGCAAGCAACACCTTCTTTCAGTAAAATAGAGTATACAAAAGGGGTACATAATTAATGTATTCTGGTGCAAGCACATCTCAAACTTTGACCGGTAGGGATGTGCTTTTTTGTTACAATGCGAGCGGCAGGAGTTGGACCTGCATAGTAGTCCAAGAAAGAATGGGCTTCAAGACTTGGAACAATGTTCTACCGCTGAACTACGCTCGCAAGATGCCAACTGAAATGATTCAATTGGCTTGACTGGCAAAATTTTACTATTCCTCTCTTTGCTTGAAGCGTGTCACCAAATCGTCTTTAATTCCTTTAAGCATACGTTCGTATTCTGCTTCGGAATAGCTATCTTTTGATAGGTAGAGAATGGCGTCAGATTTTACAAAGGCTGTTAAGTCACTGATAATATCTTCTATTAGTTCGTACCTTGAAATATTTTGATGCATAGTATGCCTTCTTTCTTTATTTTAATGCGAGCGGCAGGAGTCGAACCTGCATCTGAAAGTATCTAGTCAGCAACTCAAAGGAGTACTATTCTACCGTTGAACTACGCTCGCATGTTGCCCGCTAGGCTGGTAGTGGGCGAGGGTGCTACTTTCGTTTATGAATCCAGTAAACTAACATGACGACTAGCGCTATGAAGCAAATGATGCCAATTGCAATGGTAAAGTCGAACACGTGTGTGCTGTACGTTCCTACATACAATTCCATAGCTTTTACCCCGATTAAAATATATTTATAATAGTTCTACTTAGCATGTTTATACCCGGCCAAACCGATAAAATATAATATCGCGATTGGCACCCAAATTACCATAACGATTGCTTGTGAAGGAATCCAAGTCGCCAGGATAAATAACACGGCCAATATTGGTAAAAAAATGTGGCCTAGTGTTCCTAATATCTTCCATAGCGCTAGAAATATAATAATCATTATTAGTAGTCCCATTATAGTTATTCCTCCAAATTCCCCAGCTTTTAGCGACATCCTTATCTGGTCTATAATTAGCTAATCAGCATAATACTCTCTAATTTTGCTGATTACATAATCCTCCATGAACGATGGAACTTCGAATTCCTCCATAAAAGTGTATGGATCTGCAAATTCTCTTTCCATATCTTGAAAATAAATAGGAATCAATATATCAATAGCTCCGCGGTTAGCCTTAGCCTCAATTGGGGTTTTGGCAGTCCCACTGTAATATAATACCCCAGAATCTTGGTTCAACACATGTGAGGCTTCATGTGCAGTTATATACGGCAGTTGACGTTGCTTGTACCATTTCGTATTAATTACTATTTGCCTGTTATGAGGATTTGACCCAGATGGGGTGTGTGAAGAAAAATCACCACACAAAGTAATTCCAATTCCGTGATCGAATACGTAGTCTAACACCTCTCTAAAATAGTCAATCATTATTTCTACCACCTCTCAGAAGACGTTTCATCAATTCTAAGTCTTCAGGAGGTATTGGCTTACCTTCAAATGTCATAATGACATCATCATCAGCAATATCAACGTGTTTTGGTTTTTTTGAAGTAGAATTGTCATCCGTTTTTCCTAATAAGTAATCAACAGAAACGTTTAGAACATCGGCAACGGCTTTGACCTTGTCGACAGAAGGTGTTTTTGTTTTCCATGAATAAATAACGTTCTGTTTAAATCCCACTTTTTCGTTTAATTGGGCGAGGGTTAGCCCTCTCTTTTTAGAAATTTCTTTTACTCTATCAAACATTGTCATAATGGTATTTCTCCCATGTTTGATGAACAAAAAATAAACTTTAGTTATAAAAGTCTTGCAATGATTAAACTATAGTTGTATTATTAATTCATCAAGTAATCAAGCAACAAATCATAAGCCTATTAAAACAATAACTTTGGCGAGGAATTGCGGTATTAGTAGGCTTTGAACTGCTTATTTAACATGCCTTAATATTAAACTATAGTTTAATTAAAGTCAATAACTTGATGAATAAATTATGCAAAGGAGGAATAAAAATGCCAGAACAAACAATCGAAGATGTCGCATTGGAAATTGAAATTAAATACAAAACTGCATTGAGCCGCCACAAAATTTCTCAAAAAGAAATGGCTGAAATGCTTACCACTAAGTCCGAAAAGGTCACACCGGCACAAGTTAACCGTGCGATCAAAGGCGGTAACGAACCCAAGTCAAGACGGATTCGGTCACAAATGACCAAAATTTTAGGAATTCAATGAAAGGAATGATTCACATGCAAGAAGTACAACAAGTTAAATTTAACGGAGATCTAATTTTAACCACTGAACAGTTAGCTGAGTTTTATGGAACAACATCGCGAAGAATCCAAGAAAATTTTAAAAGGAATAAAGACAAATTCATTGAAGGAAAGCATTTCTATTTGGTTTCAAACGATTTGTTGAAGCGGTTTAAGGACCAATACGCAAAAAGCGGTTTGGTTAATGAACATGTTAGTTCTTTATATCTTTGGACAAAGCGTGGTGCTAGCCGGCATTCAAAAATGCTTGGAACTGATCAAGCTTGGGACATGTTTGATGAGCTGGAAGAAAACTACTTTAACCCGAAACAGTTTGCACTACCAACATCGCCACGAGAGATTGCCAGATTGGCGCTGCAAGCCAATGAGGAAACTAATCAACGACTGGATAGCGTGGAGGGCGATGTTAAAGACCTCAAAGAAAACCAAGTTATTCCTAATCCTGAATACAGCGCACTTAGCCGTCGAGTTAACCAACGTGTGTCAGAAGTAGCTCACAGTTATGGGCATATTACGAAGAAGCAACGTGGCGAGTTATTTAAGGATATTAACGGTGGAATCAAGAAGATTGCTAACGTGAGTGCTCGGTCAATGCTACGCAAGAAGGACTACCAGATGGTAATGGACTTCATCAACGATTGGGAGCCATCTACAGCAACTAAGACAATCATTCGACAGACGTCACTTCGATTCGACAAGGAGCCAGCATAGGAGGTAAAACAATGGAATTTGAAAATGTACGTGAAGCACTGAAATTCTTGCTTGAGTATAACGATACGATGTTGAACCCTAACCTTAAATCTCGGGTTAACGGTGGTAAGTGGGAGCCGAGCACAGTTAGCGAAGTTCAAGCAACGAACTATGACGCTTTAACACAAGCAGCGGACATGCTTGGTATGAGCGACCTTTACTTAAATGAACAGCCAGCATAGGAGGTGAGCTACACGAAACTGAGAAAAGCAATTAAGAAAGCGCAAAAAAGTGGCCGTGGAATAGCAAGACGTTCACAGTTTCCACGGCCTGTATGGCTTATACCAACTAATACGACTGAACGAATGCTAATAGTGACTAAAGATGGGTTGTCTTCAAGATGGGAGCCAAGTACCGATGATTTAACAGCTAAAGATTGGATAGTCTATGGCTAGATAATCAACGATTAATTGGAATAAGTCAAGTATACAACTAAGCCAGCATGGAAGGATTAGCAATATGAAATTAGAGAGGAGACTGATAATCATGGAATCTAACGACATCTCTTTAAGTCTACCTAGCAAGGTCTTAGAACCAATCAAGCAAGAGCTGACACGGATAATCAAATCTGTATTTAAAAGCATAATGAACCGTGAAGCTTTACCGTATTGGATGAAGAAACAGGAAGCTCAAATTTACATGAATGTTAGTGACAAAACTTTAGACAAATTCATTGTTGACGGTTTGAGGGTTTCCGTTGTTGACGGAGTTCAACGGATTTCAAAAAAATCCGCTGATAAATATTATGAAGATCATGAATTATAAATAGTCTATGCGAGGGGCCATTTATTGGGAGGAATTGCCATGGTAGAAGTAGCGGTATTAACTTGGGCGTTAACAACCGTGTGGTACAAACGCCATGAAATTAGAAACTGGTTTGGAATTTAAGGAGGAAGCAATATGTATGAAGAAGACATCGAGCACGCGTTAAGAGCACGTAAGTATAACGCAATTCGTGCAGATGAACGTGAGCTGATTAATGCTATCACTTACGATACAGATGGGATCATTAAGCGACGGCCATGCTTTGGCTATTCAGAAGAATTTATTGGCGAATTGCAAGAACACGATATTAACGTTTGCGAGCCAGATGAAAATTCTGATGAGAACTGGACGTTCACATTGCCACCAATGTATTAGGAGGAATGATCATGCAAAAAGTATTAATTTTACCACTCCACGAGTGGAAACGAGCGCAAAAAACCATCGCTAGTATCGGCTAACGATGGACTAATGGAGTATTTATTCAATGCCAACATCTATATTATTCTAAAACTAGTTTGTTGGCAAGCTAAGGAATAAAAAAGCCCACTACTGGAGTGGAATACAAGAGTAGTGAGCAAGAAAACTATTCAAAGGTTACCATCTATGTTACTGCTAATCAGGAATGTTTGCAAGTGCTGAGAAAGAGAGACCACTAATTATGGATAATCCATTACCTTACAAAGAACAACAGGATTGTATTTTTCATGGTATTTCACGAATTGCATCAATCTATCCCAAAGAATTAACTCCAGAATTACAGCTAATTGAAAATAATATGGCGATGGCATTTTGCTTGAACCTGCAGATGTTTAATAGGGGGCTGAAATAAATGGTGGACTTACTATCTGAATGCCAGTCATTTGAAATGAAACTTAATCGTGCAGAAAAAAAGTTATCTGCAGCTACAAGTGCTGCTGACTTTGCCTACAAGGCAGTACAGGCACGCCAACAAATTGTTTCGTTTGACGACCTAGACGATGAGGAAAAGATTGCACTACTTAACGAATATGACTGGTTGTTATTAGAGGTAGAAGGTTACTTAGGTGGGTTGCAACAGCAATTTGAAGATGCGGATGAAGGCTTGTCTGGTGGGAAATTTTTGCTGAAGACTTTAAAAGATAAAAATGTGATTTAGAAACACTAGAACGAATTGGCTTGAAAGGTAAATACAGCAGTGACTAATACACCGGGTAGGTGGAATGCCTACTAGTAAATAAGGGAGGATTAAAAGATGGCACAAAGGAGAATGTTTAGCAACCGTATAACCGATAGCGCTAAATTTTTAAAGATGCCGTTGAGCAGTCAGGCACTCTATTTCCATTTGGGGTTGCATGCGGATGATGATGGTGTTGTAGAAGCGTTCTCAGTTATGCGGCAAACTGGTGCAGTTGAGGACGATTTACGAATACTAGTAGCTAAGAATTTTGTAAATGTTTTAAACGATGATCTAGTTGCCTATATCACGGATTGGAACGAAAATAATCGAATTCGAGCAGATAGAAAAGTGGATTCGATATATAAAGACTTGTTATTAGAAATCATGCCAAACCTAGAATTAACTGAGCCCAAGCCGCGTGCTGACACGGGTAAAGTTACTGGACGTCCAATGGACAACCAATGGACGGACAATGGACCGCATAGGTTAGGTAAGGTTAGGTTAGGTAAGGATAGTAAAGGTAAGTATATAGAACCAGATAATTCCAAGCCAAAAAAAGCCAAACCAGCACGACACAAATATGGACAATACCAGAATGTCTTACTGACGGATGAACAATTGAAGAAACTCAAATCAGAGTTTCCTTCTGACTGGCAAGACCGAATCGAACGCGTTTCTGAGTATTGCAGTATGAATGGTAAGGCGTATAAGAACTATCTGGCAACCATTCGCAACTGGGCTAAAAGGGACAAACAAGGGCAAAGCCAATTAAATCAACCACGGAAAGAATTTGGCGGTTCAAAAAGTGGTCGGTCTAACGGCTTTACCCTTGAGGGCAGAGAAGTTAAGGATAGTGATCAGCCATGGTAGAGACCGTAGGCGATGTAGTCACTAACCTAATGTCTAAGGTGTTTGAAACCTATGGGGTTGACTGTCCCATTTGTGGGAAGCCATTACTACGACCACAGATTTTAAACAAGCGTACGGGCCAAAAAATGGCCGGTGCATGCCCTAGTTGCGGCTATATGGAAGACATTAACCACCGTGAAATACCAGATAACAAAGCCCTGACAGCATCCGCACATAAAAACGAAGCACTAGGCTATATTAATACCTACAGTATTTTTAGCAGTTTTGATGTCTTTAACCGTCGCTTTAGTAATTATACAGCATCGAGTGATGCTAGCAAGCAGGTCTTAGAGCGTAGCCGTACGATAGCTAATCGTATTATTAACGGTGAAACAATCCACACGTTGATGATTGGTGCAACAGGGCGTGGGAAGACGCATCTTGCTGTAGGCATGATGTACTGGATATTAGAGCGGTCTGGTTACAAGTTATTAAAGACTGTGATGAAGAATGGCAAGCCAGTTGAAACGTTCTTTAGTTGGAAAATTATCTTTGTGGACTGGCGTGAACTTATCGAACGCAAGAAACAGTCTTTTAATGACGATCAGATGGCAAAACAAATCAATAAAACCATGGCTGAGATAAAGAACGCTGATGTAGTTATTTTAGATGATTTTGGTAGTGAACGTGGCACAGAGTATTCGTTAGATTTGGCGGATGCATTCTGGCGTGACCGAGAAAACAAGACGGTGATTGTGACCACTAACTTAATTGGTAGCGACTTAACTGCAAGATATGGTGACAGAACATTAAGCAGAATGAAAAACCACGGTGTTAATAATGGAATCACGTTTGCAAATATTCCAGACCACCGCGGATTAGTTGAATAGAAAGGAGCGAGAAGTGTATGGGTTGTGAATTATGCCATGGTAGTAAAGTCGTTCAACAACCACTTGGGAGTTATGGTTTCACATTTGACCCATGTCCTAACTGTGTGAATAATAAACATAAACAATATGAACAAGAGTTTGAAAGGAAGATTGTTTATGACAAGCAAAAATTGGGCGAAAGAGTTGGAAGTCATTCATAAGCTAGAAGCGAGGTATGGCAGCATGGATAACGTGCCTGAGAGCAAATTAGCTAACTTGCATAAGATGCCTGGAATTAAGACCGTATCAGACGATTACATGGAGATTACGCGTACCCAGTATAATGCCATTAAATTAGTCATGGAAGGCAAGCAGGGTAAAACTAGGACGTCTCAGGAGCTAAAACACAGTAACGCTTGGCTTGATAATCGTATTCGTGCGATTGACGAAAACAAATACTACATTACGGAGGAATGACAATGCCTAAACACACTAAGAAGCGTTCAACGATTAAGCGGAAGCACCGGCGCATGAAGCGTTCGGGGAGGATTGAAAATGAGTGAATCAGATGAAGTAATAGAATGGCTTTTAAGTCAATTGGCACAGGCATGCTAGTGATAGGAGATAGCGATGATGATTAAGTTTAGAGCGTGGGACAAAGTTCAGAATAAAATGCTATTACCTGACAACATCGAATTTATTAATGGCCAAGCCTATTGGGCAGAAGCTAGCACTGATGGTAATGGTGGTTATTCTAACGATGGTAAAGTTGATGGAATTGGCGCACTGTTTGAGCTTGAACAGTTTGCCGACCTGAAAGACGTGAGTGGCAAGGATATCTATGAAGGGGATATTGTTAAGTCTAACTATAAGTATGCTCAACCTAATATCTCGCAAATTATCATGGAAGATGGCAATAGTTATATTACTGGAGAAGACTTGGCTACTGGTAATGAAATGCTGGTTAGCGACCATATTGGTGAAATTGAAGTTATTGGCAACGTGCACGAGAACCCGGAGTTATTGAAAGGCTGATTTTAAAGTGTTTCTAGGAATAGTATTCAGTAATACACCTTTTATCGAAAAGCGTAAACAGGAGGTCACAAATGAATTATAGGAATGGTAGAAGAATTAATGTTGGCGACATCTTATGGGCGAAGAATGCTAGATGGATCGTGACTGACGATTACCAGATGAAGCTCATTGGCAAAAAAATTAAGCTTGCCCAAATGATCTTGCCAGCCTTTGTTGAATATATCGGCAATGTACACGAGAACCCAGAGCTACTGGAGGAAGAAAAATGAAACAAATATTTGAACTTATTTGGGACTCTTCCCCGTTGCAATTGTTAGGATATTGGGCACTCGCAACTGCTACGTTAGTAATCACTAGTTTGGTGCTACTTTGGTGGGCGAATAAGCATGACTGATACCGAATACGCCAAAGCGATTCAAACAAAAGCCACAGTTGCCAACCTGGAAATGAACGCGGCACTGACAACTGAGCAACAGGCACAAATTGGTCAGGACTTCATTGCTGACATTATGGAGTTGAGTGATCGCGAGAGTAAACAAAAAGCCTCCTACTAAGGCGACTAGTCACAGGACGACTCGAATGACCGTTGTCAGTATAACATAAAAAAACGCAGCCATTGCTGACTACGTTTACTTACTTGGAATAGGCAAATTCTACTACAATTACCAAAGCATTGCAACGTTACTGGATAATTAAAAACTCTACACTGATTAGGGAAAATGTAGGGCTGGGGGAAGCGTATAGAACGCTTACAAAGTAAGTTTACATCAAAAATAACAATTTTACAAAAAAGTATTGCTATTGCTGACAGTGCTATGATTAATGACTACAAGGAGGAATTAGTTTGCGACTTTCAACTATCCGCAAGGTGGAAGATATCTTGCGAGACTACCCGAAGATTGACAAATATATCGAAGACCGTGAACAAGAATTGCGATACCCGGTGAAACCGGCTGATGACAACGTGGGTGGAGGCAAGGCACAATATAAATATGGTAGCCAGACGTTAGACATATTGATTACAATTGACGATGATCGGTGCATTAATACCTTAAGGCGACAACAAAACGTGATTACTGACTGCTTGGATGATGCTGGCAAGGATACGGAAGTCATTATTAATGAGTTGTATTTTCGTAAACGACCGCAGTATACAATCGATGGTCTTATTGCAAACCACCTAATTAACGTTAGTCGTCGTAATGCGTTTAGATTAAAGAATAGTTTCATTAAGGAATGTGCAAAAGGTTTTGGTCTTTATGATATTGACTAAGTTGGCACTATTTTGGCACTTTCGACCCCTAAAAACGTGATAAATTAGTAGTATGCCAAATGTGATTGACGTGCATGAAGTAATCCTCCAAATTACAGACTGGTAATCGCTGTGGGCTAATTGGTAAGCCACAATTGGATGTAGGTTCGAGGCCTACCGGCGATATAGTTATATAGCATGGTCACTCATGAGGGCTAAACATTTATAACACGTGCTTGTGGCGGAATAGGTAGACGCACAGTTAGATGCGAGAAACGGGTGTTGGTTGACAACCAGTATGTCCACACGTCATGTAGGGTGCAAATCCCTACCAAGCACATTAAGCAAGTAAGTATGCAAGCGATAGTGCGTGAAATCATTTGAATCAACAATAACTCAGCTTACTTGCTTGCTGTTCAGTGCGGAAAACTGGACGGCACCTACATAAGACGCGCAATTAAACTGGCCACCAGATTGCATGCAGGAACATGCGCGCTGTGGTAATATAATCAAGCATGGTTGCAAAAACTATAATCGTTTTTCTGATAATAACCGTGTACAGGAGCCTGACATTTAGTTGGGATCTTTTTAGTAAAGTAAATAGTGTGTATTGCAACTCAAATGATGTTGGATATAGTATGATATAAAATTGTATTGTTGAATAACAGGATCGCCATCTTATGAGGCAACAATACATAGGCCTGGCTGACGTCAGGCTTTTTTAAGTACATACGATTAGGAGGAACCACAATGAATATGGAAGGCAACGAGGCTATTGAGAATGATTGGAAAAAAGTTAATCTAGAACTATTTGGGGTACAATATCCATTCTGTTCAAGCAACGAGGCAACTCATGGTAAAGATGATTAACACAAAATATGACTACGTCACGCCACAAGAAGCGGAGATGGATGCTCACTTAGATAAATGGATGAAGCGTCGTGCTAATAAGCATGGCGCTTTTAGTTTGGATAAGAAACGGAGGAAGCAACATGCCAAGGACAAGAAGATGCCGCTATCCTAACTGCCATGCAATGGTTGCATTCCCTGACCACTATTGTCAGCAACACTATGAGCACGAAGCTGAGTACTTGGCTAGTCGGCAGCGTTGGGCACGTAGCAATGACAAACAATACACACACAAGTACAACACGGTCACGCGTTATCGCAATGAAGACAAGCGTCAGCAATACAGCTTCTATCGTACAAGGCAATGGTCACACCTAAGGCAACAAGTCCTGGAGCGTGACCATTACTTGTGTGCTTACTGTAAAGTGCAAGGCGTTATCACACCAGCAAAAACAGTCGATCACGTCGTGCCGATTGAGTTTGATGAAACACTGAAAGCTGACATTGATAATTTAGCTGTTATCTGTGGGAGTTGCCATCGTGCTAAGACGGACTGGGAACAAAGCTACTATGGTACAGGTCAAGGCAACGAGCTGCAAAGTGTGACACCAATCAATGATTTATCGTCAATCGTTGTGCTAATGAGCAATTGATTTATTGACGCCTGTCGTGTGATTTAAGCGATTTTAAATTTATTAGTATAATTGGTCGCAGCCTAAATTAAAACACACCCCGCCCCCCTTAAACGCCAAAAAAAGAGCACACACATTGCCGTTATTTTGTGATAGAAACAATTTTTGAAAATTTTTAGGTAGGGGGGGTCACCAAATAATAAAAGGAGGCAGATAAAATGAAAAAAATGGATAAAGACGTCAACGA
>PPYF01554237.1_pt1 | contig 11296 bp, 10 predicted proteins | sample 1559871 | NCBI WGS metagenome assembly PPYF01 (sample SAMN08240021, study PRJNA423297) | Human gut metagenome, whole genome shotgun sequencing project. | reverse complement strand
TCATTCATAGATGATGATTGGGACAGTCGGTTCGTGAGAATCGGCTGTTTTTTGTTTCTGTTTGTTTGCATATCAACGGATGTAATGTTACTTTTGCCGAACGAGGTCAGGTGGCCTCGTTATTAATCTCTGAATAGCAATGGCACAAAGCAAGAAATTTATCTCTCCGGGAGCATGGTTTTCCATGTTGTATCCCGCAGACTGGAATGAGTTTGAAGATGGGGAAGGCTCTTTTCTCTTCTATAATCCAAGTGAATGGACTGGAAATTTTCGTATTTCTGCATATAAAGGTAACGCTATGTATGGTCGGGAAGTTACCCGTCAGGAACTGAAAGACAATCCTTCGGCAGTCTCCGTTAAAATAGGAAGCTTGGCATGTGCTTACAGTAAGGAGATGTTTGAAGAAGAAGGGGCTTATTATACTTCTCATCTTTGGATTACAGGTGTGGATGATGTTGCCTTTGAATGTTCCTTTACGGTAAGCAAGGGAGCATCTGTGGCAGAGGCCGAAGCCGTTATCGCCTCGTTGGAAATACGTAAAGAGGGAGTGAAATATCCGGCAGAGCTTATACCTGTCCGCCTGTCCGAAATCTACCAGATTAATGAGGCTTTTGAGTGGGTGACCACTACTGTAAAAGAACAACTGAAAAAAGATTTCCAGGGTATGGAAGAAGATTTGGACAGTATGCAACAGGTCATTGATAGTGGAACTATCGGTTCGAAGAAGAAAGAAGCATGGCTTTCATTTGGTATTGCCATCTGTGTGATTCTTGCCAATGAAGTAGATGGGTTAGAATGGATGACTCTGATAGATGGTAATCGTGAAGCTCCTGTATTGCAGAATCTTACTACAGGAGAATGGATTGACCCCATGAAATTAGTGTGGAGCAAAGTGAAGGCAGGGGAATCTTGCAATCTGGCAGAAACCTACAAATCCTTACTCTGATCATTTGCCAACCAGCCATAAATCATAAATTATAAATCATAAATCTTAAACTGTGATTAGTTATCTTCAGATAGAAAATTTGACCAAGTCATTCGGTGATTTGGTATTGCTTGAGAATACTTCGCTCGGTGTGGCCGAAGGGCAACGTATCGGACTGATTGCTAAAAACGGCAGTGGTAAAACTACTTTGTTGAATATCATTGCCGGAAAAGAAGGCTATGACAGTGGAACCATTTCTTTTCGTCGTGACCTTAGGGTCGGATATTTGGAACAAGACCCGCAATATCCCGAAGGACTGACCGTTCTGGAAGCTTGTTTCCATCATGGCAATAGTACGGTAGAACTGATAAAGGAGTACGAACGCTGCATGGAAACAGAAGGACATCCTGGTTTGGACGAAATCCTGGTGCGCATGGATCATGAAAAAGCATGGGAGTATGAGCAGAAGGCCAAGCAAATTCTTTCCCAGTTGAAGATAAGAAACTTCGATCAGCAAGTAAAGCATCTTTCTGGTGGACAGTTGAAGCGCGTGGCGCTTGCCAATACCCTTATCACTGAGCCTGACCTGCTGATTCTGGATGAGCCGACCAACCATCTCGATCTTGATATGACTGAATGGTTGGAAGATTACCTGCGCCGTACAAACCTCAGTCTGCTCATGGTGACGCACGACCGTTACTTTCTCGACCGTGTCTGTACCGAAATCATTGAAATAGACAATCGTCAGATCTATCAATATAAGGGAAATTATAGCTATTACCTGGAGAAACGTCAAGAGCGTATCGATGCAACGAATGTTGAAATAACCCGTGCCAACAATCTGTATCGCACTGAGTTGGAATGGATGCGTCGTATGCCGCAAGCCCGCGGGCATAAAGCGCGTTATCGCGAAGAAGCTTTCTATGAACTGGAGAAAGTAGCTAAACAGCGGTTTAATAACGACAATGTGAAACTGGAAGTAAAGGCCTCCTACATCGGTAGCAAGATATTCGAAGCAGACCATTTGTACAAGTCGTTTGGTGACCTTAAAATATTAGAAGACTTTTCTTACATTTTTGCCCGTTATGAAAAGATGGGCATTGTAGGTAATAACGGTACCGGTAAATCTACTTTTATCAAAATACTGATGGGGGAGGAGAAAGCCGATAGCGGAACGATTGATATCGGAGAAACGGTACGTTTCGGTTATTATTCGCAGGATGGCTTACAGTTCGATGAGCAGATGAAAGTGATTGATGTGGTACAGGATATCGCTGAAGTCATAGAGTTAGGTAATGGTAAAAAGCTGACCGCTTCCCAGTTTCTGCAACATTTTCTCTTCACTCCCGAAACCCAGCATAGCTATGTTTATAAACTGAGTGGTGGAGAGCGCCGTCGCCTGTATCTGTGTACGGTATTGATGCGTAATCCTAATTTCCTTGTGCTGGATGAGCCTACCAATGATCTGGATATCATTACCCTGAATGTACTGGAAGAGTATTTACAGAATTTCAAGGGGTGTGTTATCGTAGTAAGCCACGACCGCTACTTTATGGATAAAGTAGTAGACCACATGCTAGTCTTCAACGGTCAGGCGGATATCCGTGATTTCCCCGGAAATTATACCCAGTATCGTGACTGGAAGGAAGAAAAAGCCCGGCTGGAAAAGGAGAAAGAAAAAGAAGCCTCTAAACCGCAGGAAGATAAAACCGCTAAAGTGCGTTTGAATGAAAAACGCCGGATGTCCTTTAAAGAGAAAAGGGAGTTTGAACAGCTGGAGCAGGAAATTGCTACATTGGAGGACGAAAAGAAAACCATTGAAGCTGCCCTGTGCAGTGGCACCTTATCCGTAGAAGAACTCACAGAGAAATCAAAGCGTTTGCCCGAGATCACGGATTTGATTGATGAAAAGACCATGCGTTGGCTGGAACTTAGTGAGATAGAAGAATGCTAGGGTGATAAGATGGTTGATAAGATGATAAATGATAAGATGATAAAATTATGAGCAACAGAACTGGAAATTTAACGAACTATCATAGTCATAGCTTATATTGCGACGGACGTGCTAATATGGAAGACTTTATCCGCTTTGCCCTGAGTGAAGGATTTACTTCTTATGGATTTTCTTCCCATGCCCCTCTGCCGTTTTCTACAGCGTGGACTATGGAGTGGGACGCTATGGATGACTATCTGGCCGAATTCCATCGTCTGAAGGCTAAGTATGCCGGACAAATAGAACTCTATATCGGTCTGGAGATTGACTATCTGAATGAAGAGAGCAATCCGTCTGTTGTCCGTTTCCGCGAATTACCGTTGGATTACCGTATCGGTTCTGTGCACTTGCTTTATGATGATAAGGGAGAAATAGTGGATGTGGATGTGACGGCTGATAAATTCCGATATTTTGATGCTATTGCCCGAAAAGGATATATCGTAGAGATTAATACAAAATCTTATCTGGAATTGGGCACTTTCTATCCTAATGAACGCTACTTCCCTGTATTGCTTGAAAAGGGAATCCGTGTACAGGTTAATAGTGATTCCCACTACCCGGAGCGTATAAACAACGGACGCCTGCAAGCTTTGATGGCCCTGCAAGCGTCCGGTTATCACACTGTCACGGAGATGTACAGTAATGAGTGGAAAGATATGCCACTCCTCATTCATACATAACTCCAGTGACTTTTTCTTATATATTATTTCTTCTTTAACAAGAAATCTTCAATTGCCTTTTGGTAAGTGGCTTTATCAGCTGCACCACGGAAAAGCTGAGGTTCTCCTTCCATCGGAATGAATACAAAGAGAGGAATGCTGCTTGCATTGAATAATGCGGCAAGTTCACGTTCTTTGTCCACATTCACTTTGTAGATCACGATCTTTCCGGCGTATTCTTTTGCCAGATCTTTCATGATGGGTGCTGTCATGCGGCAGGGACCACACCAGTCGGCATACAAGTCAATGATGGCGGGTTTGTCACCCTTATATTTCCAGTCCTGGGATTTCTCGTAATCGAATACATCTTTAATAAACATATCCTTGTTCATTACGATTACTTCTCCGCTCTTGGCTTCTTTTTGTTCCGGTTCATTGGGTTGTGCTTTTGCTCCATCCTTGCAGGCGAATGTCAGTACGCTGGCAAAAATCAGAATGGCAAAGGTTAGTACTTTCTTCATAATGTTTGTTCTTTATGAATTTTGTTCAATGACGCCTTTCAGCTCACTGCCCTTAATAACTCCGGAATGACGCCAAACGGCTTCACCTTTCTTGAATACGATAAAAGTGGGTACCGCTTGTATACGATACTTAGCAGCCAGTTCCTCATGTTGGTCTACATCGATTTTCACGATGCGGGCACCATCACCGATTTGTCCTTTCAGCTCTTCCAATACGGGATGCATTGCCTTACATGGGCCACACCAAGTTGCAAAAAAGTCTACTAAAACAGGTTTTTCTGATTGTATAAGTTCTTCAAATTTCTCCATAATCTTTTCCTTTCTGTTATTAATTACTATGGTTGAATGAAAACATTTCGCCCCTGCAAACATTGTGATTGACTTTAGTTATTCACTTTACTTGCAGGGGCGAATTATGGTTCACTTGAATATCCGAGTGATATTTTTATACTTCCTTTTATTTATTCCGCAATAGTCAGCTCCTTGATAATATGTGAGGCACCGGCATACTTCTCTATGATAAATAAAGTGTAGCGAATGTCTACGCAGGCTGCACGCTGTGAAGAGGGGCGGAAGGCTATATCTCCTGTAAGTCCTTCATAATTGCGATCGAAACCTGTACCGATGAGCTCACCTTTGGCATTGAATACCGGACTGCCGGAGTTACCGCCGGTGTTGTCTGTATTTACAATGAAGCAGATAGGCATTTCACCATTCGGCATGGCATAGCGTCCGAAGTCCTTGGACTGATACAGTTGTTTTAATTTGGCAGGAATCACAAACTCCCAATTGTCGGGATCTTCCTTTTCCATGGCACCTTTGAGAGTGGTATAGTAACCATATTCCACTCCGTCAGCCGGTTCATAAGGCAACACCTTTCCGTAGGTGAGGCGCAGGGTGGAGTTGGCATCCGGATAAATGGGAGTACCTGCACTCCGTTTCATGTCCATCATACCTTTTACCCATACTTTGTGTGCGGCATTGTAATTCTTGTTGGCGTCTGCCATAGCAATGGCGGTCTGCAACAGTCCGTCTGTGATGGAATGTTTGAACAGTACCATCCAGTCAAATCCCAACTTATACGAGCCCGGTTTTCGGATGAACTTTTCACTTTTCAGGGCAGCCAGCATGGCAGAAGTGTTGGGGATGCGCATAAAGTCCAGGCCTGTCACCAATGCTTCCTGAATGGCCTGCTGATGATAGAGGGCAGGGCGGCGATGCTCAACGATACTGCGTATTTGATCGAATGCTTTCTGGTAAGAATCATCACCCTGTTCACGTCCGCGAGCCAAGAGTTGTTCCTGCTGGGCACGTTTCGTGTCGAGTACTTTCAGGCGGATAAGCCCTTCGTTCATACCAATGGCATTTTTCCAATAATTGGCAGAAGAGGCATACTTACTGGCATAATGGATACGTACAGCAGGATCTTTCTGCATTTGTTCCATCAATGCTTCCTGGCGAACACCACGTACATGATGGCGCATGAAATTAGTGGTTTGCATACGTTCTTCCACTTCGTCGGAAATCATATAACGCCAGTTGCGTCCGGGAAATCCCATGACGAAAGTGAAGTCACCTTCTTTGTATCCGGCAAGGCTGATGGTAAGATGTTTCTTCACTTTCAGGGGAACGTTATCCTTGGAGTATTCCACCGGATTTCCGTCCTTGTCGGCATATATGCGGAACAAAGAGAAGTCACCTGTATGTCGCGGCCACATCCAGTTATCGGTATCCGCACCGAATTTACCGATAGAAGAGGGAGGTGCACCCACCATACGGATGTCACTGTAAGTGGTTTTAACAAACAGGTAGTAGCGGTTACCACCATAGAAAGCTTTCAGTTCAAGCTTGCGTCCCGGTGTCAGGGCAATGCCTTGTTCGGAAGAGAAGCGCTCGGCTACTTCCTTCAGGTATTTGGGTGACAGATAGTTTGTACCGTTTGGGTCCGGATCTATCTTCAACTGTTCGTTGACGTAGTCTGTTACATCCAGGATTTCATCAATGTAAGTAATGGTAAGTCCTTTACAGGGAAGCTCTTCTTCGCGGTTCATTGCCCAGAATCCATCTGTCAGATAGTCATGCTCCACTGTACTGTGCTGTTGGATAGAACCATAGCCACAATGATGGTTAGTCAGTACCAATCCTTCGGCAGAGATCACTTCACCTGTGCAACCGCCACCGAAGTGAACCACTGCATCTTTCAGGGCGATGCCGTCAGGATTATAAATCTGGTTCACCGGGATTAGTAATCCCAGTTCCGTCATAGCGACTTCGTTCTGCTTTTGCAGATCGGTCAGCATCCACATGCCTTCGTCAGCGTGTGCGGCGAAGGCAAGTGATGTTATGAATAGGGATAAGATTGTTTTTCTCATTCTACAATTTTCATTTCTTTAATCAAATGTTCGCATCCTCCCAGTTTTTCAAGGATGAACAGTACATAGCGAATGTCCAGATTGATACAACGTTGCAGGTTATTATCAAAATTGATGTCACCGCTAAGAGACTCCCAGTTACCATCGAAAGCAGTACCGATTAATTCACCGTTTGCATTCAGCACGGGGCTACCGGAGTTACCACCGGTGATGTCGTTTGTGCTGAGGAAGCAAACCGGCATATCACCGTTTGGCAGAGCATAACGTCCGAAGTCTTTTTTCAGTATCAGCTCCTTCAGTTTGGCAGGAACTACGAATTCACGGTCCTCGGGATTTTCTTTTTCCAGAATACCGTCCGTAGTAGTATAGTACTTGTAATGTACGGCATCACGCGGATTGTATGATTTCACGTTACCATACGTCAGTCGAATGGTAAAGTTAGCGTCCGGATAAGAAGGAACGGGTTCTTTCATTTCGCCCAGTCCGCGGATATATGCTTTGTGCAGTAATGCCAGTTCTTTGGAAGTACTGTTCAGTTCCTGTGCCAGTGACCTCAGTTTTTCAATCTTGGCGCGTGAATATTGAGTTGCCAGATCCTTTTCGATAGCTTTTACTGTAGGTTTCTTGATGAACTTGTCAAAGTTGGCCTGGTTTGCCAGGATGGAATTGTTATACATGGCATCAATATAGGCATTATAGTCGCCTTTAAACTCTTTTTCAATATCCTGATAGAAAGCCGGGCGTTGTTCTGCCGGAATAATTTCGGCATATACCGGGAAGATAGCTTTGGCTACTTTGCGGTCTACTTCATGATCGTAGTCTTTATTATGGATGTCAGCAAAGACCTCTTTCAACTGTTCGAGAGACTTATTGATGAGAGAGTCGTTCTTTTCTTCCAATCCCTTTTTCAGGTTATCCATAACCATGTACGGGCTACCGAATTCAATGGCGCCACTGAATGCTTCCATCAGGTAGTAATACTGACCGGTCACCGGCATTGTCTGGTTTACAATGGCATCTATTTTTTCTACTACACCTTCGTACTCCGGTTTACCTTTAGCGAATTCTGCGAATTTCTTCTCCTGTTCTGCCTTTGTACCCATAGGCAGATATTTGGGAGTCTTCAAAGGTACATTTGATGCTGCATATTCTGCGGGATCACCGTTAGCATCGGCATAGATACGGAACATGGAGAAGTCACCCGTGTGGCGGGGCCACATCCAGTTGTCCGTCTCGCCACCAAATTTGCCTACGGAAGAAGGAGGTGCGGCTACCATACGTACGTCTGTGTACACTTTCTTATAGAACAAATAGAATTTATTTCCGGCATAGAACGGCAAAGCTTGTACTTCAATGCCTTTTTTACCTTTCAGATCGCTCTTCTCAAACAATTCTTTAGCCAGTTTATTGAGGAACGGGCGGGTGAGTGCATTTACTTCAGTTACTTCACCGGCAGCGATCTTTTGGTTCACGATGTCCGTAATGTCTTCGATACGGTCAACGAACTGGAATTTCAATCCCGGAGTAGGCAATTCCTCACCACGGTTTTTTGCCCAGAAACCATCGGTCAGATAGTCATGTTCCACGCTGCTATGTTGCTGGATAGAAGCGTATCCGCAATGATGGTTTGTCAGAATCAGCCCTTCCGGTGAGATGATTTCACCTGTACAACCACCGCCAAAGATACCTACCGCATCTTTCAGTGACACTCCATTCGGATTATACAAATCATCCGCTTCCAGTTTCAAACCTTGTTTTTTCATCAACTCAATGGAGTTCTGCTGTTTCATCAGTTGCAGTAACCACATTCCTTCGTCGGCACGTGCTGTAGAGCCGAACGCCAGCGCTGCAAGCGCTACTAAGTAGGTTCTAATTTTCATTGTTATCTGTTTATACAATTTATTGTTTTATGAAATTCATTACATTGGCAGGCGGACGTTGGTTCATCAGTTCATTCTTCATGAAGTCCATGTATGGCGCTACATGACTGAAAAAACGATGATATCCCTTGCACAGATAATTCAGTCCCGGTTCGCCACTTGCCGTTCGTGCGAAGCGGTTTTTAGGACATTCGCCATTACAGGCAAACAGCCATTCACACTCCCGGCATTGGGTGGGCAATGATTGCTGCTTCATTTGTCCGAAAGCCTGCTGCTTATCACTGTACATCATTTCCACCAGCGTCTTCTGGTAAATGTTGCCCAACTTATATTCGGGGAATACAAAATGGTCGCAGGAGTATACGTCTCCGTTGAACTCCATCACTCCCGCATGTCCGCAGGTCTTTGCCATGGAGCAAACGCCCGGTTGTTCGCCTATCCAGTTGGCCAGGGTAGAGTCGAACAATTGAATGTAATAGGTACCTACATCCTTTTTCACCCATTCGTCAAAGAGGGTGCAGAGGAAATTGCCCCATTGCTCAGGGCTGATGGAGAAATCCGCCAGTTCGGCCACCTCTTCACGATCGGCCAGTGAGGCCAGATGACGTCCGTCCTGATGTCCGAATACGCGCTCTACGATGGGGGCGAACTGTATGTAGTGACAACCTATTTCTTTGAAGAAGTTGTAGAATTCCAGAGGATAATCGGCATTGTAGTCGTTCACTACCGCCATGCCGTTCCATTCCACACCATGCTTTTTCAGCAGATTGATGCCTTGCATTACTTTTATGAAAGAAGGCTTACCTTGCTTATTCTTGCGATATTCGTCGTGAAATTCTTGTGGCCCGTCGATAGAGACACCTACCAGCCAGTTGTTTTCACGGAAGAATTCGCACCATTCATCCGTCAGCATGGTTCCGTTGGTCTGTATGCTATTGTCTATGGTGCGTCCGCGGGCATATTTTTTTTGCAGTTCCATGGCCTTTTTGTAGAAGGACAACGGGCGCATCAAAGTTTCCCCACCGTGCCAGGTGAACATTACCTGCGGCATGGTTTGCGAATTTATGTATTCTTCAATAAACTTTTCCAGCAACTCCTCACTCATTACGTGCTTGGGGTTGTTTTGGTATAGCTTGCTCTTTTCCAGGTAGTAACAGTAATCGCATGCAAGGTTGCATACGGCGCCTACCGGTTTCAGCATAACATAAAGAGGCTTGGCAAAAGGAGCATAAGTTTGCCCTTAATGCTTTTGCTCGTGCTTTTTGCTTCGTGCAGTCGCAAGTATAAAGTGGAGGGTGTGTCATCGGTGACCAGCCTCGATGGTAAGATGTTATACCTGAAAACGCTCCGCGACGGGCAGTGGATAGCAATTGATTCCGCCGAAGTGGTACACGGTTTGTTCTCTACGAGTGGTCCGTCGGACTCTGTAATGATGGTGACGCTCTACATGAATGATGAGGCTATCATGCCTCTTGTACTTGAGAACGGTAAGATTGAAGTCTCCATATCCAACTCTCAACTCACCGCTAAAGGTACGCCGCTAAACAATGCTTTGTATGAATTCATCGAAAAGCGTAATTCGCTTGAGTTGAAGATTGAAGAACTGGAAAAGAAAGAGGCACGTATGGTGCTGGATGGCGCCGCATTGGATGACATCCACGAACAACTGACTCAGGAGGGAGAATCCTTGGTAAAAGAAATGAATGACTATATCAAGGAGTTCATTTCCACCAATTATGAGAATGTCCTTGGTCCCAGCGTATTCATGATGATGTGCAGTACACTGCCTTATCCCATCATGACACCGCAAATAGAGGATATCATCCGTACAGCCCCTCAAACTTTCAAGAGTAGTCCTTTGGTGAGGGAATTCCTCGATAAAGCTAAAGAGAATATGAAATTGATAGAGGAACATCGGCGTATGGAGGAGAGCGGAAAAATTAATAATTAGAAATTAAAAATTAAAGGCATGTTATCATGCTGTTTCACAAACTCATCCTTGTATTCTTCCGGTAAAGCACTTTCTACGGCGGCGTAGGCTTCGGCCATCGTCGCCTTGATGTTTTCTATACCTTGTCCTTTGGGCGGGATCGGATCGTGAATGGTCAGTATCATGCGGTACGGATGTATCCATTTTCCCGTGCGGGGCAGAATTTTGAATGATCCGTCGATAGTGACCGGCACCACTTCCAGCTGCAATTCATCTGCCAACTGGAATGCACCTTTCTTAAAATATCCCATGTGTCCGGTAAAAGTACGGGCACCTTCCGGGAACACTACCAATGATACGCCGTCTTTTAGCGAAGCCTTTGCCTGGCGAATGGTTTCCAATACTTTCTTGGGACCTGAACGATCTACAAATATGTGTCCTGCACTTTCGCAGGCTTTCCCTACGAAAGGTAATTTCCGCAGGCTCTTCTTCATCATCCACTTGAAGTTACGCCCCAAAAATCCGTAAATGAGGAAGATATCGAATGCTCCCTGGTGGTTGGGTACGAATACGTACGATGTATGTTTATGTATTTTCTCCCGGCCGCGCACCTTTACAGGAATCAGCAGGAAAACACAAATCAATTGTGACCATATTTTTCCGGGATAATAGCCCCAGATATGTGCACCGCCTATCAGAGAGCCGACGATAGTCACCAAAGCCGTGAGAATAGTCAATACCAACAGAATTGGTAAAGCAAAACATATTTGGTAAATATAATAAAGTATCTTCATAGGTGTTGGATTTTTGTTTCCGCAAAGATATATAATTTGATTTAGATATGCTACCCGGTTATCGTACTTTTAGATTATTCGGTAATTCGGCTTTTGCCAGGGCTACACCCTTTGTCCCGGATGGTGTAGCCATTTGCACTAAAGGGTGTAGCCATCCGAGGCAAAGGGTGTAGCCATTTTTTATATCCCCCACAAGAGGTTCCTGGAGGGGTAATAGGGAGA
>PPYF01222387.1_pt1 | contig 11296 bp, 7 predicted proteins | sample 1559871 | NCBI WGS metagenome assembly PPYF01 (sample SAMN08240021, study PRJNA423297) | Human gut metagenome, whole genome shotgun sequencing project. | reverse complement strand
AGGCACCCCAACCGGGGAACCACTCGCCGAGCGGCAGCAAGAGATAAACCTACAGCACAATCCCATTCCACGCAAATCGACCCTTCCAAAGATACCCTAGAACCGTTGCAAATAAACACATCCCTCGGCGTGTCGAAAAAGGCCTCCGAACGGCCGTACAGCCAGTCTAGACCCCGAAGACAACGACTACACGAACCAAAAACAAACTATAAACGGCGTGTCATACCCATATACATCTCATTCCCATGTGATGAACACCCAAATGCAATCGCAAATCATGATTCCAGCGGAGCAGAAAGAACAGAAATACAAAAGAGACGCGAAGAAGCATGAAACCTGGCTGCACTTGCGACGGCACGCACGCTGAAATACAGCGAGAGCCGCCGACTCAGGGAAGTCGACGGCTCTCGCTGTTTCAATTGTTATTCAGTTATGTTTTGACCTGTGAGAAGGAAGTGAGATCAGGCAGTGACCTCAGCCTTGGCCTTCTTGCGATCCATGTAGCGCTTGATAGCCAGAGCCTCAAGTGCGATCACCAGGATTGCGGTCACGCCCCAAGCCACGTACATGGCGGTCTTCCAGATCGGGGTGGCGACCTTCGGCTCACCGTCTGCATACTGCCAGCTGTTGGCGGCGGTGTACAGGATATTGTGGGCGGCGGTACGCATGGCCTTCACGGAGGTTGCGGACTTGTCGGTGATGTGGTTGGTGATGGAGGTGGTAGCCAGCATGGAATCGTTGCCGTTACGGATCTCCTGATCACCGTTCTGGTAGCCGTAGCCGCCGAAATAATCGGTCAGGACGAAGCCCTTGAAGCCCCACTCGTCACGGAGCACGGTGTTCAGCAGAACGTTGTTGCCACCGGCATAGGTGTTGCCGATGTAGTTGAAGGCGCTCATCACGGCCTGTGCGCCGCCTTCCTTCACGCTCATCTCGAACGGCTTGAGGTAGATCTCACGCATGGCCTGCTCGTTGGTCCAGGTGCAGAGCATCTCAGTACGCTTGGTTTCCTGATCGTTCAGTGCGAAGTGCTTCATGAAGGAGTACACGCCCTTCTCCTTGGCGCCGGCGATCTCGTTGGATGCCATGACGCCGGAGAGCAGGGAATCCTCGGAGAAGTACTCGAAAGTACGGCCGGAGAATGCGTTGCGGTGGATGTTCATAGCCGGAGCGTACCAACCAGCAACATGCATGTCGTGAGCCATATCGCCGATCATCTCGCCGAACTGCTTGGCCAGATCCTTGTTCCAAGTGCAAGCGAATGCGGTGGAAGCCGGGAAGCCGATGGAGCCAACACCAGTGAAGTTGTTGTTCAACGAGGCCGGGCCGTCAGCGTCGGTGAGCTGGATCTTGCCGACGGAGGAGACGGCCGGAGTGCCGTAGCCGCCGTTGGCAATGAGGTTGTCCATATCGTCGAAGGTCAGCTCGTCAAGCAGCTTCTCCCAATCAGCATCGTCGTAATCCTTGCCGTACATGTCGGCCAGGCGGAGGCCATTCTTGGCACCGGTGGTCGGCATCTCGTCGGAATCGTCGTTGAACTGAGACGGATCGTAGTTGGTGTTGTTGTAGAAGGTTTCCTTTGCCTTATCAGACATTTCGAAGTTGGTCGGAGCGGCGGTGACTTCCTTGTAGTTTGCGAAATGTCCTGCACGGCTCAGGTAGGTCACATCGCCTGCAGCATCATCGAACTGGTTGGTGGCCACGGTCTGGTCGCCATTGTGGGTGTTCGAATCGGAGTCGTAGGTGATGGTGTCGTCCACGGTGATCTTCTTGGAGCCGATCACAGTGTGGGAGTCGGAGTTGATGGAGATGTTGTAATCGCCCTTTTCGAGCACGTATGCCTTGGCATTCTTGTAATCATAGGAAGCCATGTCATCGTCTTCGAATTCGACGGTCACGTCCTCGGAAGCGCCCGGCTCAAGCTTCTCGGTCTTCTCGAAGCCAACCAGGTTGGCACTGGCCTTTTCGATGCCACCTTCGGTGTACGGCGGGTTGTAGTAGACCTCAACAACATCCTTGCCAGCGGTGTCGCCGGTGTTGGTGACGGTCACATCAACGGTGACCTTGCCATCCTTGTACGTCACATCGTTGAGCTTCTGCTCGAAGGTGGTGTAGCTCAGACCGTAACCGAACGGGAATGCAACCATGGAATCGTAATCGATGGCACCTTCGGCCGCTGCGGTCTCATAGAACTTGTAGCCCACATAGATGCCTTCGGAGTAGTTCACAAAGCCCGGGATGGCGGTGACTTCGTCACCAGTGAAGCCCGTGTACTTGGCGGCCTTGTCTTCCATGTTGGTGTATTCGAACTTGCCGAAGTTGTTGTAAGACACCGACTGGGTGAGATCCTTCAGGAAGGTGTCGGAAGTCTTGCCGGACGGGTTGGTATCGCCGGCAAGCACGTCACCGAGTGCGGAGAAGCCGGTCTGGCCTGCAGGCGGGCACCACACGACGGATTTGATCTGCGGATAGTCGTTCAGGAAGTCGAACTGGAAGGTGTTGGCGCCGTTGTAGACGAGCGTGACCTTGTTGAAGTTCTTGGTGACCAGGTCGAGCATATCGCGCTCGGTCTGGCTCAGCTGCAGGAAGCTTTCGCCGTCCTTGAAGTCCTCGTAATCCTTGGAGTTGTTCTCATAGGTGATGCCTTCGGCCTTCATGTTCATCGGAAGGTCAGCGCCCTCGCCACCGACGCGGGTGAGCACTACAACAGCCTCATCGGAGAAGCTCTTGGCATCGGAGATCAGGGAATCGGAATACTGGTCGGCCGGAACCTCAGGCAGGGTCCAATCCTGTGCCCACATGCCAACAACTGGGCGATCTGCACGGTAATCGGTGTACAGCTTGGTCAGGTCGGCGTTGGTCTCGATGCCGGCTTCCTTCATGCCATCAAGCAGGGAAACGGTGTCATACTGGTCAGACATGGAGCCGGAGCCGGTGCCGCCGTATACCGGGTTGGTGGAGCCCCAACCGAACACGTTGACCTTCTTGTTAGCCAGCGGCAGGTTGGAATCATCGTTCTTCAGCATGGTGATGGCTTCCGACTGCACTTCCTTGGCCAGCTCGTTAGCCTTGGAAACAGTGGTGTCAGACAGCATGTACTTGGTGATGGTCGCGTTGTTGAGCAGCGTCGACAGCGGACCGGACAGCATCATGGAAACCGCGACGACAATGCCGACCAAAGCCACAAGCCAAGACTCGGAGTGGATGATCTTACGGGTCGCCACTTCCTTCACCGTCTTCTTGTTGACGGCAAAAGTAATGATCAGCGCGAGCACAAATAGCACGCCAATCGCAATCAGGTACGGCGTCAACGAACCGATAACGTTCATGACGTCAGCCATGTTGATTTGCAGCATGGTCTGCCTCCTCCTTGATTCTCATAACCAAACGACATGCAGGCTCCGATTTCCTCATCGAAACCAGAAATCATGCAACGCTGCCCCGCGTCACGCAATTTCCAGAAGTGAAGACACTTCTTCATGTCGATGTTTCGATTTCACCAAAATCCGCGAAAAAAGCACCCTGATTTTTCCCAGCCTGTCGTTTCGCGTGCATAATCTGCATACCACCTGCGCATGTAAAACTACCATTCGTGCACATATAATCCCGTTGCGCGCATGCATCTGGCACAATGTGCGCTCATCCGCAGATTGTTGCAACATCCTTGCCTTGATTGCGGAAATCATCGATCTTCATTGCGCTTCCAACTCCATAATCGCAATTCCTGCGATATTTTCGGCACACTACAGCGAGCTGTTCCAGCGGCAACTTACGTAAGGCAAGTACCATGGGTGCCATGAGCGACTTAAGCGCATTGAATCTGGAGGCAGGCAGCCTCGTTGGCGGATACACGTTGATTTCCCGGCTTGGTTCGGGTGCCATGGGATCGGTATGGCGGGTGCGAGATGACGGCGGCCATCAGTATGCGATGAAAATTTTGCGCGATTCCCTTGCCGAGGACGATGCGTCCAGCGAACGCTCCCGCGATCAGCTGACCGCACGCGAGCGCCTGCGTAGGGAGGCTATGGCGCTGCAGAAAGTGCGTCATCCGGGCGTGTGCGGCATTGTGGATATGGAATTGGATGATGCTCTGGCCTTCATTGTGACCGAGCTGATCGAGGGCAAGAATCTACGTGAAGATGTGCGTACCAACGGCCGGTATGTGGGCGATGATTTGGAACGGTTGGGACGCAAGCTGATCGAGGCGGTGAAGGCCGTGCATGCGGCCGGTATTGTGCATCGCGATATCAAACCGACGAATGTGATGGTGTCGAATACCGGACCGGTATTGGTGGATTTCGGCATTGCCATGGGCGAGGGCGAAAGTCATGTGACTCGTACCGGATTGGTGATGGGCACGCCTGGATTCATCGCGCCGGAAATCATCGACGGTGCCGAATCCGATGAGATGAGCGATTGGTGGTCGGTGGCGAGCGTGCTGGCATTTGCCGCCACTGGCGAGCCGGTGTTCGGCACGAAACCGATGATGGCGGTATTGGAGCGTGCTGCCGCGGGAAGCGCGAATTTGGCGGGATTGCCGGCTGGGACCATGGCCGCGTTCCGTTCGGCGTTGGATCCGGATCGTACGAAACGTTGCACTCCAGACGAGTTGTTGCAGGCGATTGCGTTGGATGCGTTGAATCCGCAAGCTTGGATTTCGGGGAATACTTCGGATGCCGCCGATAGTGCCGGGTCGGAGGCGATGCTCCCTTTTGATGGATCGCCCGACAATCCACGAATGCTTTGGCGGGCGTTAGACCATGTGACGGGAGAAGACGCCATCGGCACGCGCACCTTGCCGCAATTCGTTGAGGCCACGCAGGCAATCGGCGCAACCGTTATTGCTGACATAACCGATACCGTTATTGCCGATGCGCCCGATGTCGGCACCTCGGTCATGGATATCAACGCGCATACCGCAACCATTCCTCTTGGCACCGGCACGCGCGTGCTGCCTGTCAATAGTGGGGATACCAGTGTGCTGCCGCAAGATACACCGCAATCCACGCGGGTGATGCCGGTCCAGGACGCTTGGAATCCCGCTCAAGAGGCTACACAGATCGACCCGGCCATCAAACCTGCATTGCAGCGCATCGCCAACCAGCGGCCTCCTGCCGTAATACCGAACGCATCGGTTGAAATGGCGCAAAGTGCGCAACCACAAGACATGCAAACATCTGCCGTGCCAACCGCACCGGTCACTCCGGCCGCGCCGCTCAACCCGAACGTGCCGCAGAGTGTACTGCAGCCGCCGAATCCGGCCGACGTGCAACGCGGCGAACTGCTAGGCAGAGGCGTGCCCCTCTGCGTGCTGATGGCGATTCCTGTGGCCGCATGCGGCCTGTTCTCGCCATGGATCGCCCTGATCGCGGGCGCGCTGCTGGCCTGGTTGCTCGCCACCATTGGATTCAATATGGAGGCGCAGCTGGAACGCGAAGGCCGCCGTGGGGGCAGCCGCAGGACTTCCGACTGGTTCGCCCGCGCCGCCACGCTGCCTTGGCATGTGCTCAAGGGGCTGGGTTATGCGGTGCCACGCGCACTGATCATGGCGGTCATCGCCGCATTAGGATTGACGATTGCCACAGTCACGCTGCAACTGCCGTTTGCCATGGTTGATACGTCGATATTCGGATTCACGATTCCGCTGCCGACCTGGATTGAAGGGCCGGTTTCGCAAAGCGGCGTCGCCCAGGCCGGTTGCTGCGCCATCGGCTGGCTGGTATGCGCCCTCGCTCCGGGAGCATTGGTGCTGCGATTGGGTGCCGGCGCATTGCGCGGCCGCCCGAAATCCGGCACCACTGCCGAATCGTACGATATGTAGTGACGCCATCTCACGAAATACGCAGCGAAAATCAAAAATCGGCAAACGTTTGCAATCATCAGAAAAACATCAGATAATCGCACGTAGTATGGCAACGTGAGCTTTTACGAAATACTTCATTCAGCAATAGCGTGCCCACACTACTATGGTGCACAGCATCGTGATGTGAACATCGAAAGGAATGTGGATGGCCCAGAACAGTAAGGATGCGCAGAAGCGCGCCAGCCGCGCCGAGCGTAGGGCCGCTGAGGCCGCGGAGATGAAGGCTCGCGCCGAACAGATGGAGAAGGAGCGCAAGCAGCAGACCCTCATCGGCGCCATCGTGATGGCGGTGCTGGTGATCCTGGTGGCGATCGGCGCGTTCACCGTGTATCACAACATGCACAAGAACACCGAAACGCAGGCTTCCACCCAGACCGTGGAAGAAGCGTACGACAAGCTGCAGCAAGTCGAAAACACCCCTAAGCTCGTCGATAAGAAGGGCGGATTGCTGATTTCGAAGGATGGCTACGGCAAGTCCGTCGAAGGCGCACCGACTGTTGCGATCTACATGGATTTCCTGTGCCCGGGCTGCGGCAATCTGCATCGTCAGCTTGATGAGGATCTGCAGAAGATGGTCGACGCGGGTCAGATCAATCTTGATTTGCATTTCATGGCGTTTATGGACAAGTGGTCCACCGACGATTATTCAAGCCGCGCAGCGAATGCCGCGATCTATCTGGCCGAGCATGACAGCGATCCGAGCCATCTGATCACCTTCCTCGAAAAAATGTACGCCGAGGATTTCCAGCCTGAGGAAAGCTCGAATTACAAGTCCGTCAGCGACGATCAGATCAAGGAACAGATGATCGCCTCGGGAGTTTCCGAGGATGTGGCGGACAAGGCGTTCGGCCGCGACTACCAGGATTGGCTTGACGCCATCGACACCTATACGCCGAAGCGCTCCGAACTGTGGAACACGTCCGGAACCTACAAAGACAGCATGACCACCCCAACGGTGACCATCAACGGCAAGTTCTGGGATATGAACCAGTTGAGCACTGCGCAGGAGACCATTGAGGAAGGCCTGCTGGAGGCCATCGGAATCAAGTCCGACGACATCGGCAAGGGAGGCGTGATGCCCTCCATCGGCTCCGACAAGGATCCGATCTCCAACACCACTGGCGAGTGATCAGCCCTACGCAATCCTCATAATCGAAAAATTATACCCCCCTACTCGCCAGCGTGCCAGCCAAAGCGCAGTTCCAAGTTTCCAGAAGCCTTCCCCCAACTTATGGCTTCTGGCGACCGGACGAGGCTTCCCCCAACCTGCCTCGTCCGGGCAGGGGGCAGGACATCCCCTTCTCTCCTGCCCCCTTTTTTCTTTACTCCTTTTCCTCGAAAATGTGGCGGTATAGATAAAGCCAGCGGAAACCATGCCATTCGTCCCGATCTGACCGTTACAATGACGGCGATGTAGGCAGTCGCTGGAAAGAGGACGTATGACAAGAAGGTGGACCCCCCGGAGATTCGTGACGCTTCGGCGTGTTCGAGTGACGGCATGCGTGGTCTCGTTGACGCTCGCCTCGACGCTCGCATTCGGCGTAGGCGCGCGCAAAACCGTGGCTCTGACCATCGATGGCGAAACCACCACCGTAACCACATACGCGATGAGCGTCGACCGTCTGCTGCAGGAACGCGGCGTGAAGGTCAAAACGCATGATCTCGTGGAATCCACCAGCCCCACCAGCATGCTGAGCAACCATGACGTGGTGACGGTACGAAGCGCCTACCAGACCACCATCACCATCAACGGGCAGGAAGTGCCCTTCTGGACAGTGGCGACCAGCGCCGAACAGCTGATCGGATTCTTCGAACAAAACGAAGCAGACGCGGCAAAAGTCACCGTCAATATCGACAACGTGTACAACAAACTCACCGGCGGACTGATCATCAACCAAAACGGGCCGGTCACCGTCATCGCAGACGGGCAAAGCTCCGAATCGCCGAATGGCAAACTGCCGGCGGCCTCCATTCTTGACTCCAAAGGCATCACGCTGAACAAGGAGGATCGCGTCAGCGTCGAAAAAGACAACGGCGAAACGATCCTGCGCGTCCGCCGCGTGACGCACGGCGAGGAAACACGCACGAAAGCGGTGCCTTTCGGCACGCAAACCATCGTCGATCCCAGCCTGCAGCCCGGCGAAGTCGTAGTCAGGCAGGAAGGCGAGGACGGCGAAATCCAGCAAACGTACGACGTCACGTATGTGGACGGCGAGAAGGAAAGCGAGACGCTGACCAACGAAACGACCACGAAAATCGCCCTCGATCAGATTATCGCAGTAGGACCGGCAGCATCTTCCGACGATTCGGGATCGGATGACGGATCCGGCAATTCCGGAGATACCGGCAATTCCGATAATTCCGGAAAGAACGACAATTCGAACAAGAACAACAATTCCGATAATTCCGACAAGAAAGACGATTCGAACAGTAATTCCGGCAATACGGATAATTCAGACGACAACAAGAAGGACGATTCCGGATCGAAAACGGACCCGGATCCGACGCCAACTCCAGACCCGACCCCCACGCCAACTCCTGACCCGACCCCCACGCCGGATCCGACGCCCACCCCGACACCGCAACCTTCCGATCCTTCGGCAGGATGCCGCCTCTATCACCCCTCCCCCGCGCAGGCACAGGCCTACGCGGCCGGAGCCGCGGCGCAATATGGCTGGACCGGGCAAAACTGGACCGATCTGGTGAAACTGTGGACGCGTGAATCGAGCTGGCTGTGGTATGCGGAAAACGCATCTTCCGGAGCCTACGGCATCCCGCAGTCGCTTCCTGGCAGCAAAATGGCGGCATTCGGCGCAAACTGGCGTGACGATGCGGCCGTGCAGATCGACTGGGGCCTGAGCTACATCGCGCAACGCTACGGCAGCCCGTCGAAGGCATGGGAGCATTCCGAGCAGGTCGGATGGTATTAAACAACGCCGATCGCAACAATACGCAAACGCAACAGCGCACACTTTTCATACCAGTTGAACGGATAATGAGGTAATGACAGAACACGCGAACGAAACCAACGCAACCGACGAAACCGCGCAAGGCCGCCTGTTGGGGGCTGCCGACATTCGGCGTATCGCGGCCGAGGCCGGTATCAGCCCGACGAAAAAATTCGGGCAGAATTTCGTAATCGACCCGGGCACGGTTCGTCGTATCGTGCGCGAGGCAGGTGTGACCGCCGACGATCATGTGCTGGAAGTCGGACCTGGACTCGGTTCACTGACATTGGCGATTTTGGAAACCGGCGCCACGATGACCGCCGTGGAGATCGACCCGCCCGTTGCGGAACGACTGCCCGGCACCATCGCCGAATTCATGCCGGATGCGGTGGATCGTTTCCGCGTGGTCAATCGCGATGCGTTGACCGTGACGCCGGAAAATCTGCCTGATTTCCAAAATGATGATTCGTTTACACTGGTCGCCAATCTGCCATACAACGTGGCCACGCCGATTCTGCTGACCTTGCTGGAACGTTTCGACAATCTCGGCACGTTCCTCGTGATGGTGCAGAAGGAAGTCGCGGACCGACTGAGCGAAAAGCCCGGTTCAAAGATCTACGGCACTCCAAGCGTGAAGCTCGCTTGGTATGGTACCGCGGAACGTGTGGGCATTATCGGGCGCAATGTGTTCTGGCCGGCACCGAATGTGGATTCCGCGCTGGTGCTGTTCAAACGATATGAGGGCGGGCACACGCCTTCGGACCGCAATCAACACGGTCAGCGTGGACTGCCCGGCGAAAACGAATCTGACCCTGCACGTAGGCAGGCCACGCAGCGAATGGGGTGGCCGACACGAGCTCGACACCATCTACTGCGCCGTCGGCGTGTACGACACCGTCACCACCAGTCGCAAAAAGCCCGGATCCGGTTTCTCCCTGAATCTTGAAGGTGCCTATCTTGGCGATCTGGCCTCCTCCGGCAGCGACATGCGACGCAACCATGCCGTACTCGCCCTGTTCGCCATGGCCGAAGCGAGCGGCCATGAACCGGATGTGGCGTTGAACATTGAAAAACGCATTCCCGTTGGCGCGGGCATGGCAGGAGGTTCCGCGGATGCGGCCGCCACGATTCTGGCATTGAACACGCTATGGAATCTTGATTGGTCCATTGAACGGTTGCAACAGGTTGCCGCCACATTGGGCGCGGATATGCCGTTCTGCCTGACCGGAGGCTATGCGCGAGGCACCGGCTTCGGCGAGCAGATCGAACAACTCAGCGAAAACAGCGACGCCGTGCTGGAACTGACGGATCAGGGCTTTGCAGGCCGTCTGCTGGTCGGCGCGTATCAGGCGGAACTGCGCACGCCGGAAGTGTATGCCATGTTCGACCAAATCGGCGCCGGCGCAACCGACAACAATCATCTGCAACAGGCATCGATCTCACTGCATCCACGCAGCGGACAGGCGATCGACGAAGCGTTGCAGGCAGGCGCCAAGCAGGCGTTCGTCTCCGGATCCGGCCCTTCCGTAATCGCATTCGTGCCAACCGACGATGCGGCACGCGCCGTGCAGTCGGCATGGCAACAAAGCCGTTGCGTCGACCGCATCATCGCCACCAAGGCACCGGCCCATCCGATTGTGCATATCATCGCGTAACAGTAAGGTTGAAGTCAACCGATTTTTGGAGAAGGACTCGTACATGACTCAGGCTAACGACGAGCGCGCCGCGCGCAAACAGTACATTCGCCGCCGTCAAAAGGTGGTGTTCACCATCACCGGCACCATTTTGACGATCGCATTGGTGATTTCCCTGCTGTTCTTCTTCCATGTTGGAGGATTGGGCAATGTCAAGTCGGCCGCGGTACAGCCGAATTACGGCCAGCAGGCCCCTTGCGCAGCACAGGAACAGGACGGCAGCAAAGGCAAGTACGTGGAAAACCGCAACATCACCGTGCGCGTGCTCAACGGCACTGAATTCGCCGGCTTCGCGCAAGCCGTCAGCAGCGCGTTGCAGAACCGCGAGTTCAACACCCAGGCAGCCGGCAACTACACCAGCTCCAAAGTGGAACGCACGATGATCATCTTCGGCAAGAACGCCATCAATCAGGCGTACACGGTGAACAGCAACTTCACCGACGCGACGATGGTGATGGACGATCGTGAGGATATGCTGATCGACGTTGTGGTTGGCGCGACTTTCGACAATCTGCAGAATCAGAAGAAGGTGCCGACCGCCGGCAAGGAGATCGACAGCTTCGAGGGATGCGTTACCGTCGACAAGATGACCGACGTACAGAAGGCCCCCGAACACGACGCCGTGTGATTTGCAGATTTTTTGATTTGCAGATTTTCGGATTGACCTCACGATTTCGATTTTTCACTGAAAATCAAGATCGTGAGGTCAATTCTTATATTCGTGGGTTAAATCGCGGGCGAAATCCTCCAGAGAATACCCCCGAAACCGCACTTTTCGGAACCGACTGACC
>PPYF01268996.1_pt1 | contig 11297 bp, 8 predicted proteins | sample 1559871 | NCBI WGS metagenome assembly PPYF01 (sample SAMN08240021, study PRJNA423297) | Human gut metagenome, whole genome shotgun sequencing project. | reverse complement strand
CCGCCACCGCCGCCGCCGGAGGAGGAACCGCCGCCGGAGGAGGAACCGCCGCCGGTTGCGGGGATCACGGTGCCTTCATTGCGCTTTGCGTGGCAGTCGGGGCATTCCTCGTGCTGCTTGCCTGCCGTGGTGGAGGTTGCGGGGGTATCTACCACCCACTGCCAGTTATGGTTGGCGGTTTCGGTGTAGGTGGAGCCGTCCGCCATCTTGCAGACGGTGCAGGTGCGGCTGTGAGTGTCGTTGCCGTTATCCGTCCATGCGGAGAAGGTGTGGGCTTCCACCTTGAAATCGTCGCCCGCTGTGCAGGTCTTGATATGCGTACCGGGGTCCATGTATACCCAAGGCTGCGCTTCGGTATTGTGGGTATGAGCGACCGTTACGGTGCAGGTTGCGGATTTGCCGTCGCAGGTGACTGTGATCTTTGCCGTGCCCTCTGCCTTGGCGGTCACCTTGCCGTTACCATCAACATCCGCGACTGCGGGCGTGTCGCTCGCCCAAGCCAGGCTGCCCTCTGCGTTGACAGGCTCCTTGACGGCGGAGAGCTGACAGGTGTCGCCGACCTTCGCCAGATTTACCTTCGTCGGGGCAACGGTAAGGCCGGTAAGCTCAATGACGGGCGCTGCGGTCACGGTGACATAAAAGAGGGAGGTCCGAGAAGAAAACGATTTGACATTGGTTTCGCCTTCCTTGACGGCAACCAGCTCCAGTTGGGTTTTCTGCGATGCGGCATGAGCCGCCTTCGGCTTGATCTTGCCGTCCACCAGCTCAATGTTGTCGTCGCTCGTCTTATACGAAGCACCGTAGGCTCCGGGCTTGACAATGCGCCATTCCAGCTGATAGCCGCTGCCCTCAGGCAGCAGCTTCGGAAGCTCGGTGGGAAGCTCCGCCTCGTCATTTTCGCTCAGGGTAATATCCGCGTAAGTGTAAACATTCTCAAGTCTCAAAGCACTGGCCACAGTGGAATCATCGTATACAACAACATTCCATGTGCCATAGGCGCCTTCCGTGCCACTGGGGTAACTAGCAATCAGCGTTGTACTGCCCGTAGAATTGCCGGTGATCTTGATGGTATGGTCAGTGGGGAACGGCGTGGCCGTCGTGCCGCTTGCGCCAATTTCGGCATTGTCGACAGTAATGTAACCTGTTGCCGTGCCGCGCTCCTTGAAGGTGATCTTACTCCAAGAATTGGCGTTGCTGGGGGTTGCGCTGACCTTCAGCGTAACGCTCTCGCCCTGCTTGATGTAGATCGTGTTGGTGCCGGGGCCGTCGTAGCCTTCCAGCACCACGCCCTTCAAAGGAACACTGTCAAACAGCCCAATGCTGTTTTTGCTCACAATAGAGCCTGCCGTATGGGTGTCGGTCTCCTCGAAACGGGCGAAAACATAATAGGTGGTATCGCTCGTCAAGCCGGTTACGGTATCGGAAGTGATCTGATTTTCGTCCCACTTCGGCGTATCAGTCGTGCTGTAAACATACTCGCAGTCGGGGTCAAAGTTCGTGATTCCGAAGCCGGTGTAAGCGCCATGTTCATCCTTCACGGCCTCCAGCTGAATCACTGCGGGATATTCGTTGTTAGCAGCCTTGCTGACCTTCACCGGCGCGCCGACGATCTCGCCGAGATAGCCCTCCGCCGTGACTACCACGCGGATGCGGACATGCTCGCCCATGTCAGTCGCCACGGGAGTATACCGGCCACTGGCACCCTCAATATTCGTCCAGGTGCTGCCGCCGTCCGTGCTGCGCTGCCACTGGTACGCCGGGGTGGCGGTCGTGGGGGTCACGCTGGCAGAGATGGAGATGGGGCGGTCGTAGACGATGCCGCTGGTGTAGTAAACATTGCCCGTGAGGGTGGGAGTGGGCGGTGCTTCTTTCACCACCAGCCTAACAACATGATCGTTGTGCCCATTGAGAAAAGCTTTACCGTCATGGAGCATATCCAAAGCGAGATTAAAGGTATAGAGCTTCGGGTCTATGCCCTTGGGGATGGTATAAGAGTATTGGGTGCCGGAGGTAATTATATCCCCATGACCTCCGCCATCGCCGGCATAATAGCGCTGGAACATAGCATCATACTTGTAGCCGCAGTCCTGCAGTCCCTGAAGAAGAGGATACCACTCATAGGTCAGGGTATGATCCTTGCTGTTGTCGATTTCCATAGGCTCGCCGTTCCAGTCCTTGGCGTAGCTGATTTCCTCGCCGTCCAACTTAACCGACTTGATACCCCATGCATTGGGGATAACGGTGACGGGATTATCTTCATTCGTGTAAATTGCTATACCACCATTGTTAACGGTGCCGCCAGGTATTCCGTTTCCTTTGCATATTTGACTTGAAGGACCGTATTCATCATTATAGCGAATCGCACTTTGTCCCAAAGCCGCCACGCAAATCTCTGAAGTTTTCTTCACATCGCCAACCGATATGATTGCTCCATCTTTGAAAGAACCTTCGACCACCTTGGTTGGAAGCCGTTTACAGTTAGCCATAAAGCCCGTTCTGCCCCAATTATGAATGACACCACCGGTAATTTCGATAACCGGGGAATACTCTGTTTGATTGGTGGGCTCTCCCCCTTTTATCCAAACAGGGATAACCCGCCCTTTCATTGTACCACCGGTGATTTGAATGGGGTAGTTACCATCCTGCGGGAATTTTTCAACAGAGGAATCATCTCTGGTGAACACTGTCGTACCATAGATTTCACCGCCGCTGATCAAAATCTTGCAGCCATCGCCATATGAATTGAATGTATAAATGGTTTGCGGAGTTACACCTGAATTAGTAATAGGTGTCTCAATCTTGCCGCCTTTGATTGTGAGGTTACCTTCGCACTTAATTAAGGTAATGCCGTCCTCTGTGCTGCTAAGCGTACCGCTTTCCACAGTAAGCTTTGCACCAGCACTAGGAGCAACATGGATTGCGGTCGTTCTGTAGATTACATTTGAGCCATACTCAAAATCGATCCGACCGCCGGTGCCGCTGTCCTGGATCGTCAGACCCTTGAGAACCTCAAAAAATATAACACCTGTATCAGACACGAGTTTCAGAGTGTGTCCGTTCAGGTCAAGAATATTTTTGTCGCCGATAAACGTCAATGCCGTTTTATCCGTCACACCGGCACCGCCGTTCTCATTGGTGGTGTCAATGTTTTCCATGAGCTTGACCTTAGCATCACCCTTATCGACTGCGGTTTTCAGCTGCTCATAGGTTTTGACTTCCACAAAGCCATCCGCCGCGCTGGCCGTCACGCCCATGGCGGGCACGAGGGAGAGCAGCATGGCCAGCGTCAGCAACCAACTGGTAAGTCGTCTCTTCATGTTTGTATTCCTCCTTTTTCAAAATATGGGGTCTGTGTCCCGGGGCAGGGCCGCCGGGGTGCGCTGCGGTCAGCCCCACCTCCTGTTCTGCTCCGCCGCCTCGTTCAGCCACGTCTGCGCCTGCCGGGCGGTCAGGTCTCCCAGGCAATAGCCGTCGAGGAGCCCCAGCTCCACGGCCTTTTCCAGGGCGGGCAGCTTCTCCGGGTGGCCGTCCTCACAGATGAGATAGACGCGGCAATTTGGCAGTTTCCGCCGCACCTCGATGGCGATGTCGCAGCGGGCGGACACGTCCTTGTCCTCCACGCCCTCGGTGAAGTCGGTCTCCAGCAGCAGCAGGTCCGCCTGTTCCGCTGCGCACTGCCACACCACATCGGCATAATCGTCTGAGAGAATGGCCATGGGCTTGCAGCCCCCCAGCTTCCCCAGCCAGTCCACCGCATAGCGGGTCATAGCGGGGGAGGAAAAGCAGACCGCCGCCTTCGGCAGGGGCGGCTTCGTTTCGGGCGGCTCCCGCCTCCGAAAGAGGCTCATACCGCCGCCTCCCGTCTCGCCGCTCCCTTGGGCAGCCGCACCCCGCACTCGGGGCAGTACCGCGCCACGTCGGTGACGGCCACGCCGCAGCCGGGGCAGCAGCGGTGGCGGGAACGGTAGAAGTCGTAGAGGGTCATCTCCGGCAGGACAGCGCCGCAGTCGGCGCAGTCCGTCCGGTCGGCGCTGTTGGCCCGGCCGCAGACCGGGCAGACCTTGCGTCCCCGCAATGTCTCCGGCCCGAAGCCATATTCCAGCAGCACCACCCGGCGCAGAGCTTGCTTGGTCCTCAGGTCATAATCTGTCATTCGGCTGCCTCCTTTCCCTCTGTGCCGCCCACCTGCAATCTCGCCCCACAGATGGGGCAGAAGCAGGCGTCCGGTTCCCGGAGCCGTGCACCGCAGTGGTGGCAGAACGAGGGGTACTCATCCTCCCACGGCGCGCAGTCCAGGCAGCACTCCGCGTTGACGTTGAACATGGCGGAGGAGACGAACCTGCCGCACCGGGGGCAGCGGTTGAACTGCCACTTGCCCTCCTGTTCCCACGCCAGCTCCAGCGCCGCCTCCTCCGTGTCCGCCCGGATGGGCTTTGTCACGCAGCACAGCTCGCCGGAGATGTCGCAGTAGAAGCGAAAGGTCCTGCCGCCTCCTGAGTCGGTGACGACCCGATAGGTCGCCGTTTTCCGTGCCTGGGCCATCTGCATTCCTCCCTTCCTTTTCCGTTTTCCCGTGTACAAATGCCGTGGGGTGTGGTACAATGGAGCTGGAAAACTGGCCTTGCACACCCCCCTTATACCACAGATTTGAAATCTTGTCTGTCCCCTAAATCCCGCATTTAGGGGACAAACCGAAAAAAAATTTGAAAAAAAACCGAAAATTTTCGGAAAAATCACGAACGTGCGTTCTAAATTGGAGGTTTTTTCCATGAAAAAGCGCATTTTGCCCCTGCTGCTGTCCGCGGTCCTTTTGCTGGCCCTCTCCGGCTGCGAGAAGGACACCCTGCTGGACAAAAAGGACCCGGTGACTGTCAGTTTCTGGCACGTCTACGGCGAGCAGTCCGGCTCCCCCATGGACCTTTTGGTGCAGGAGTTCAACCGCACCGTGGGCCAGGAACAGGGGGTCCGGGTGCAGGTGACCAACCTGTCCAGCGCCTCCAAGATCGGCGGCTTTTTAAAGGAGGCCCAGAACGGCGGCGACCTGCAGGAGATGCCCGACCTGTTCACCTGCCACATCGCAGACGCCACCGCCCTGGGGGAGGAGCATCTGGTGGACTGGCGCGACTGGTTCACCCAGGAGGAGCTGGCCGACTTCGTCCCCGGCTTTTTACAGGACGGCACGGCGGAGGACGGAACGCTGCTCCTCTTCCCCATCTCCAAATCCACCCAGCTTGTCATGTGCAACGGCAGCGGCTTTGCCCGCTTCTCCCAGGCCACCGGCGCGGACTACGCCGACCTTGCCACCTGGGAGGGCTTTTACAGCACCGCCGAAACCTTTTATCACTGGTCCGGCGGGCCCTTCTGCGCCCTGGACTACCCCCTCCGGGCCGTGGAGCTGCGGGCCCTGGAGCTGGGCAGCGGGGACCTCTATACGCAAGACGGCTGGTACGACACCGGCAACGCCGTATTCAAAGAGAGCTGGATGCAGTTTGCCCGGGCGCTGGCCCAGGGCCATGTGATGGTGTCTGACCTCTATTCCAACACCCAGGTGATGACCGGCGAGGTGCTCGCCGGCCTGGGCTCCTCGGCGGCGATCCTCTATTATAACGACACCGTCACCTATCGGGACGGCACCCAGGAGCCCATGGACCTGCACGTGCTGCCCATGCCCATGACCGCCGGGCACGAGGCCCTGATGACCCAGGCGGGGGTGGGCCTGTGCGCCTATCAGACCACCGACCAAAAGGCGGAGGCCGCCGCCCTCTTCGTCCGCTGGCTGACCCAGCCGGAGCGCAACCTGGACTTTGTGGCCCAGACCGGCTATATGCCCGTGCGCAGCGGGGCCTTTGACGACATTGCACACTACGACAGGTTCCCCCAGCCGGAGGAGAGCTATCGGCAGCTCTATGCCGCGCTGAAAACCATGCGGGAGGGCTATACCCCCCTGTCCGAGCCGAGATTCGAGGGCTACTACGGCAGGGTGACCGCCCTGTACGACGGCCTGCGCCAGCTGCAGCAGGAGCTGCCCCGGCGGGCCGCAGCTGGCGAGGATGTGGAGGCGCTGGCGGAGGAGACCTGGGCGCTGCTCTGCTCCATCCGGTGACAGCGCCGACCGAACGATTTTTTGGAGGGGATGGGGCATGACGCGGCCCACGCTTTCAGAACTTCATATGATCCGGCGCTCCATGAAAAAGCGCCTGGCGGTGTATATGATCACCCTGGGCCTTCTGCTGGCCGCGGCGCTGATGGCGGGGCTGTTCTTCTTCAACCAGCTGAAAAGCCCCCGGGAGGAGCTGGTCACGTCCCTGAATTTCCGCATGGAGGCCTTCGCCTCGGACATGGAATCCCTGTGGCGGAACGTGGCCGTGATGGGCATCCACCTCTCCGAGGACATGACCGCCATCGTGGAGGAACAGACGCCCCATCTCTCCGCCCTGGACGGGGACGCAGACGCTGTGGAGCATCTGGAGGAGGCCATGCTGGAGCCGCTGTGTCAATATGTCCGCCAGGCGGACTGCTCCGGCGCGTTCGTGGTGCTGAACACCTCCCTCAGCGGGGATGCGTCCCGGGGCGGCCTATATGTCCAGCGCAGCAACTCCGCCCGCATGGCCAGCGACCTGCTGCTCTATCGGGGCATGGCCGCCGTCGGCCGGCGGCACCATGTGATGCCCCACCGGAAGTGGGGCCAGGAGTTTGCGCTCGCCGAGTTTCCCGGCCTTTCCGAACATCTGAACACAGCCTCCGCCCCCATCGACCGGGACTGCCGGACCACCGCCCTGCTGACCCTGCCCGACACCTCTGAGCGGGCGATCCTGCTCACCGTCCCCATGCTGGGGGCGGACGGCACAGTATATGGACTATGCGGCTTTGCCATCAATCAGACTTACTTTTCCGCCCACCACATCCAGCCCTCCGGCATCCGCAGCCTGGCCTGCCTTCTGTCAGAGGGGACCCAGGGACTGGACAGCTCCAAAAGTCTGGTCACCTATCCCGCCGACGGCTTCTGTTATGTGCCGGAGGAACCGCTGACGGAAAAGGACATGCAGGAGGGCCTTACGCGCTACACCGGCGCGGACCTCTCCTATGTAGGGCGCTCCAAGCCTTTTCTGGCGGCCAGCGGAGACCTGCAGCCCCATACCCTGACCGTGATGCTCCCCAAGGGCGACTATAACCAGGTCCTGCTGAAAAGCGCGTTGGAGCTCGTCGGCCTGCTGCTCCTGCTGCTGTTTTTCGGCGTGGTCTGCTGCCTGTACTATACCCGCCGCTATCTGCGCCCCGTCCTGCGGGACATCGAGCTTCTCAACAAGGAGAACTGCGGCGGCGCACAGATGACCTTTGACGAATTGCGCCCCGTCTCCGCAAGGCTGCGCTTCCACGAGCGGACCATCACGCACCTGGAGACGGAAAAGCAGGACATTCAAGAGCGGGCCGACCGCTTCCGCTCTCAGAACGAGCTGCTTCTCAGCGAAAAGCAGGACCTGCAGGGACAGGTGGCGGATATGCGCAGTCAGACGGAGGATATGCAGGGACAGCTGGACGATTCCCTTGCAAAGATCCGCCGCTTGGCGCATCTGGGGAGAAAAGAGATCGACCTGGCCGACTATGAGCGATTTCTGGAGGGCTATGCCAAGCTGAGCGCCAAAGAGCTTGAGGTTTGCCAGGCCCTTGCCAGCGGCCTGAGCACCCGCCAGTATGCAGAACAGGCCGGCTGCGCTCCCAGCACCGTCGACACCTACCGCAAAAGGCTCTATGAAAAGACCGGCATCCACAAGGCGCGGCAGCTTCAGCTCTGCTACGCGCTCCTGCGGATGGAACAGCTGGAACAGGAAGTGCAATAAATTTGCTCTTTTTGCAAAACAACAGGCACTCTGCCTCCAAAGAAGCAGAGTGCCTGTTGTTATTCTTTGATTTCCTGACTGCTTTTATGCCGCACGGTCCAGCGGATTTGCGCGGTATCCCTCCATAAGGCTGTCGTTTTCCATGATGAATGGGCGCGTCGTGTCCTGACTCCAGGAGGTATCATACTGTTCCATCAGATAGTCGCTCAGTTCCGTCCTGTTTTGAAGCTTCACCAGCCGATACGGCTCCTGAAAGGCCACCTTTTCCATAAACCAGAGGCTGCCGTCCTCTGCCGGCAGCAGCACGCCCACATGCCCGATGAACAGCGTGTTGTCCGTGTCCGAGAACCGGTCATGGAGGACGACAGAGATCAGACGGGCGGTGCTCTTCTCAAAAGAAATGCCGCGCTCCGACCAGCCCGCCTGAAGGGCTTTGACCTGTTTCTCCGTCTCTGTGCTGTCTGCGGCGGTCACCGGTGCGAACAACGCGCAGAATTTGGACGTACTGTCCCCGCAGAGGACATCGGGATCTGCGGCCAGTGTCTCCAGGTCCAGAAAGAGGGTGTCCTCGCCCTGCGTCTCCGGCTGGTCCGCTCCGGCAGTGACAAATTCGCTGAACAGGCCGAATGCCGTGATGCGGCAGTTATAGCCGGGGAAGCTTCCGTTTTTCTCTGTCCACAGGTCCTGCATCTCGTAGGGGTCATACTTGGTATCCGTCGGCGCGGCGCGCTCAAAGCCCCGCGTCAGCCATTCGCCCTTGACGTCGGCATTGAACCGGTCCACACGGTCCAGGAGACTGCTGATCCTGTTCTCCCCTATCCCGGCATCCGCAAGCGATTTGGAGAGCAGGCTTTGGGTGTCCGCATCTGTCAGATTGGAATACGCCGCCGTCTCCAGCGGCGGCTGGACGGCGTTCGGCTCCGCGGGCCCGCCGCAGCCCGAGAGGGCTGTGAGCATGAGGCCGCCCGTCAAAAGCATTGGCAGAAGCCTTCTTTTCAGCGCTGTCATTGATGCTTCCCCCTTCCTGCGGGAGGGATCCGCACTCTGCCCGTGTTCCGACACGGTACATGCGTTGGCGGAACGGATCCATCCCGAGCCATCGTACATCCTTCTCAGAGACACCGTTAGGTTGTGCTTGTCCGGCTTATGATATGCGAAAGCGCCCCATCCGGTTAAGAAGCCACGCCGCAAGGCGGGGATTCGTGCCAAAAGGGGCTCACGCTTCGCTGTGCCGACGAAAAAGACGCAATAAGTGAATTCCGACTTTTTGAAAAAAAATCGGAGCAAGCGATATGAAGCTTGCTCCGACGTGGTGCCGGTGACCGGACTCGAACCGGTACGGTGTCGCCACCGGTGGATTTTGAGTCCACTACGTCTACCAATTCCATCACACCGGCAAAACTAAGGTTATTATATCTGATTGCGGACACATTTGCAAGAGGGAATTTTATTCTCCCCCTACTTTCCCTGGGGATAGGGTTCTTTCACATCGGTCAGACCCAGCAGATAATCTGTGCTGGTCCGGTAATAACGTGCCAGCTTGATTAGAACATCCGTAGGAATGTCCCGCTTTCCAAGCTCATAGTGGGAATAGCTCACCTGGGTGCATTGCAGATACTTGGCAATGTCTTTCTGCAAAAGGTCCGCATCCTCCCGCAGGTCCCGAATCCTCCTATACATTCTGTGCTGCCTCCTATCACTCACATTTACACAAAAGTATAGGTAAAACATTTTGTTATCTTGACATATAAAACAATTCGTTTTATACTGGTGTTGATTCCAATGGTCAGGGTGTGTACATCCCATATCCCATATTCCTGACCAACCGCTCAAAATCTTGTAAAAAGGATGATCGAAATATGAAAAAACGATTGTGCTCCTGTCTGCTTGTCTTTGCATTGCTTCTGTCTATGGTCCCCTCTGCCTTTGCCGCCAGCGGCAGCGCGCCTTACTCCGTCCCTATTGTCGGTAATATCGCAGGAACAAAGTATCTTAAATATGCGGATTTGGATGATACGGTCTTCAGCAATGACATTTCCCTAACGCAGCGAACACTGGAGGTCTACAGCGCCTTTGATCTGTACCTGACCAATAAGGGCGACTGGGCCGCCACCGTCAAACCCTTCCGCGATGCGTTTAAGGCCGCCGGATACCAGGAAGATGCCCAGTTGGACAGCAACGGCCAGGAAAAATATTGGTTTGGCCGAAGCGATGATGGTGTTGTCTTTGATGTGTTTATTATTCTTGGGGAAAAAGCCTCTCAGAGTATTATGAACGAAAGCGGCATGGTCTATATCGAACACGACCGGGCGTTGTACAGTTCGCCTGCCTCCCTCACCAATCAGCAGGCGGCAAATGCCCTCCATAACATGGGCCTGTTTCAGGGGACCGGAACAGATGCCAACGGCAATCCGATTTTTGACCTGGACCGCGCCCCCAACCGCTACGAGGCCGTGACCATGCTGGTGGGGCTGCTGGGCCAGAGCGAGGCGGCCAAAAACGGGACCTGGGATATGCCCTTCACCGATGTGGCTGAATGGGCCAAGCCCTATGTGGGCTACGCCTACGCCAACGGCCTGACCGCAGGGACTTCCGCCACCACCTACGGCGGAAACGCCACTGTCTCCGCCTCTGAATACCTGACCTTTGTGCTCCGTTCCCTGGGCTATCAAACCGGGACCGACTTCCAGTGGGACAAAGCATGGGTCCTCTCCGATAAGCTCGGCATGACCCATGGTCAGTACAATGCCAATACCAAAAATTTCACCCGGGGTGATGTGGCCCTCATCTCTTACTCCTCCCTGTTTCAAGAGAAGCAGCCCATGGACTACACTTACCTGGCCGCAGCAGATTTTCGTTCCGTCCGCAGACAGTATCATTCGGCCAAAGCGCAATGTGGCTATGCCTATGAATACACCGACCTGAATGGGGATCAGTGCGTTATCACCGTCGTCGCATATAAGATCATCAGCAATTACTCCGTCGTGACCCTTCACAATCTTACTAAAAACACCACCATCACCGACCCCAGCAGCTACTATGAAAAACTTTCCAATCGCGCCTGGGGCCAGGAGCGCATTGACTACATGGACCTGAACATTGAATGCCTGGAAAATGAAAATATCGCCAGAAAGGCCATGCTCAGCGTCTATCAGGGCGGCAGCAACACTGCAACAGGCCGCTATGCCAGCGCAGACTTTTTGAACAAGTAACTAAAATTTTTATAAGGAAAAGGAAAGCCGCTCTCCCGGCTTTCCTTTTCCTTCTTTTTCAGTTATAATAGGCCCATATATACATCGCTCCGCCGGATGCCCGGGCGGGGCTTGGTTTGCTTTACGCGGAAAGGACATGTGAGGATGGAAGGATTTGATCGCAACTTTGGCTTTGGCTTTATGCGCCTGCCCATGGACGGGGAACAGGTGGACATTCCCCAGACCACCCAGATGGTGGACGAGTATC
>PPYF01114888.1_pt1 | contig 11297 bp, 4 predicted proteins | sample 1559871 | NCBI WGS metagenome assembly PPYF01 (sample SAMN08240021, study PRJNA423297) | Human gut metagenome, whole genome shotgun sequencing project. | reverse complement strand
GCCTGAGCTACGACTGGGTCAAGAAGCACTACGGCCACGAGTTCCTGTTCATCACCGACTACTCCGCCGAGAAGCGTGCATTCTACCATATGCGCGACGAGAACGGCGTGCCGCAGGGCTATGACCTCATCTGGCGCGGCGTGGAGATCACCACCGGCGCACAGCGTGAGCACCGCTATGAGGTGCTGAAGAAGCAGGCAGAGGAAAAGGGTCTGGCCGACGACGTCAAGTTCTATCTGGAGTTCTTCCAGTATGGCTGCCCCCCGCACGGCGGCTTCGGTTTGGGCATCGACCGCCTGACCATGCTGCTCTGCGGCCTGAGCATCAAGGACGCCGAGTTCCTGTTCCGCGGCCCCAACCGTCTGACTCCGTGATCTGAAACATAACAAAAAAGCCAGTGCACGACTTGTGCGCTGGCTTTTTTGGCGTCTTATGGCTTACTGGATGCCGGTGACTTTATAGTCCTGTGCCTCGACTGCATTCTTGAGCACGTCGTCGGCCACATCCTCGGTCAAGGTGACGACGGCGGTGCCGTCGGTGTGACTTGCCACGGCTTCAGAGACGCCGGGGATGGCCTCGAGAGCCTTTTTCACACGGGCCTCACAGTGGCAGCACATCATGCCTTCAATGTTCAGGGTCTTTTTCATGGGATTGTCCTCCGTTTTGCCATCGGGCGCTTCGGTGTCCGATGGCGTATTATTTTCTGCCGCAGACTGTGCAGAGACAGCTGCGGGGGAAGCTTTTTTGTGGTCGTGATTGGTGCTGTGCAGGTCGAACAGATTCAGCCGCAGGGCGTTGCTCACGACGCAGAAGCTGGACAGGCTCATAGCGGCAGCACCGAACATGGGGTTCAGCGTCAGGCCGAAGGGGATGAACAGACCCGCTGCCAGCGGGATGCCGATGATGTTGTAGATGAACGCCCAGAACAGGTTCTCGTGGATGTTCCGCAGAGCAGCGTGGCTGAGGCGGATGGCGGCGGGCACATCCGAGAGTCTGGAGTTCATCAGGACGACATCGGCGGCGTCGATGGCCACATCGGTGCCTGCGCCAATGGCGATGCCGGTGTCAGCACGGGTCAGGGCAGGGGCGTCGTTGATGCCGTCGCCTACCATGGCTACCTTGCCGCTGGCCTGAAGCTGGCGGATGACAGCCTCCTTGCCGTCGGGCAGGACGCCCGCGATGACATCGTCCACGCCCGCCTGTCGGCCAATGGCGTCGGCGGTGCGCTGGTTGTCGCCGGTGAGCATCACCACCCGGATGCCCATATTCTGGAGCTGCCGGATGGCCTCGGGACTGTCCGCCTTAATGGTGTCGGCCACGGCGATGACGCCCAGCAGATGGCCTGCGCCGCCGAAGAAGAGGGGCGTCTTGCCCTCAGCGGCCAGCTGTTCGGCCTGTTGTGTCAGTGCGGCAGGCAGGGAAAGTTTCGACTGGATAAAGGCGGCGCTGCCGCCGAAGATGTCCACGCCGTCCAGCTTTGCGGTCAGACCGTTGCCCGGCAGGGCTGCGAAGTCTGTGACCTCCGGGGGCGTGATAGCCTTTGCCTCGGAGTCGGCCAGAACGGCCTTGGCCAGCGGATGCTCGCTGCGGCTCTCCAGTGCGGCGGCCAGCGTCAGCAGCTCGGTCTCAGAGACGCCCTCGGCGGGCAGCAGGTCAGTGACCCGGGGCGCACCCTCGGTGATGGTGCCGGTCTTGTCCAGCGCCACGATCTGAGTGCGGCCTGTGGCTTCCAGCGAGGCGGCGGTCTTGAAGAGGATGCCGTTCTTTGCGCCGAGGCCGTTGCCCACCATGATGGCCACGGGGGTCGCAAGACCCAGCGCGCAGGGGCAGCTGATGACCAATACAGAAATGCCCCGGGCCAGCGCATAGCCCAGCTCACGGCCCAGCAGGAGCCAGACGATGGTGGTGAGGACGGCGATGGAGATGACCGCCGGGACAAAGTAGCCCGATACGGTGTCGGCGATCTTGGCGATGGGAGCCTTAGTGGCGGCGGCATCGCTGACCATCTTGATGATCTGGGACAGGGTAGTGTCCTCGCCCACGCGGGTGGCCTCGCAGCGGAGGAAGCCCGACTGATTGGTGGTAGCGGCGCTGACCCTGTCGCCTGCGGCCTTGTCCACCGGGATGCTCTCGCCGGTCAGGGCGCTCTCGTTCACGGCGCTGACACCCTCCAGCACCAAGCCGTCCACAGGGATGTTCTCGCCGGGGCGGACGACAAAGATGTCGCCCTTCTGCACGTCGGCGATGGAGACGGTCACTTCCGCGCCGTCCCGTACCAGCGTGGCGGTCTTGGGGGCCAGCTTCATCAGGCTCTTGAGCGCGTCGGTGGTCTTGCCCTTGGAGCGTGCTTCCAGCATCTTGCCCACCGTGATGAGGGTCAATATCATGGCGGCCGACTCGAAGTAGAACTCCATCATATAGTGCATGACCAGCGCGTCATTGCCGTGGAGCTGGGCGTCGGTCATGGCAAAGAGGGCGTAGGTGCTCCACACATAGCTTGCCATGGAGCCGAGGGCCACCAGCGTATCCATGTTGGGGGCACCGTGGATGAGGCCTTTGAAGCCGCTGATGAAAAACTTCTGGTTGATGACCATGACGATGCCAGCCAGGATCAGCTGGACAAGGCCCATGGCGATGTGGTTGCCGTCGAACCAGTGAGGCAGGGGCCAGCCCCACATCATGTGGCCCATCGAGAAGTACATCAGCACCAGCAGGAAGCCCAGCGAGGCGATGAGACGGCGCTTGAGCTTGGGGGTCTCGTGGTCGGCCAGTGCGTCGAGGTCGGCATTGGTGTCCGATGCCTTATGGGCGGCGTCCGACTTGGGGCTTGCACCATAACCTGCCTCCTGCACCGCCGAGATGATGGCGGCAGGGGAGGCAGTGCCCTCCACGCCCATAGAGTTGGTCAGCAGGCTCACCGAGCAGCTCGTGACGCCCGGCACCTTCTTTACGGCCTTCTCCACCCGGGCAGAGCAGGCCGCGCAGCTCATGCCCGTGACATTGTATTGTTCCATTGTAGATTCCTTTCCGCTGCATAAGATGCCCGGAAGGGGGTCATTTCATGAGCTTGGGCAGCAGGGTCAGCAGCTCGTCCAGTTTTTCACTGCTGCCATTCCGCAGGTCGTCAGCCACGCAGGTGCGGACGTGCTGGCCCAGCAGCTCCTTCGAAAAGCCGTTCAGTGCAGCGTTCACCGCCGCCACCTGCACCAGAATATCGGTGCAGTAGACATCCTTTTCCACCATTGCGCGGATCCCGCGCACCTGACCCTCGATGCGGCTCAGTCGGTTGACGAGGGCACGGTACTCCTCGGGAGTGCGGTCCTTGTGGCGGCAGCAGGAGGGGGTAGTGTCCTTTTCGGCAGGCGCAGCGGCGCAGCAGGGCTTCTTTTCAGCATCAGTCATAGCAGATAGCTCCTTTCCGGGTAGTTCAATGCAGGAGGGCGTACCCTGCGGGGGTAAGCCTCCCGATGACTTGATTTTACCACTTAGGGGTATCTTTTGCAAGCAGATAGAACACACTGACTGTGAAAATTTTGTGAAATCAGGAAACTGGGGGAACAGAAACGGGAGCCTCCCACAAAGGAAAGCTCCCGTTTCTGCTTAGGATAGGAAAGAGAATGTCAGAAGTAGGGGGGTCACAGGTTGGTGTAACCCATCAGATAGCGGTCTACCTCGGCGGCACAGTCGCGGCCCTCTCGCAGGCCCCAGACGACGAGGCTCTGGCCCCGGCGCATATCGCCGCAGACGAAGACTTTGTCCACGTTGGTGCGGAAGCTCTGGTCGGCCACATTGCCCCGGGCATTCCGCTCCACGCCGAACGCCTCAGCGACGTAGTCCTCACAGCCCACGAAACCGGCGGCGATGAAAGCCAGCTGGCAGTCGTAGGTGAACTCTTCGCCGGTGGGCACCATGCTGGTGCGGCCGGTGTCGGGGTCGCGCTGGGGCTTCAGATAGGAGATGACCGCGCCGGTCAGATTTCCGGCCTCGTCCTTCAAGAACTCCTTCACGGTGGTCTGGTAAACGCGGGGGTCCTTGCCGAACTTGGCGAGGCACTCGGTCTGGCCGTAGTCCACCTTCAGCACCCGGGGCCACTCGGGCCACGGATTGTTCGCCGCACGCTCCTTCGGGGGCTGGGGCATCATCTCCAGCGCCATCAGGTCGGTGCAGCCCTGCCGCAGGGCCGTGCCCTGACAGTCGTTGCCGGTGTCGCCGCCGCCGATGACGAGGACATTCTTACCTGCGGCGCTGATGGCCTTGCCGTCGGCAAAGCTGCTGTCCAGCAGGCTCTTGGTCACGCTGGTGAGGTAGTCCACCGCGAGATGGACGCCCCGGGCATCCCGGCCGGGGACATTCAGATCACGGGCCTTCTTTGCGCCGCAGCAGAGGACGATGGCGTCGTAGCTCTTGAGCAGTTCGGCGGCATCCACGGCCCCGCCCACATCCATGTTGGTGCGGAACTCCACGCCTTCGGCCTGCATGATCTTGATGCGGCGCTCGATGACGGATTTGTCCAGCTTCATGTTGGGGATGCCGTACATCAGCAGACCGCCCACCCGGTCGGCCCGCTCAAAAACGGTGACGGCGTGGCCGCGGATGTTGAGGTACTCGGCCACCGACAGGCCCGAGGGGCCGCTGCCGATGACGGCCACGCTCTTGCCGGTGCGGGCCGGGGGCGGGGCGGCGTGGAGCCAGCCCTTGGCGTAGCCCGTCTCTACGATGGCGTGCTCGTTCTCCCGGACGGTGACGCTGCTGCCGGTCACATCGCCGCAGGTGCAGGCGGCTTCGCAGAGGGCCGGGCAGACCCGGCTCGTGAACTCCGGGAAACGATTGGTAGCCCGCAGACGGCGGAGCGCCAGCTCCCACTTGCCCTGATACACGAGGTCGTTCCACTCCGGGATGAGGTTGTTCAGGGGGCAGCCGGAGGCCATGCCGCCGATCATCATGCCTGCCTGACAGAAGGGGACGCCGCAGTCCATGCAGCGTGCCGCCTGCGTCTGCTGCTCCTCCCGGGAGAGCCAGATGTGAAATTCGTTGAAATTCTCGATGCGCTCCAGCGGCGGAACATCCGTGCTGGTCTTGCGCGCGTAATCCATAAAACCAGTGAGTTTTGCCATGATGTTCCCCTCCTTACTTCTTCTTCTGCACGGCGTAGAATGCTTCGATCTGCGCCTGCTCGCCGTCGAGACCCCGCTCCTCCATGGAGGCGATGACCCGCAGCATATGGTCGTAGTCGTAGGGGAGAACTTTCTTGAACTTGGGCAGGAACTCGCTGAAATTGTCCAGGATCTCCTTGCCGCGGGGCGAGCCGGTCAGCTCGACGTGCTCCCGGATCAGCTCCTTCAGGGTGGCGACATCGTATTTGTGCTCCACCGGCTCGAGGCTGACGGTCTCCTTGTTCACCCGCTGGTAGAAGTCCCAGTTTTCATCCAGCACATAGGCGATGCCGCCGGTCATACCGGCCGCGAAGTTCTTGCCGGTATGACCCAGAACGACGACGGTGCCGCCGGTCATATACTCGCAGCCGTGGTCGCCCACGCCCTCGACGACGGCCACAGCGCCCGAGTTGCGGACACAGAAGCGCTCACCGGCCACGCCGGAGACGAAGGTCTTGCCGCTGGTGGCACCGTAGAGGGCCACATTGCCGATGATGATGTTGTCCTCGGGCTTGAAGGTGATGCCCTCGGGCGGGCGGACGATGAGCTTGCCGCCGGACAGACCCTTGCCCATGTAGTCGTTGCAGTCGCCGGTCAGCTCAAGGGTCAGGCCCTTGGGAATGAACGCGCCGAAGCTCTGGCCGCCTGCGCCGGTGCAGTGGACGGTGTAGACGTCATCCGGCAGGTCGCTGCCATACTTGCGGGTGATCTCGCTGCCGAAGATAGCACCAAAGGCGCGGTCGGTGTTGGAGACCTCCAGCTTGACGCTCTGGGGGGTCTTGCTGGACAGCTTGAACTTCTTCATCAGCACCTTCATGTCCAGCGTGTCTTCCAGATGGAAGTCATAGGTGTCCTCTTTCTGGAAGTGGACGTTGCTGTTGACGATGGCGGGGTTGTGCAGGATGCAGTCGAGGTCCATCTTGGCCAGACGGCTTCCGGCAGGGGCGGGCTTGACGTGGAGCAGGTCGGTGCGGCCCACCAGCTCGTCGATGGTGCGGATGCCCAGCTTTGCCATGTACTCCCGCAGCTCCTGCGCCACGAAGGTCAGGTAGTTGATGATGTATTCGGGCTTGCCGCGGAAATGCTTGCGCAGCTCGGGGTTCTGGGTGCAGATGCCCATGGGGCAGGTGTCGAGGTTGCAGACACGCATCATCACGCAGCCCATGGTCATCAGCAGGGAGGTGCCGAAGCCGAATTCCTCCGCACCCAGCATACAGCTGATGGCGACATCCCGGCCGGAGAGGAGCTTGGAGTCACTCTCGATGCGCACGCGGGTGCGCAGGCCGTTCAGGATCAGGGTCTGGTGGGTCTCGGCGATGCCCAGCTCCCAAGGCAGACCAGCGTCCTTGATGGAGTTGCGGGGCGCAGCGCCGGTGCCGCCGTCATAGCCCGAGACGAGGATGACCTGTGCGCCGCCCTTGGCCACACCGGCTGCGATGGTACCGACACCGGCCTCGCTCACCAGCTTGACGTTGATGTTTGCGTGACGGTTGGCGTTTTTGAGGTCATAGATCAGCTCTGCAAGGTCCTCGATGGAGTAGATGTCGTGGTGGGGCGGGGGAGAGATGAGGCCCACGCCGGTGGTGCTGTGGCGGGTCTTGGCGATCCACGGATACACCTTCGCGCCGGGCAGGTTGCCGCCCTCGCCGGGCTTTGCGCCCTGTGCCAGCTTGATCTGGATCTCCTCGGCGGAGACGAGGTATTTGCTGGTGACGCCAAAGCGGGCAGAGGCCACCTGCTTGATCTTGGAATTGCTCTCGCTGTGATAGCGCTCTTCCGGCTCGCCGCCCTCGCCGGTGTTGCTCCGGCCGCCGAGGCGGTTCAGGGCGATGGCGATGGTCTTGTGGGCCTCGCTGCTCAGTGCGCCGTAGCTCATGGCTGCAGCCTTGAACCGCTTGACGATGGAGCTGACCGGCTCCACCTCGTCCAGCGGGATGCCGCCATCGGGGGCGTAGTTGAAGTCCAGCAGGCTGCGCAGATGGATGCCGTTCCTGCCCATGTTGTCCACAGTGTGGGTGAACTGCTTGAAGGTGTCGTAGTCGCCGGTGAAGCAGGCCTTCTGGAACAGGTGGATGGTCTGAGGGTTGAACAGGTGCTCTTCCTTGCCGCTGCGGAATTTGTGGGCACCGCCGTCCTCCAGCTGCATATTGATGTCGAGGCCCAGCGGGTCGAAGGCGGCGTTGTGGAGGGCCTCCACGTCTGCCTGAATGTCCTCGAGGCCGATGCCGCCCACGCGGCTGACCGTGCCGGTGAAGTACTTGTCGATGACATCCTTGGAGATGCCGACGGCCTCAAAGATCTGGCTGCTCTGGTAGCTCTGGATGGTGGAAATGCCCATCTTGGAGGCGATCTTCACGATGCCGCCCAGCACAGCCTTGTTGTAGTCGTCCACGGCGGCGTAATAGTCCTTGTCCAGCAGGCCGTCGTCGATGAGCTGGCCGATGGTCTCATGGGCCAGATAGGGGTTGACGGCGCAGGCACCATAGCCCAGCAGGGCGGCGAAGTGGTGCACCTCGTGCGGCTCGGCGCTCTCGAGGATGAGGGCCAGTGCGGTGCTCTTCTTGGTGCGGATGAGGTACTGGGACACAGCCGACACCGCCAGCAGGCTGGGGATGGCGACATGGTACTCGTCGATGTCCCGGTCGGACAGGATGATGATGTTCGCGCCCTCTTTGTAGGCACGGTCCACCTCAAGGAAGACGCGGTCGATGGCTTTTTCGAGGCTGGTGTTCTTGTAGTAGTTGATGGAGACGGTGGACACCTTGAAGCCCGGCACATTCATGTACTTGATGCGGAGAAGGTCGGTGGAGGTGAGGATGGGGTTGTGGACCTTGAGCACCTTGCAGTTCTCGGGCTTATCCTCCAGCAGGTTGCCGTGTGCGCCCACATAGACGCTGGTGGAGGTGACGACCTTCTCACGGATGGCGTCGATGGGCGGGTTCGTCACCTGTGCGAACCGCTGCTTGAAGTAGTTGAAGAGCGGGGGGTGCTGGCCGCTGAGGACGGCCAGAGGGGTATCGGTGCCCATTGCGCCGGAAGGCTCTGCGCCCTGACGCGCCATCGGCAGGATGAGGGTGCTGATGTCCTCGTACTTGTAGCCGAACACCTTCTGCAGACGCAGCAGGTCGTCGCCGGTATAGCTGGGGGTCTTGACATTGGGGATCTTGAGGTCTTTCAGCTGGACGAGGTTGCGGTCGATCCACTCGCCGTAAGGTTCGCGGCTGGCGTAGTACTCCTTCAGCTTTTCGTCGTCCACGACCTCGCCCTTGAGGGTGTCCACAAGCAGCATCTTGCCGGGGCGGAGACGATCCTTCACCAGAATGTTCTCCGGCTCACAGGGCAGCACGCCCACCTCGGAGGAAAGGATCATCCGACCATCCTTGGTGATGTAGTACCGGCTGGGACGCAGGCCGTTGCGGTCCAGCACCGCGCCCACCACGTCGCCGTCGGAGAAGAGGATGGCCGCCGGGCCGTCCCACGGCTCCAGCATGGTGGCGTAATACTGGTAGAAATCCCGCTTTTTCTGGCTGATGTTCTTGTTGTTCTCCCACGGCTCGGGAATCGTGATCATGACGGCCAGCGGCAGATCCATGCCGTTCATCACCATGAACTCGAGGGCGTTGTCCAGCATGGCGGAGTCCGAGCCGGAGGTGTTGATGATGGGCAGGATCTTGTTCATGTCCTCCTTCATGATGGGGGAGGAGATGGTCTCCTCGCGGGCCAGCATGGCGTCGGTGTTGCCCTTGATGGTGTTGATCTCGCCGTTGTGGAGGATGAAGCGGTTGGGGTGGGCGCGCATCCAGCTGGGGTTGGTGTTGGTGGAGAAGCGGCTGTGCACCATGCCGATGGCGGACTCGTAATCCTCGTCCTGCAAGTCGAGGTAGAACAGGCGCAGGTCGTGGACGAGGAACATCCCCTTGTACACGATGGTGCGGCTGGACAGGCTGGGCACATAGGTGCCGTTGCTGGCCTGCTCAAAGACCCGGCGGACGATGTAGAGCTTGCGGTCGAAGTCGATGCCCTTGCTCACCTTGGCGGGCTTTTTGATGAAGCACTGCCAGATGGAGGGCATACAGTCACGGGCTTTCTGACCCACGGCGTCGGGGTCTACGGGCACGGCGCGCCATGCCAGAAACTCAAGGCCCTCTTTGCGGGTCACAAGCTCGAACAGCTTCATGGCCTGCGCCCGCAGATGCTCGTTCTGGGGGAAGAAGAACATACCCACGCCGTATTCGCGCTCGTTGCCGAGGCTGATGTTCAGCTCGTCGGCCACCTTCGTGAAGAAGCGGTGGCTGATCTGCAGCATGATGCCGACGCCGTCGCCGGTCTTGCCCTCGGCGTCCTTGCCAGCGCGGTGCTCAAGGCGCTCCACGATGGACAGTGCATCGCTGACGGTCTGGTGGCTCTTGCGGCCCTTGATGTCCACCACCGCGCCGATGCCGCAGGCATCGTGCTCGAACTGGGGGTCATACAGGCCGAGTGGTCGTTTTTGCTCCGTGAAATTTTCCATAGACTTTCCCATCCTTTTTCGATTTTCCGGGGGTTTATCCTAGCAGTGCTGCGGCACAATCCGCAGCGCCCCTCTGTGCCGATAAAAAGAAAAGGCGTCCCAGATGGGTCGGCAAAGACACATCTGGAACGCCCTTGTTCCGGATAACAACACTATTATACAAAGGTGTTGAAATAGATTCAAGTGACAGCTGCACCAAAGCTGGGTACACGGCGACGGTTCTTCTTGTGAAAAACAGACACGCAGAGTAGGAAATAGTATGCCTTTTCCGGCTCAGTGCCGGCCCAGACAGGCGGCAAGATCGTCCTCCGGCGTGGTGATGGGCCGGAGGTCATACTTCTCCTGCAAAACAGCGGCCACCCCGGGGGAGAGGAAGGCGGGCAGGGTGGGGCCGAGACGGATGCCCCGGATGCCCAGCGCCAGCAGGGCCATCAGCACACAGACCGCCTTCTGCTCGAACCAGCAGAGGATGATGGAGAGGGGCAGCTCGTTGACCGAGCAGTCAAAAGCTTCGGCCAGACCCAGCGCGATCCGGATGGCACTGTAGGCGTCGTTGCACTGGCCCACGTCGAGGATGCGGGGCAGACCCGCCACCGTACCCAGCGGCAGGTCGTTGAGCCGGAACTTGCCGCAGGCCAGCGTCAGGATGACGGTGTCGGGCGGGGTCAGCTTGGCAAAATCCGTGTAGTACCGGCGGGAGGGGCGGGTGCCGTCGCAGCCGCCGATGAGGAAAAAGTGCCGGATGGCACCCTCGTGGACGGCTTGGACGATCTCCTCCGCATGGCTCAATACGGCATGGTGGGTAAAGCCGGTGGCGACCACACTGCCGCCGTTCATGCCCGGGATGAGGGTGTCCTCTGGGTAGCCGCCCAGCTCAAGCGCCTTGGCAATGACCGGCGAAAAATCCCGGTCCTCCCCGATGTGGGTGACGCCGGGATAGGAGACGACAGAGGTGGTGAATACCCGGTCGGCATAGCTGGGCCGGAGGGGCATGATGCAGTTGGTGGTGAAGAGCACCGGTGCAGGGATGTCCTCAAACTCCCGCTGCTGGTTCTGCCATGCGGTGCCAAAGTTGCCTTTCAGATGAGGAAAGCGCTTTTTCAGCTCCGGGTAGCCGTGGGCAGGCAGCATCTCGGAGTGGGTGTAGACATTGATGCCCTTGCCCTCGGTCTGCTCCAACAGGCACTTGGCGTCGTAGAGGTCGTGGCCGGAGATGACGATGAAAGGCCCTTTCTCGATGGTCAGGGACACCTCCACCGGCTCCGGGTCGCCAAACGCGCCGGTGTTGGCCTTGTCCAGCTCAGCCATGACCCGGTAGGCCATCCGCCCGGTGTCCTCCACCAGCTGGAAGAGCTTGTCCTTGTCCCGCTCCTGTGCGATGGCCCGCAGCGCCGTGCAGAAAAACAGGTCGATCTCGCCATCGGTATAACCCAGCACCCGCGCGTGGTAGGAGTAAGCTGCCATGCCGCGCAGCCCAAAGAGGACAAAGGAGCACAGGCTCTTCCGGTCGGGGTCCGGCTCCTGCCACAGCTTCTGCATATCGTAGTCGGACACTGGTGCAGGTGCAGGGCTGGCCGAGGCAAAGGCTTCCTGCTTGGCCTTCCAGACCTTATCGGTCAGCTGCGCCACCGTCT
>PPYF01209110.1_pt1 | contig 11298 bp, 10 predicted proteins | sample 1559871 | NCBI WGS metagenome assembly PPYF01 (sample SAMN08240021, study PRJNA423297) | Human gut metagenome, whole genome shotgun sequencing project. | reverse complement strand
ATTTCTGTTGCACTGGCCTTGGAGTCACCTCCACCGGACGTTATCCGGCATCCTGCCCTGCGAAGCCCGGACTTTCCTCACCTGACACCTTTCGGATCCGTCAGTTGCGACCATTTATTCTACTTACGGGAAGTATTCTAACACATAACATACAGATTCGTCAAATACTTGTTGAGAAGTCCTCTCACACATCAAAGCAGCTTCCCCCTACAAATTCCCGTAAAATGGAATTATTCGGTATCGCTTCGCTGGGAACTCCCACAAAATAATCAAGGAACTTCAAGAGTCGCTTCGCTTCCTGATATTCCGGTGTGTCCTCCTGAATCTGAAAAAGCAGCGGCTCCGCATATAATTTTAATACTGCCAGTTCGTAGATCAGCGCCGAATTGAACATAGCGTCCGCTTCCTCCTGATAAGGGAATATATTTTCGTCTTCCCCTCTGCGCACCGAAGGCCACATAGCGATCGTTTCTCTTGCACTGGTACCCCGGGTTCTGTTATCCCGTACCATACGCCGGATCAGCCGTCCATCTGTAGTGGAAATACGATTGTGTTCATCCACATTTAGCTGTGTCAGAGCGCTGATATAAATCTTAAACTTACTCTCTTTTGGCAAAGAGTAGCTCATCCGATCGTTAAGGCTGTGAATTCCCTCGATCACCAAAATATCATTTGGTTTCATCTGCAGAAAATCTCCCTTGTACTCCCGTTTTCCCAATTTGAAGTTAAACCGGGGAAGTTCCACCCGCTCTCCTCTCAAAAGGGCGTTCATATCGTGATTGAAAAGCTCGATATCGATAGCTTCCAAGCACTCAAAATTATAATTGCCATTTTCATCCCTCGGAGTATCTTCCCGGTTCACAAAATAATTATCCACTGCGATAGGATGTGGTTTCATACCATGGGCCGCCAACTGAATAGACAGTCTGTGAGAAAATGTTGTTTTCCCGGAAGAAGACGGACCGGCAATCATCACAAATTTTACATCTCTTTGCTGACTGATCTGCTCTGCTATTTTAGAAATCTTTCCTTCCTGCAAAGCCTCCGATATCAAAATCATTTCTTCTATCTTTCCCCGGGAAATTTTCTCATTGATTTCTCCCACCACTGAAACATCCAGCATTTCTCCCCATTTTTCAGATTCCTTCTGCACCTGAAAGATCTTTGGGGACGGCACGAACTCTGCCACCCGTTCCGGATCTTTTCTTTTTGGCATCTGCATCACAAAACCTTCATCGTAAGGATATAATTTAAAATATTTCAGATATCCTGTGTGCCATACCATATACCCATAAAAATAATCCTCAAATTCTTCCAGACTATAGATATTTACACGAGAAACTCTCCGGTACTTAAACAATTTTTCTTTATCATACATGCCATACCGATGAAACAGATCAATAGCCGCCGAAGTAGATATACTTCTTTTCATAACGGGAATCTTTTTCTCCACCATCTGCTGCATATAGATTTCTACTTTCTGGAGAAATTCTTCATTGACCTGTACATTTCCATCGATCGTATAATAAAATCCTGCCCCTGTAGTAAAGTGCAGCACGATCTTTTTTATATTTTCATGACCTGCCACATGATACACCGCTTTTAAAAGCAGCAGATTCATACTTCTCTTATAAGTTTTATTACCAATATCGTCCGCTGTGGTGATCAGAGACAGGCTGCAGTCTCCATGAAGCCGCTTATGCAGCTCCCGAAGCTTATTTCCAACCATCACCAACACCACCGGATACGCCGCCTGATGTTCGAAATCCTTTACAATTTCTCCATAAGGCGTTCCTTCCGGATACTCTCTGCTCTCTTCCCCCACTGTCACACGATACATTTTCTGCTCCATGACTGCTGCCTCCTTTCCTGCTGTCCCTACAATACCTGATAGGGATGGTGCACCTTTGCGCTTATAATTTCCAGTTCTGGAAACATTACTTTTAATTCTCCTGTCATATACTCTATGAAACAATATTCCGTTCCATAATGACCGGCATCCACCACCGCCAATCCCTGCGCCACCGCATCAATCCCACTGTGATAGTCAATATCTCCCGTCACCAGAACATCCGCCTGCTGCGCTAATGCCGCGCCGATCATACTTTTTCCCGAACCGCTGCTTACTGCGACCTGTTCCACCAGAAGTTCCGGTTCTCCGTAAACTCTCACATCTGGAATCTGAAAATCCTCTTTCACTTTTTTCGCAAAAGCTTCCAGTGTCATTTTCTTTTCCAGCCATCCCACTCTTCCAATCCCTTCCTCTTTTCCGCTGACATCTGCCCCGGTAACCTCCAAAACGCGGGAATTTAAAAGTCCAAGACAAGTCTCATTTAACTGCGCCATTCCTTTTACATCAAAATTTGTATGCATGGCGTAATAGCAAAGATCATTCTGTATCATCTTTATGAGCCTTCTTCCGATAAAATCCCCGGAAGTAACCTTTTTTACCGGAGAAAATAAAAGCGGATGGTGCGTGATCATCAGATCCGCCCCTGCTTCCACTGCCTGTTCCAGCGTTTCCTCTGTAACATCCAGCGCCACAAAAATCTTTCCGATCTCTTTTTCTTCCTTCCCCACAAGAAGTCCCACATTATCCCAGCTCAATGCAAAGGAAGGATTCCAACGCTCTTCCAGTCTGTCCAATATTTCCCTACATCTCATCATAATAAGCTCTCAGCGCTGTATCGATGCGCTGTATTTCCTCCTTTATTTCCTGAAGTCTCGCCTGTGTACGCTCTTCTATCCTGCCTTCCTGGTCAAGTTTTTTTAAAAGCTGTTCACACAACGCTCTTCTCTGCGTGAGATATTTTCTCAAAACAGGATGTCCGCTTTCCAGAAGCAGTTTTCCATAGTGGTAAAAATTCTCACAGTCATAATGCATTTCCCCAGCTTCTGCCTTCATGACCTGATAGTATTTTCCCTCTTCCCATACCATGTCTTCTTTTATGATTTTATATCCTGCCTGTTCCAGATAACGGCGCACTTTATCAATCTCCGACTGCGGCTGAAGGATCAGTTCTTTTACCGTTCTCAGAACTTCTCTTCCCTCCTGCAAAATCTTCACTGTCAAAGCGCCTCCCATACCTGCGATCAATACAGAATCCGCCTCTCCAGGCTGCAGAGACTGCACACCATCAGAGAGGCGGGTATGTATGTCGGATTCCAGATGGGATTCCCGAATATGCTGCTTTGCCCGTTCCAGGGGTCCCGGATTCACATCCATCGCCAATGCAGAGGGAATGATTTTCTCCTGCACCAGAGCAATCGGAATATAACCGTGATCCGTTCCCACATCAGCCAACCGGTTTCCCGGCGTCACAAAAGAAGCATTCATGGAAAGTCTCTTCGATAAACGGATCAATCCAGATAATCCTTTAATTTACGGCTGCGGCTGGGGTGACGCAGCTTTCTCAGCGCTTTCGCCTCAATCTGACGAATACGCTCACGGGTAACGTTAAATACCTTACCCACTTCTTCCAACGTTCTCGCTCTTCCATCATCAAGACCGAATCTCAGACGGAGTACTTTCTGCTCACGCTCAGTAAGCGTACTCAAAACCTCCACCAACTGTTCCTTCAGCAAAGTAAATGCCGCTGCATCCGCCGGAACCGGTACATTGTCATCCTGAATGAAATCACCCAGATGGCTGTCTTCCTCTTCACCGATTGGCGTCTCCAGAGAAACCGGCTCCTGAGAAATCTTCAGAATCTCACGCACACGCTCCACTGGCATACTCATTTCCTCTGCGATCTCTTCCGGCGTTGGTTCACGTCCAAGCTCCTGAAGCAGCTGACGGGATACACGGATCAGTTTATTGATCGTCTCCACCATATGCACCGGAATACGGATAGTTCTCGCCTGATCTGCAATCGCTCTCGTGATTGCCTGACGAATCCACCAAGTAGCATACGTACTGAACTTGTACCCTTTGGTATAGTCAAACTTCTCTACCGCCTTGATAAGACCAAGGTTTCCTTCCTGAATCAGATCAAGGAACAACATACCGCGTCCTACATAACGTTTTGCAATACTTACCACAAGACGAAGGTTGGCTTCTGCCAGACGCTTTTTGGCAGCTTCATCTCCATTTTCCATTCTTCTTGCCAGATCAATCTCTTCTTCTGCGCTCAGCAAGGGAACTTTTCCAATTTCTTTCAGATACATCCGCACAGGATCCTCGATGCTGACTCCTTCTGGAACGGAAAGGTCGATATTTTCCATATCCACTTCTTCCTCTTCCAAAGGAAGATCATCAGACTCCAGCAACGCGTCATCCTCCGTGATTCGCAAAACATCGATGCCGTTTGCCTCCAGATATTCAAAGATCAAATCCATCTGCTCTGTTGTCAGCGTAATCCCCTGAAAGAAATCATTAATCTCCTGATATTCCAGAACATTTTTCTTCTTCTTTCCCAAGTCCAAAAGCGCCTTCAGTTTTTCTGCAAACTGGGCTTTATCCATTTCCATCTGTTTTCCACCTTCCATAACTTCTATCTTACACTCCTGAATATGTTTTCCCTATTTCAAAAAAATATGCAGCTGCAATTTGCCTGATTTCAAATCCTCCAGTTCCTTTTTTGACTGCATCAGCTTCATCAGCCCCTGCATATCGGTAGGTTCCAGCAATGCCGTGCGATGGGCAATACTGTCTTCCTTCATTCTGCACACCACATCCAGAAGCGCTTTCTTCCTTTCTTCATCTGTTTCAAGAGGAATGGCTGCATTGAAAACAGCTGCCACCTCTTTTTGTTCTTCATTGTCCGTAAAATAATTTAACAGTCTTGCAGGATTCAATTCACCCTTTTCATACTGCTCAAACAACATCTTTGCCACCGTATGATAAAGCGGCTTTGTAAAATCCTCCGGTCCGATATAACGAGCGATCTCTCCGAACAATTCCGGATAAGAAGTCATCCAGGTAAGCATCAGCTTCTGGGATAATTCAAATCCATCCTGCTTTTCCTGCGAACGGTTACGCCCGGACTTTGGCTTTACCGGTTCCGGGATTCCTGTTCCACGCAGCGCCAGCCGATTGACCATCCTGCGAAGTTCTTCGGGATTGACCTCATACGTTTTTGCTACCGCCTGAATATAATTGTTTCTCTCCAGTTCGTCTTCAAACCGAAGAAGCTTCTGGGCGGCTTCTTTATAAAAGTCCGTTTTTCCCTGAGGATCCTCCATATCAAACTGACCTTCCATGGCTTTCAACTCAAAGAGGAAACTGTTCATCCCGTGATCCAACCGCTCCTGAAACGCCTCTGTTCCCAGATTCTTAATAAATTCATCGGGGTCCTTATACGGCTTCAGATTGATCACCTTTGTAGACAACCCCGCTGTTTTCAGCATGGGAATCGCCCGCAGAGCTGCCTTTGTTCCCGCCTCATCACTGTCATAAATGATCAGCACCTCATCGGTATACCGTTTCAAAAGGCTTGCCTGCTGAGAAGTCAATGCCGTCCCTAAAGACGCCACTGCATTATTGAAACCTGCCTGATGCATGGCAATCACATCCATATACCCCTCGCAGATGATCAAATTCTTCTTTCTCGACGTCCGAGCCAGATTCAGCCCATACAGATTGCGGCTCTTATCAAAAATCTTAGTCTCCGGAGAGTTCAGATATTTGGGCTTTCCATCCCCCATAACTCTTCCTCCGAATCCGATCACCCGATGATTCACATCCATAATAGGAAAAATCACCCGATTCCAAAACTTATCATACATTCCCCGGCGTTCATCCACATTGAATAAACCGGACTGTCTGAGAATCTCGTCTGAATAATTCTTACTCTTCAGATAACGATAAAGATCGTCGCTGAACTTGTCCGAATATCCGAGACCAAATTGATTCATGGTACTTTCGCTCAGCTTGCGCCCTTTCAAATAAGCCATCGCTGCAGCCCCGCCTTCTCTGCGAAGCTGATAATAATAATACTTTGCCGCCAGTTTATTTACTTCCAGAAGAGTAGCTTTCAGATCTGCCTGCTCTTTCGCCTCTTTGGAATATTCCAGCTGCGGCAGTTCCACTCCCGCCCGCTCAGCCAGCGCCCGAAGCGCTTCTACAAAAGTGAAATTCTCATATTCCATGAGAAATGTGAATACATTTCCTCCCGCTCCACAGCCAAAACAATAATACATCTGCTTTGCGGGACTTACGGAGAAGGACGGCGACTTCTCATTGTGAAAGGGACACAGGCCAAAATAGGAACTGCCCTTTCTCTGCAGCTTCACATAACCGGAAATCACATCCACAATGTCGTTCTTCATCCGTATCTCTTCGATTAAATCTTCTGAATAACGCATGCTTCCTCCATATTTTCACGTTCTCATTTTTATTATTCCCCACAACAAGGACTTTTCCTTTTTCTTTTTCCATCATTTTTCAAAAAACACCAACGAACCCTTTAATACACTGCCCATCCGGAAGGCACAAAAATCTCCTTAAACTTAGCCATAGAATACTGATCTGTCATTCCTGAGATATAATCACACACCACTCGTTCTAATGGTTCCCCTTTCCGAATCAGTTCCCGATATTCTGTGGACATAGCATCTGGATGTTTCACATAATACAGATACATCTCCTGCAGCATACTTCCCGCTTTCTTTTCTTCCTTCTTGGCAATGGGATTTCGATATACGCTGGCAAACATCAGCTTGCGAAGCGCCATCATAGCATCTCCCACTTCTGGAGACATCTCTACCCGATCTTTTCCATAGCTGGTCGTAATAATGTCATGAATCAAGGCATTCAACCGTTCCCGACAGGAATCTCCCAAAACTACCCGAATCGTAATGGGAATATCATCCTCACTGAAAATTCCTGCCCGCTCCGCATCATCCATATCATGATGAATATATGAGATTTTATCACACAAGCGAACTACCTGCCCCTCCAAAGTATGAGGTGTTCCCGCTGTCCGGTGATTTTTTATCCCGTCCCGCACTTCCCAGGAAAGATTCAGACCTTCTCCATTCTTCTCCAAAAGCTCCACCACACGAATACTCTGTTTATAATGAGAAAATCCCAATGGACAGATCTCATTCAACGCCGCTTCTCCCGCATGACCAAACGGCGTATGCCCCAGATCATGCCCCAGAGCGATCGCCTCCACCAGATCCTCATTCAGTTCCAGAGCCTTAGCGATCGTTCTCGCCGTCTGGGACACCTCCAGCGTATGGGTAAGTCTGGTACGGTAATGATCCCCCTGCGCTGCCAGAAAAACCTGAGTTTTATCTTTCAGCCTGCGAAATGCCTTTGAGTGAATAATCCGATCCCGGTCTCTTTGGTACACCGTCCGAATATCACACTCCATCTCCAAACGCTCCCTGCCCCGGGAATCTCGGCTGAAAGACGCATAGGGACTGAGATTTTGATACTCTTTTTCTTCTGCACGTTCTCTGATATTCATAGATACACCTGCCCTTCTCAATGACTTTGTGTAATAAAATATTCCGTATTATTCTCTGATTTCCTCTTTTCGCCAAAATTTTTCATTATAAAGAAATGCAGGGACACGATACGCCGTTAGCGATCATGTCCCCACTTTCATTTTTATTTTTATGCCTCGTCAATAGCTTTTCCAATGTCATGACGATAATATTTATTTTCAAATTCCACCAGTTCAATCGCCTCATAAGCATTTGCTCTGGCTTTTTTCAGATCCTCTCCTTTGGCAACTACGCCCAGTACACGACCGCCATTGGTAACGATCTGTCCGTCTTTTTTAGCTGTTCCTGCATGGAACACGTAATACCCTTCTTTTTCCTTGAATTTTTCCAGACCATGAATGGGATAACCTTTTTCATAAGATACAGGATAGCCATCAGAAGCCAGCACCACACAGACAGCCGCATTTTCTTCAAACTGCAGATCAATCTGATCCAGCGTACCGTCAATACAAGCCTCGAATACATCCACAATATCCGTTTTCATTCTCGGAAGAACCACCTGCGCCTCCGGGTCACCAAAACGAGCATTGTACTCTAATACCTTAGGACCTTCCTCCGTAAGCATCAGACCAAAGAAAATAATCCCTTTGAACTCTCTTCCCTCTGCCGCCATAGCATCCACCGTTGCCTGATAAATATGCTCCTTACAAAATGCATCCACTTCTTTTGTATAGAAAGGACTGGGGGAAAAGGTTCCCATACCACCCGTATTCAATCCCTGATCGCCGTCCTGCGCCCGTTTATGATCCTGGGCTGAAGTCATAGGCTTAATGGTCTTTCCATCCACATAAGTGAGCACGGAAACTTCCCGACCAGTCATAAATTCTTCGATTACCATGGTATTTCCGGCGCTACCAAACTTCTTATCTTCCATAATCTCTCTCACGCCGTCCTGAGCTTCTTCAAGCGTATTGCAGATCAAAACACCTTTTCCCAGAGCCAGTCCATCCGCTTTCAATACGATGGGAAATTTCGCAGTTGCCAGATACTCCAAAGCTTCTTTGGGGTCTGTAAAATTCTCATACGCCGCTGTAGGGATATTATATTTTTTCATAAGATCCTTGGAAAATGCTTTGGAACCTTCCAGAATCGCCGCATTCTTCCGCGGACCAAATACCCGAAGTCCCTCCGATTCAAATACATCCACGATTCCTCCCACCAGAGGATCGTCCATACCGATCACCGTAAGGTCAATTTTTTCTTCCTTTGCAAATGCCGCCAACTTCTCAAATTCCATTGCGCCGATAGGTACACACTGAGCATACTCTTCAATTCCCGCATTTCCCGGGGCGCAGTAAATTTTATCTACCTTAGGACTCTGCGCTACTTTCCATGCAATCGCATGTTCTCTTCCGCCGCTTCCCACGATCAAAACTTTCATCTCTTTATCCTCCTGTTATCATTAACTACATCCCGGGAATACAAAATCCCCGGGATGTCCGCTTTCCGTTTTTATTTTAATTTTACCAGACCGTCTTCCACCTTAATCCGATCATTGGCAATCAGATCGATCGCCTTTGGCATAATCTCCCATTCTGCCTCTTCCATCACACGGCGCTGCAAAATCTCCGGCGTATCGCCCTCTCTTACTTCCACCGCTTTCTGCAAGATAATCGGTCCGGTATCGGTACCTTCATCCACAAAATGCACCGTAGCGCCCGTCACTTTCGCTCCTCTTGCCAGAACAGCTTCGTGCACCTTCAGTCCATAATAACCAGTTCCGCAAAACGACGGGATCAAGGACGGATGCACATTGATGATCCGATTTGGGTACGCCTGAACCATAATCTCCGGAATCACCACCAGACAGCCAGCCAGAACAACAAGATCTACGCCATAAGACTGCAGCGCAGCCAGCAACGCCTCATTAAATGCCTCTCTGTTCTCATACTGTTTAGGAGAAATACATCTCGCTTCAATTCCATGTTTTTTTGCCCTCTCCAGAGCATAGGCATTGGGATTATTACTGATCACTACGGAAATCTCCGCATTGGTAATCTGTCTCTCTTCCAGTTTATCGATAATAGCCTGAAGATTAGTTCCGCCACCGGAAACCAAAACTGCCATTTTTAACATAAGGTCACTCCCTTTTCGCCCTCTTCAATCTTACCGATCACATAAGGCACATCGCCTGCTGCTTTGATTGCTTCCATGGTCTTGTCCACATCTGCAGGATCTACCGCAACGATCATACCAATACCCATATTGAAGGTATTGTACATCATGGTCTCTTCGATTTCGCCTTTCTCTGCCATCAATTTGAAAATCGGAGGAACCGGATAACTGTCTTTTTCTACAACTGCGCGCACACCGTCTTTCAGCATACGGGGAACATTCTCATAGAAACCGCCGCCTGTAATATGGCTGCAGGCTTTTACTGTCACACCGGACTCCTTAATGCTCTTCAGCGCTTTTACGTAAATTCTTGTAGGAGCCAGCAAAGTTTCTCCTAAAGTTTTGCCCAGCTCATCATAATAAGTATCCAGAGATTCCTTTGTCATCTCAAATACTTTTCTCACCAGAGAAAAACCATTGCTATGTACACCGGAAGAAGCCATACCGATCAGCACGTCTCCCGCTTTCAGATTTTCTCCTGTAATCATATCTTTCTTATCGCAGACACCTACTGCAAATCCAGCCAGATCATAATCATCCTCCGGCATCAGCCCCGGATGCTCCGCAGTCTCACCACCAATCAAAGCTGCTTCTGACTGCAGACAGCCGTCAGCCACACCCTTTACGATAGCAGCGATCTTCTCCGGATAATTCTTGCCGCAGGCAATATAATCCAGGAAAAACAGCGGTTCTCCACCTGCGCATGCGATATCATTTACACACATGGCAACAGCGTCAATACCGATGGTATCATGTTTATCCATGATCATCGCCAGTTTTACCTTTGTTCCGCAGCCATCTGTACCGGACAGCAGTACCGGCTCTTCCATCTCTTTGATCTTTTCCAGAGAAAATGCTCCGGAAAATCCGCCCAGACCGCCTAATACTTCTGCACGCATGGTCTTTTTCACATGCTCTTTCATCAACTCTACAGACTTATAACCTGCTTCAATATCTACTCCAGCCTTCTTGTAATCCATGATATTCCTCCATCCCTCTGCTCAGGGCTCCCTTTTATTTTACGTAATTTTTATGTCCTACTTCCTGAAGTTTTGCATCTTTCGCAACAACTTCTTCTTTCATTTCTTCGGAATAAGCTTTCAGGCGTCCAAGCAATTCTTCATCTGATGTCGCCAGAATCTTTGCTGCAAGAATTGCCGCATTTACCCCTCCGTTGATCGCTACCGTCGCAACCGGAATACCGGAAGGCATCTGCACGATGGAGTACAGAGAATCTCTTCCTCCCAGAGAAGTGGTATGCATCGGAATACCGATTACGGGCATTGGGAAAATAGCTGCGCACATTCCCGGAAGATGCGCTGCCATACCTGCACCTGCAATGATCACTTTGAACCCTTTCGCCTCTGCTGATTTTGCATACTCAAAAAACACATCTGGTTCTCTGTGTGCGGAAATAATGGTCATCTCATAATCCACACCTAACTTCTCCAGCATACTTGCTGCTTTGCTCATTACAGGCATATCAGAGTCACTACCCATCACAATTCCTACTTTAGCCATTGTTTGTCTCCTTTGCTCATAAATATTCATTAGTCAAACTTATAAGTAGTCTTTATTAATTCATCTCTACTTATTAGTAATAATACTAAGACTGAGGGGAGTTGTCAATATGATTCTTCTTTTTAAAATAAATTTTAGTAACAGTTCAACCATACAGTGTACGTGAGGCACAAAACATGCTTGCATGTTTTTGCAAGCGGACATCTG
>PPYF01671746.1_pt1 | contig 11300 bp, 9 predicted proteins | sample 1559871 | NCBI WGS metagenome assembly PPYF01 (sample SAMN08240021, study PRJNA423297) | Human gut metagenome, whole genome shotgun sequencing project. | reverse complement strand
TCACGGAGGGCGACCTCGCCCCCGTCGCCTGCGCCGGTGAGGAGACGCCGGTTTGTACGCGCAGCGCGGACTGTGCCGTGCTCCCGGTCTGGCAGGGGCTGTACAAGGTGATAAACGAATATCTTGACGGCATCACGCTGCAGGACATTGCGGATCAGCATCGCGCCAGCCCGGCGGACGACTATATGATATAAGGAGCATGGCCATGGAGCATCGATTGCGCCCCCGGCGAGGTCCTGACGCCGCACGCGCTGCGGCTTCCGCCTCAAGGGATCAATTATGAAAACGCATATCCTGCACTTTGTCATATATATCCCCGCCTGCGCCCTGCTCGCGTGGATATGCACACTGCTATGAAGATGAAGAACTCGAAGATGCTTGATAACACCGCCGGGGTCTTATGCGCGCTCGGCGGCGAGACGCTTTTCGGCCTGAGCATCATCTTCACAAAGCAGGTGACCGAATACGCCGATGCCCTCTCCCTGCTGGGCTGGCGCTTCCTTATCGCCTTCGTCGTGATGAGTCTGTGTCTGCTCCTCGGTCTTATCAAGATCGACCTGCGCGGCAAGTCCCTGAAGCCGCTGCTGCTCGTGGCGCTGTGGAGCCCGTGCATCTACTATATCTCCGAGACCGTCGGCGTCATGTATACGACGGCGTCGGAGAGCGCGGTCTTTTTCGCCTGTATCCCCGTCGTATCGCTTGTCGCGTCAACGCTGCTGCTGAAGGAAAAGCCGTCCAAAACGCAGGCCGCGGGTATACTCATCACCTTTGCCGGCATACTTGTGACGGTGTTTGCCGTCAGCGCGGCGTCGAGCCTGTCTGTACCGGGCTATGCTTTCCTGCTGATAGCCGTAGTGTCCTATTCGCTGTACACCGTCTTTGTCAGCAAGGCGCATGGCTACACCGGCGCGGAGGTCACGTATATGATGCTGCTTGCCGGGGCGCTGCTCTTCGTCATCCTCGCCATTGTGCGCGCTGCGCTTCGTGGAAGCGCGGCGGAGCTGATTGCGCTCCCGTTCAATGCGCCCGGCTTTCTGGCCGCGGTACTGTATCAGGGTATCGGCTGCTCCGTGCTGGCGTTTTTCCTGTCAAATGTCGCCATTTCAAAAATAGGCGTCAACCGCACGGCTTCGTTCATCGGGTTCTCGACGGTGGTTTCGATCCTTGCCGGGGCGCTTTTGCTGCACGAGAGCTTTACCGCACTTCAAACCGTCGGCGTGGCCGTGATCCTCGCCGGGGTATATATCGCGAACATGACAACAAAACGGACTGCCTCAAATTGAGACAGTCCGTTTTGATATTCTGTTGTTCTTACTCCGAGAACATCGGGGTGGAGAGGTATCTCTCGCCGGTGTCCGGGAGCAGGGCAACGATGATCTTTCCCTTGTTCTCAGGGCGCTTTGCAAGCTGCGCCGCGGCAAAGACCGCCGCGCCCGAGGATATGCCGACAAGCAGCCCCTCGCGTCTGGCAAGTGCGCGGCCGGCGGCAAAAGCGTCCTCGTTCTCGACCGGGATGATCTCGTCATATATCCCGGTGTTTAGCGTATCGGGGACGAAGCCCGCGCCGATGCCCTGTATCTTGTGCGGTCCCGGCGTGCCCTTCGAGAGCACCGGAGAGCCCGCAGGCTCGACCGCGACGACCTTGACGTTCGGATTCCTGCTCTTGAGGTACTCGCCCACGCCGGAGAGCGTGCCGCCCGTACCGACGCCCGCAACAAAGATATCGACCTTACCGTCGGTGTCCTCCCATATCTCAGGCCCCGTCGTCTTAAAGTGCGCGGCGGGATTTGCCTTGTTGGTGAACTGGCTTGGAATGAAGCTGTTCTGCGTCTCAGCGGCAAGCTCCTGCGCCTTCGCTATCGCGCCCTTCATGCCCTTTGCCCCGTCGGTCAGAACTATCTCCGCGCCATAGGCCTTGAGCAGCTTGCGCCGCTCGATGCTCATCGTCTCCGGCATGGTGAGTATAACTTTATAGCCCCTTGAGGCGGCGACGGCGGCAAGCCCGATGCCGGTGTTGCCGCTCGTCGGCTCGATTATGACGGAGTCCGGCTTGAGCGCGCCCTTGGCTTCGGCGTCATCGATCATCGCGAGGGCGATCCTGTCCTTGACACTCCCGGCGGGGTTAAAGTACTCAAGCTTGCCGTAAATGTCCGCGCCGAGATCATTGTCCTTTATGTAGTTCGTAAGCTTCAGAAGCGGAGTGCCGCCTATCAGATCGGTGATTCTTTCATAGGTTTTCATTGTTAAAAGCTCCTTTTAAAATATACATTTATTGTTTGTGTTGAAATATGTGCCCTTATTGGTCAAAGATACCCCATCAACATCGAAACAATATAAATATATATTCCATAAAAAGCGCCCCTATCATTTGCCAATAACCTATCTGCTTTATAGGCATTATATTAGCACTGCCTTACTCTTCTGTCAAGCCCTATCGCAAAAAATTTCCGCCGCCTTGACAGCTTTGTAAAATAGCTCTATACTGTCGCATATCAAATACATGGGTTTTGTATGATTTAGAGGTCACGCCAATGAAAAAAGCACTGATCGCGATGAGCGGCGGGGTCGACTCCTCGCTCGCGGCAAAGCCCGACAGTCAGGATATCTGCTTTGTCCCGGACGGGGACTACGCCGGGGTCATCGAAAAGCACACCGGGCGCAGGCCGGTGTGCGGGAACTTTGTGGACAGCTCCGGCAACGTTTTAGGCCGGCACAAGGGTGTGATACACTACACCATCGGCCAGCGCAAGGGGCTCGGCATCTCTGCGGCCGCGCCGCTGTACGTCTGCGATATCTGCCCGAACACGAACGAGGTCGTGCTCGGCAGCAATGAAGAGCTGTTCCGCCGCGAGGCGGATGTTACAGACTTCAACTGGATAAGCGGCGCAGCACCCATGCATGAGCTGCGCTGCAAGGCGAAGATACGCTACCGCCACCCCGAGCAGTGGGCGACGGTGACGCCGGTCGGGAGCGACGCCGTCCGCATCGTCTTTGATGAGCCGCAGCGCGCGATAACCCCCGGTCAGGCCGCCGTGCTCTATGACGGGGACACCGTCCTCGGCGGCGGAGTGATACAGAAAAAGACAAACGGGAAAGACCTTTGACCGGTCTTTCCCGTTTGTTGTTACTCAAGTTTTATTCCTTGACGGTGCCGTCGGGGTTAAACAGCGGCAGCGGAGCGAGGCAGATGATATCATGTCTCTTCTGCGCGTCGCCCTCGGCGAGGACTGCCATCCTGCCGGCGACTATGCCTCCCGCGCGGGTGACGAGCTCCTCCATAGCGCGGAGGGATTCGCCGGTGGAAATAACGTCATCAACGATGAGCATGCGCTTGCCCTTGATGAGCTCAGCGTCGGCGGTATCGATGACGAGCTTCTGCACGCTCATCGTGGTGATGGACTTGACGTCCACCTCGAACACACCGGACATATAGGCCTTGGGGCCTTTGCGGGCGAGGAAGTACTTATCCGCGCCGCTCTGGCGGGCCATTTCATACAGCAGAGGGATCGCCTTGGCTTCCGGTGCGATCAGATAATCGTACTCGGGAGCGCGCTTGAGCAGCTCGGCGGCGCAGTGAACGGTAAGCTCCACATCGCCGAACATGACGAATGCGCCGATGTACAGGTCGTCAGATACCTTGCACAAGGGCAGCTCGCGTTTCAAGCCGGCAACGTCCATCTCGTAAGTCATTTTTTTGATTCCTCCTGAGAGTCATATATAATAGAACGTGTTTATTTTACAGAAATCACGAAAAAAATCAAGAACTATATTCAAAAAATCCGGAAAAATCAGTCATCATTGGGCAAAAATTTTACGCTGCCTAAGCCAATACCGAGTTCGAGCGCATTGTTTTTGTACATTGTACCTTTTTACGCATTTATATTTCACCGCAAATTGCAGTTGTATTTTATAGTAAAGTCTTTCCCCTCTGCGCATCTTTGCAGGTGCCGCATGAGCTGATATAATCCGATTAGAAATTTTTTCGGCAGCTGCAATCTTTTTCCGCGGAATACGACTTGGATAATGTAAGGGGGTTCATATATGACAGACACCTCGATCATAGAGCTGTATTTCAGACGCTCGGAGCGGGCGATAAACGAAAGTCAGGCGTCCTACGGCGGCTACTGCTACCGCGTTGCGGACGGCATTCTCCGCGATGCGCGCGACTCGGAAGAGAGCGTGAACGACACATGGCTTGCGGCGTGGAACGCCATCCCTCCGACGCGCCCGAACTGCCTCAAGGCCTATTTCGGTGCACTGACACGCCGCATCTCCGTCGACCGGCTGCGCCGCCGCTCCGCCGCAAAGCGCGGCGGGGGCGAGGCGCTCATCGCGCTTGAGGAGCTTGCCGAGTGCATCCCCTCGGGCTTCAGCGTGGAGCGGACGATCGAAAACAAACTGCTGATACAGGCTTTCAACGCCTTTTTAGCATCCCAGACGGAGGCAGAGCGGAACCTCTTCGTCGCGCGGTACTGGTACGGCCTGCCGGTGGAGGAGATCGCCGCGAAGCTCGGAATGAAGAAAAACACGGCGCTCTCCACACTGCGGCGCATGCGGCTGCGGCTGCGTGACCGGCTCGAAAAGGAGGGCTTGCAGTGACGAAGGAGCAGTTCTTTGACGCTTTCGGGCAGATAGACGGCGCTTATGTTCTCGCCGCCGGGGACGCGATATATGGGAAAACCGAGACAGCGCGCGTCTCATATAAAAAGCTTGTGCGCACGCTCATCATCGCGGCGGTCATTGCGGCGCTGCTGACGCTGACAGCGTATGCCGCGGGGCTATTCGGGCTCACGGGCAGGGTGATAAACGACCCCGGCGACAGCGTGCTCTCCGGCGAGGCGGGAGAGGCAGTAGACAGGCTGCGCGCGGTACACCATCGGGACTATGTCTCCCTCGGCGGAGTGATAGGCTCGGCGGAGTATCAGGCGGCGGCTGAATGGCTGGCGTTCAAAGGTGGCTACGCCGACAAGAAAACTGCGGAGCAGACAGAGCAGGGGCAGCCCTACTACGAATGGCGTGACCTTGAGCGGAGCTTTGCAGCGGATAACGAAACAAAAGAGATCTGCCGCCTGTATCAGGTCTGGGATGAAACAATGTGGGCAAAACTGCAGGAGATCGCCGCACGGTACGGACTGGCGCTGCACACGGAGCGCCGGGCAATAGCGAACGCCGGGGATCAGAGCCGTGAGCACGGCGCGTATGAGGACGGATCGTTTCACATTTCGGCAGCAGCTATTATCGGTCAGGAGCGGTATCTGTACGAAGTGTACTTGGAAAAGAGCGGCTGCCTGCCCTGCGACGATATGACGGCGGGCGGAGCCTGTGAATACGAGGAGTGGGAATACACTGCCGGCCGCGGCGATAAGGTCAGCATCGCCGTGCGCGATATGAGCACGAACGAGGCATGGGCGCAGTATGAGCTGCTGGTGCTTTATTCCGGTGACGGCGCTGTGATGACAGTCAAGGCGAGCTATGGCTATCAGCGCGGGGACGGCGGCGATGAAAAGCGCTTTGCGGAAAGCTTAGCGGACAGCATAGATTTTTCCGCTGTTGCCGGGGCAGATTCACCGGAGGACGCTGTTTTGATTCTGAAAGGTGGTTGAGATGAAAAAATATATTTCACTGTTTCTCTGCTGCGCGGCGCTATGGCTGTACGCCTGCGGCAGTCCGGAACAGTCAGCAGAGATACCTGCTCCGGTTGGAGACACCGGGGCCGCGCGAACCGTAAACGTTGAGTTCACCACCGATGACGGCCTGATCAAAATCAGCATCCATGACGATAACGCAGACTCCATTCCCGCAGCGATGCCGGTCCTTCGGGCACGCCCGAAGATCATCACGTCGGATATGGCGCGGCAGATGGCAAAGGGGCTTTTCGGTGAGGCGGAGCTGTACGAGTATTCCGAGGAGCTGAGCAAAGCCGAGATCGCGGATATGATCGCCGCATATGAATACGCCGTCACCGACGAGAGCATAAAGGCCGACCACGGGGCGGACGCGCCGCAGAGCTGGATAGAGAGCGTGCGCGATGCGCGGCTCGCGATATTGGAATATTACCGCAACGCCTATGCCAATGCACGGGAGGAGGTCACGCCGAGAGCCTGCGAATGGAAGTTCTATCCAATGGAGCACTACGCCGTGCACGGCTTTGACTACGCCGGGAGCGACCCATACTACACCGATGCTTTCCCCGCGGGCATGTCCGTCGACCTGTGCGCGGTGACGGAGCTCGGCGGTGTGCCGTATGAGTTCTGGCTCAACAACAACGAGCAGGAGGACTTCCGCAATCACAGTCTCTCGGTCTTTGTGCTCGTGCCCGATCCCGGTGGCGCAGCCGAGGAGCGGCGAGCGCAGACGCGGGAATGGTACATGAGCATGGGGCTATACTCCGACGCGGCGGCGGACAAAAGCGCGCTTGACGCGGCCTGCGCAAAGGCGGTTGCGCTGGCGAATGAGATGGGGCTCGGCGAATGGCGCTTCAACGCAGCGGCGGCAGACAGGACAGAGATCACCGGCGAGGGTTGGCAGATAGACGTGACGGGCAGGCCGGTCTATGAGGGCTATCCGGTCAATTGGCAGAGCGCCGCGGGGCAGGACTGCTGTCCCGAGAGCCTGACTATACGCATGACGAACAGCGGAGCGCTCATCGATCTGCAGTACACTTCGCCGATGGAGATCGTCGAGGTGACAGAACAGACTGCGGCACTGAAAACCAGGGAGGACATGGAGCCGCTCGCGATACAGGCGATGCGGGAGCTGAGCTGTGAGACGCTGATACCGGGTCACGCTTCCGAGAAAGAGTATTGGGACGCTATCGGCGCGGTCATCACCGAGGTGCGGCTCGACATTGACAGCGTCTGCGTGGGCTATATACGTGTGCCGTGCGGCGGTGGGGACTTTCTTCTTGTGCCGTCGCTCTCTTTCCCCGGCAGGCTGAGCGTGACGGGCAGCATCCCCGGCGTGCATGAAAGTCCGATGGAGCTGCTCGACCGGGACGGGGACGGCTATAACGTTTCTCTTGACTTTGACCTGCTGGACGGCGGGAGGATAGGATAAAGATTCTTTTTGGTGTTCCGCTCCGTATCATCACATTGACGGAAGTATTTGACAACGCATACCCGAGGGGATATACTGATTAAATTATGCCGACGTATTGAAGCAGATACGCGGCACTATTGTAAGCAGGGGTGTTTTCTTGACTTTTTCAAGCCTCACTTTTACCACGCTTTTCTTCCCCGCGGTGCTGATACTCTACTTTATCTGCACCGACCTGCGGTGGAGAAACGGCGTTCTTCTTGTCGCGTCGCTCATCTTTTACAGCTGGGGCGAACCTATATGGGTGCTCGCAATGATCGGCTCGACCGCGATAAACTACGTCGCCGCCATGCTCATCGGCAGAGCCTCGTCCCCGGGGCTGAGGAAGACGGCGCTCGTCGTCGGCGCGGCGGCCTCGCTCGCGGTGCTGTTTTATTTTAAGTACGCCGCTTTTCTCGTCAATTCCGTCACTTCCCTCTTCGGCGTCTCATTCAGCATACCGGTGCTGGAGCTGCCGATAGGCATCTCCTTTTATACCTTTCAGGTGCTGACCTATACGGTGGATGTGTACCGGGGCAAGAGCCCCGTGCAGCGCGACCCGTTCAAGCTGATGCTCTATGTAAGCTGCTTTCCGCAGCTTATCGCCGGGCCTATCGTGCAGTATTCCGACGTGGCGGTAATGCTCGATGAACGCGAGAGCACGCTCGAGGGCTTCACCGAGGGCATGAAGCGCTTCGCCGTCGGCCTTTCAAAGAAAGTGCTGCTGGCAAACGTCTGCGGGCTCATCATCGAGGAGCTGCCTTCGGCCGCAGGAGCGAGTGGGATGTCCGTGCTCGGCGCGTGGTATATCTCCGTGCTCTATTCTCTCCAGCTCTATTTTGACTTTTCCGGCTACTCCGACATGGCGATCGGCATGGGCAGGATCTTTGGCTTTACCTACAAGGAAAACTTCAACTATCCGTACATATCAAAAAGCGCCTCCGAATTCTGGCACAGGTGGCATATCTCGCTCGGCAGCTTTTTCCGCGACTATGTGTATATCCCGCTCGGCGGCAACCGGCGCGGCAGGGCGCGCACCGCGCTGAACCTCGCGATAGTCTGGGCGCTTACCGGGCTATGGCACGGGGCAAGCTGGAACTTCGTCATATGGGGGCTGTATTACGGGGTGCTCATCATCCTCGAAAAGCTCGTGCTCGCGGACTTCCGTGAGAAGCTCCCCGGTGCGGCGCAGCATATTGCTGCGCTGTTACTCATCGTCGTCGGCTGGACTGTCTTCTACTGTACGGACATGGGCTGCCTCGGAAAGCACCTCGGCGCGATGTTCGGCATAGGCGCCGCGGGGCTGAGCGACCCGGTCACGATGGCCGTCATACGCAAGTACACGGTGCTCCCGCTCATCGCCGCCATCGCGAGCCTGCCGATCCTGCCGCGGCTCAAGGCATGGCTTGGAAAGCATGAAAAGCTTGCGGGCGCAGCGGATATCGTCTCCCTCGTGTGCCTGACGGCGCTCATGCTGCTGTCGATGATATTCATCGTCGGGCAAAGCTACAATCCGTTTATTTATTTCCGTTTCTGAGAGCAGAGGGAATATGCGATGAAAAAAAGACTTGATTTCGTGGTTATATATTTCTGGCTTTTCCTGCTGCTGTGCGCGGGGCTCGGGACGCTGATATTCGCCGATCGGGAAGAGCGCGTCTCCGAGAGTGAAAAGCGCATGCTGGCGGCTTTCCCCGACACCTCCGCCGAGAGCATTTTCTCCGGCGAGTTCTCCTCGGGCTTTGAAAGCTTCCTGAGCGACGGGATATTTCTGCGCGACTCCGTCGCCGGGGCGAGCAAGGCCGCGCTCGGGCTTTTCAGCGCCGCAAGCTATGAGGACACGATGCTCCTCAGCAGCATCTCCATGGTCGACGAGATAAGCGGCGGCACGGCGGCGCAGGATACCGCCGCCCCGGCGGAGGGATCACCCGCGCAGGAGAGCGGAGGCCAAAGCGCCGCGCAGGCTCCGGGCAGTGACGCGTCCGGGGACTACGGCCTGTATATGCTGTGCCCGGACGGGAGCGAGGAGCTGCTCGCCGACGTCAGCGAGCTGCGCGTGGGCATGGTCGCGAACGTGCTCAATGAGTACAAAGGCGTTCTCCCGGAGGACGGGCAGGTGTTCTATTCCTGCATACCTGTGACGAGCTACAGGGACGTTGCGGTAAAAAGCGGAAAATACACCGGCTGGCACGAGAACTTTGAGGATGCGTTCAACAGCCTGCTCCTGCCGGGGGTACACATGGTCAGCGCGCCGAACGTGCTGAACGATCACCTGATGGACGAGCCGCTCTTCTTTCAGGCCGACCACCACTGGACGCCGCTTGCCGCCTACTATCTTATCGAACGAATGATGCAGACGCAGGGTGTACCTGTCGTGCCGTATGACGAGTACGACTATTTGGTGAGCGGCTTCTATAACATCCAGGGACTCGGCGACCCGATGGATCTGATGTATCCGCTGCTGCCCGCGCACGGGAATGTCATGCGCAGCGGAACAGAGGGCGAGGACGCGCCGATCATCGTCTATAACAATGAAAGCTACACGGCTTACCTCGCCGGCGGGAACCACGTGTGGACAAAATACACCACAGGCTTTGACACCGGCAGAAAAGCCCTCGTCATCGGTGACTCCTTCACCACGGCCTTCATACCGTACCTGATGCCATATTACGACGAGGTGCACCGCGCGGACCCGAGATATTACAACAGCGCTCTCAACGGCGGCACCGTTTCGGAGCTGATTGCCCAATACGGGATAGACGACGTCTATATCATCCTGTCCTACGACAACGGGATCGATTCCGATATGTCCTCAAAAACCTTGGAGTACCTTCTTTATGGCTGATAAGAAACGAAAAAGCGAACCGGAATTTATCCGCGGCACGGTGCTCGCGTCGATACTCCTGCTGCTGATCTTCATTGCGGCGGGTGTGGTATTCTCCCGCAATCCGGACGCGGTGAGAGGCGCGGCGGTGCGGACGCTCTCTTCCCTCGGGAACTTCTCCGCCGCGGCGGAGCTTGCCGAGGACATGGACGGCGATGAAGCGCGGGCGCAGAGCCTGTACCATGTCGCCGAAAAGATGCTCTCCGGCGGCAGCTTCGAAGAGGCTGCGGAGCTGTTCAAGTCCCTCGGCGAATATTCTGACAGCGCCGCAAAGTACCTCGAAGCGGAATACGCATACGCCGACGCTCTCTATAACGACGGAAGCTATGAGCGGGCCATGGAGGTCTTTTCCGCCGTGTCCGCCTACGGTGACACCGCCGAAAGGCAGAAGGCCTGCGTATACGCGATGGCGGCGGAAGCATACGAAGGCGGCGAGTACCTGCGCGCAAGCACTTTGTTTGCCGGGCTCTCAAGCTACGAGGACGCGCAGGAGCGCGCCTTTGACGCGGCGCTCAGGATAACGGGCGACGCTGACGCCGCCGCGGTCATCGTCAGCAGCGGCGGACTCTCCGCCGAAGCGGCGGAAAAGGCGGCGGATATCGCGATGCTGCGCAGCTCCCTGCCGCTCGGGCGGCTTGCCGTGGGCAGCTATCACACGGTGTATATCCGCGATGACGGCACTGCCGCCGCCTGCGGAGATAACTCCGACGGGCGCTGCGACGTGTCCGGCTGGACAGAGCTTGTGCAGGTATGCGCCGGTGCGAAGCACACCGCCGCGCTGCGCGCGGACGGAACCGTCGTTGCCGCGGGCGACGACAGCTATGGTCAGTGTGACGTCGGCGATTGGCGGAACGTCATCGCCATCGCCGCCGGGGAATATGACACCGTGGCGCTGCTTGCGGATGGCAGCATCGTCTCCTGCGGCTACCACAGCTATGACTCGCTCAAGGGCGCGGATCAGTATACGCGCATCTTTGCTGGGTCCTACGGCGCGGCTGCCGTGAACTCCCTCGGGCAGCTCGTGTCCTCGAACAAGTCGATAACAGCGGAGAACGCGCAGCTCCTGCTTGAGCTGCCCATCGGCACGGGCTGCCATGCAGCGCTCTATGCCGACGGCAGACTTGTCTCCGGCGTATTGGGAGACGAGGTCTGGGAGAACATCGTGCAGGCGGATATCTCGCCGCGGGCGCTGCTTGCGGTGGACGGGGACGGGAACATCCGCTCCCGCTTCTTCCGCGAGAGCGACAGCGTTGAGTTTCCCGTGAGCGGCAGAGCCGTTCTATGCGGAGCGGGCACGGAGCACTATGTGTTCGTGCTTGAGGACGGGAGCCTTGTGGCCTTCGGC
>PPYF01603129.1_pt1 | contig 11301 bp, 6 predicted proteins | sample 1559871 | NCBI WGS metagenome assembly PPYF01 (sample SAMN08240021, study PRJNA423297) | Human gut metagenome, whole genome shotgun sequencing project. | reverse complement strand
TGAACTCGAAGATGATGAAAAAGGAGGTCACTTCGTTCAAGAAGTCGTAAAAGCCGGGGTCGGAAACCGGGGCGAGCGCCAACTTGACGACCGCCAATAATTCCATTCCCAGTTGGACGATCAACGCCAACCCCAGGAGCCCGACGGCCACTAACGCCACCAGTTCGAGCAGGTAGGCAATCTTTTGAAACCATTCTTGACTTGACACCTCAATCACCATTCCTTTCTAGTGGCTACATTATAACATTGAGCCGGAACGAAAATGGATCATTTTCCGCTTTCTGTTCGTTTTTCTTCCGGGCGCTTTTTATGAAAAAGGTGTCTCACCCTTCCTTTTATACCCTTACCTGGCACGCCGCATCGACCTGCTCTGCGACCATCCGGCCCTCGTAGATTCCCCAGATGACCAGGCTGGGTCCGCGGCGGGCGTCCCCGGCCACAAAGACCTGCTCATCGTTGGTGGTGTAATCTTCGTTAACCTGGTCGACCCCAAATGCCTGGAGGTACTTTTGCTCGGCGCCGTTAAAGCCCATCGCCAGGATCACGACGTCAACATCTTGCTCCTGTTCGGTCCCCGGTACCGGCTTGTGGAAGCGGGCCTTACTGGTGGTGACCGACTTGACCAGGCCGTTTTGCCCGGTGAAGCCGACCGCCGTCATCTCGTAGTCGGTGATCACACCGCCAAAGAGTTCCTTGGCTTCCTCTTGGCCATAACCGGTCCGGGCGGTCAGCGGCCACTCCGGCCAAGGGTTATTGGGCAGGCGGTAGGTTGGTGGGCGCCGGTTGATTTCCAACTGGCGGACATCCTTGGCCCCCATCCGGACGGCGGTGGCGATGCAGTCGTTACCAGTGTCCCCACCACCAATAACGAGGACCTTCTTGCCGGCCAGAACCTTCGTCGCCTTGGTGCCGTCCTTGACCACCTTCTTAGTCGCTAGCGTCAAGAAGTCGACGGCCTGGTAGATCCCCTTGAGTTGGCGCCCCTTGACGTCGAGGCCGCGGGCGCTGCGGGCACCGATCGCCAACACAATCCGCTGGTAGTGCTGCTTTAGTTCCGCCGCCGTGACGTCGACACCGACCGTCGTATTGACCACGAACTTGATGCCGATTTCTTTCATCACCTCAATCCGGCGAAAGACGATTCCCTTAGGCAACTTCATGTTCGGGATCCCGTACATGGCAAAGCCGCCGGGCTGGTCGTCCTTTTCAAAGACCGTCACGTCATAGCCCAAGCGGTTAAGCCGCCAGGCACAGGAGAGCCCGGTTGGCCCGGAGCCGACGATGGCGATCTTGATCCCGTTACGCTTAACCGGCAGGCCACTTTCCTTGACCCAGCCGTACTTAAAGCCCTGGTCAATGATGAAGCGTTCGTTGTCCTTGATCGTGATCCCCTTGCCGTGCAGGGCCTCGTTACAGGCGACTTCGCAGGGCGCCGGGCACACCCGACCGGTGAAGTCCGGCAGGTAATTGGTCTTGGTCAACCGATCAAAGGCCGCCCGGTCCTTTGCTTGGGAGACCATGTCGTTCCACTCCGGGATCAGGTTGTCGTTGGGGCAGCCACTGACCGCCTTGCCGCCGGAATAAAAGAAGCCAACGTGACAGTGGGGCACCCCGCAGTTCATGCAGCGGGCCGCCTGCTTGCGTCGTTCTTCGTCGGATAAAACATGTTGCAACTCGGCGAAGTCCTTGACCCGCTCTTTGACTGGCCGGTAGGGATTGTTGACGCGGGGGTATTTCATAAAACCAAATGGGTCTGACATAATAGTTCCTCCTTCCCTACTTGGCAATGGTCGGGGCCGCCCCGACTAGCTCTTCAAAGGCCTTTTCTTCCAGCTGGTCGGCCGGGGCCCCCTGCTTTTTCAGGGCGGCGATCGCCTCGTTGATGGCGCGGAAGTCCTTTGGGTAAACCTTGACGAAGTTAGCCGCTTCCTGGCCCCAGTTGGCTAGGATTGCCTTGGCCTTTAGCGAGCCAGTGTAACGGAGGTGGGCTTCGATCAGTGGTTTTAATTGACCGTCGTCACCCTTATCGTTGAGCTTGAAGAGGTCAATCATTTCCAGGTTGCACCGTTCCTTGAAGGTGTGGTCGGGATCGTAAACGTAGGCGATCCCCCCGGACATCCCGGCGCCAAAATTATGGCCGGTCGGCCCGAGGATCACCGCCACCCCGGCGGTCATGTACTCGCACCCGTGGTCACCAATTCCCTCGGTCACCACCTTGGCGCCGGAATTACGAACGCAGAACCGTTCGCCGGCCAGCCCATTGAAGTAGGCCTCGCCAGACGTGGCACCGAAACAAGCAACGTTACCGACGATTGGCGACTGGCTGTAGAGTTGCTTAGCCTCTGGTGGGGCCGCCACAATCAAGCGGCCCCCGCTGAGCCCCTTACCGACGTAGTCATTAGCCTCACCGGTCAACTTGAGCTCGAGGCCCTGGGTGATAAAGGCGCCGAAACTTTGGCCGGCCACCCCGCGGTAGTCAAAGTGGAGGTGACCAGCGGCAACGCCATGGTTACCGTAGCGGCTCGCCAACCAGCCCCCCAGCCGAGCCCCGGCCGCCCGGTGCTCGTTGTTAATCGCTTCCTTCATCACGAAGTCTTGCTTGGCCGCCACCGCTGCTTCGGCAAAGCTGTTGAGGTCCGGCCACTTATGCTTGGGTGAAAAGCGGTCGACTGGCTTGCGTTGAATGCCAACTGACGTCCCCAAGAGCCGCGAGAAGTCCAGCGACTTGGCTTTGCCCTTGGCGACGTAGCGGGGGTGAATCAGTTCGGTGTGTCCGACCAGTTCGTCGACGGTCCGGAAGCCGAGCTTAGCCATTTCCTGACGCAGGTCCTCGGCCAAAAAGCGCATGCAGTTCTTAACGTATTCAGGCTTGCCGATGAAGAACTTGCGCAGGGCCGGGTTTTGGGTGGCGATCCCGGTTGGGCAGGTGTTCTTGGAACAAACCCGCATCATGATGCAACCAATTGAAACTAACACCAGGGAGGCAAAGCTGAACTCTTCGGCCCCCAACATGATGGCGACCGCAATGTCGCGGCCAGTCATCAACTTCCCATCGGTTTCAATCACCGTCCGTTGGCGCAAGTTGTTTAAGGCCAGGGTTTGGTGAGCCTCGGCTAGGCCCATTTCCCACGGCAGGCCGGCGTCCCTGATCGAAGTCCGCGGGGCCGCCCCGGTCCCACCATCGTAACCGGAAATGACGACCTTATCGGCGCCACACTTCACCACCCCAGTCGCAATTGTGCCGACCCCGGTGCTGGACACCAGCTTAACGTTAATCTTGGCAAATGAGTTAACCTGCTTTAAGTCGTAGATCAACTGCTTCAAGTCCTCAATCGAGTAAATGTCGTGGTGCGGCGGCGGCGAAATCAGGCGGACCCCCGGCACGGAGCCCCGGATCTCGGCGACCCACGGGAAGTTCTTGTTCCCCGGTAGCTGGCCCCCTTCGCCAGGCTTGGCCCCCTGGGCGACCTTGATTTGGATCTCCTCGGCGCTCATCAGGTAAGCGGCGTTGACCCCAAAGCGGGCCGAAGCAACCTGCTTGATCTTGCTGTTGACGTTGCGCCCGTCCTTTTGCGGCTTGAAGCGCTGGCTGTTTTCGCCCCCCTCACCGGAATTTGACTTGGCGCCCAACTCGTTCATCGCCTGGGCAATGCATTCGTGGGCCTCCTTAGAAAGAGAACCAAAACTCATCGCCCCGGATTTGAAGCGCTTGACCAGTTGGCTAACCGGTTCGACCTCGCTGAGCGGGACCGGCTCGCGATTGGGGCGAACGTTCCACATCGCCCGTAAGGTCGTCGGGGTGGCTTGTTCCTCTTGGTGCATCAACTTAGCGTACTCCTGGTAGAGACCATAGTCGCCCAAGCGGACGGCCTGCTGGAACTTGTACATCGTCATTGGGTTGTACAAGTGGTGTTCGCCATCCGCCCGGTACTTATAGCTCCCCCCGGACGGGAGGGCGTCCTTGGCGCGGCTGCCAAAGGCGCGGTCGTAGCGGGCCAGGTACTCGGCCTCAATTTGGTCGAGGTTCAGCCCGCCGATCCGGCTTTCGGTCCCGGTGAAGTAGCGGTCCACGACTTCCTTGGCGATCCCAACCGTTTCAAAGAGCTGGGCCCCCTGGTAGCCGATGATCGTCGAGATCCCCATCCGGCTCATGATCTTAATGATCCCGTTTAAGGCCGCCTGGCGGTAGGTGTCGACCCGGTCCGCCAAGTGGTTGTAATTCAGGGTGGCGTAAACCCCGTACGGGTGAATTGCCGAGGCGCCGTAACCGAGCAAAGTGGCGTAGTGGTGGGTTTCGCAGGCCTCCCCGGTATCAACGATGATTGAGGCTAACTCCCGCTTGCCCTTGCGAACTAGGTAGTTGTTTAAACCGGCCACGGCTAAGAGGACCGGGACGATTAGGTCGTCGCTAGTGGACCCCCGGTCGCTTAAAATAACGATGTTGGCGCCGCAATCGATTTGTTCTTCGGCGTCCTTAAAGAGGTCGTCTAAGGCCTGCTCGAGGCGGTGCGGGCGTGGTTGGTTACCATAGCACAGCGAAACCATCGCCGCCTTAAAGCCCCGCTTGCCAGTCAGGTGGCGGATCTTTTCAAAGTCGGTTGACGACAGGAGCGGCGAGTCTAACTTGATCTTCTTGGCGTTGGCCGGCACGTCCTGGGTGATGTCGCAATCGCTACCCAAATACATCTCGGTGCCGATCACCAGGTCCTCCCTGATCGCATCAATCGGTGGGTTGGTCACCTGAGCAAACTGTTGCTTGAAGTAAGTAAACAGCGATTGGGGCTGCTCGCTTAGGATCGCTAAGGGCGAGTCAAAGCCCATCGAAAAGACCGGTTCGCCCCCCGCCGTGGCCATCGGAATAATGGCGTCTTGAATAATGTCCTCGGTGTAACCGTGGCGCCGCCAGAGGGTCTGCAAAGCGTGTTCGGACAGGTGGTCAACCACGTCGGCTTCCGGCAGGTCGTCAATCGTCAGCTGCTCTTCTTGTAGCCACTCTTGGTAGGGATGTTGATGGGCGTAGCGTTGCTTTAATTCCTGGTTGTGATAAATCCGGCCCTCACTGGTGTCAATCAAAAGCATTTCGGCCGGGCCGAGGACCCCCTTTTCAACTACGTCGGCCGGCTTCACGTCGTAGACCCCCGTTTCAGACGCCGCCACCAAGACGTTATCCTTATCGAGGACGTAGCGCGACGGCCGCAAGCCGTTGCGGTCCAAAAAGGCGCCGACCTGAACCCCGTCGGTAAAGCACAGGGCCGCTGGGCCATCCCACGGGGCGACAAAGCAGCTGTTGTATTCATCGAAGGCGGCCTGAGTGGCTGGCCGGTGCATGGCCGGACTCCATGCTTCCGGAATCAGCATCATCAAAATCTGCGGGATATCGCGACCGTGACGGTAGAGGTACTCCATGCAATTTTCCAGCTTAGCCGAATCGGAGTCGTCCTCGTTATAGATTTCAATCTTGTGGGAAACCATCCAGTTTTCAGCCCGCTTTAAGGTGTTAATTTCCCCGTTGTGGGCGATGAAGCGGAACGGTTGGGCCCGCTCCCAGCTCGGGAAGGTGTTGGTCGAAAAGCGGGAGTGGATCAAAGCGATCGAAGCTTTCATCGTTTCTTCGTGCAGGTCCGGGTAAAACTCGGAAACCTGGTAGGCGTGCAGCATCCCCTTGTAACACAGGGTCCGGCTGGAGAGGCTAACGATGGAAAATTCTGCGGCCGAAAAGGTCTTTTCCAAAGTGCGGCGCAGGTGATACAGTGCGTCTTCAAAGGGGCGCCCCGCCTGCACGTCGGCCGGACGCTTGATTAACACCTGGACGAAGCCCGGCATCGCCTTTTGGGCGGTCGGGCCGCAGTTTTCGTAGACGTAGGGCACGTCGCGGGTGCCTAAGAGCTGGTAACCGGCCCGGCGGATCTCCCCGTTAACGGACTTTAGCATCGCCTGCTTTTCGTCGGCTTCTTGGGGGACAAAGAGCATTGCGACGGCGTAATCACCCTTCTTGGGGAAGTCTTTGAGCCCCGCTTCCTTAGCGTAGGCCTGGAAGAAGGCGTCCGGCATCGACAGCAGGATCCCGGCCCCGTCACCGGTATCTGGTTCGGCCCCGGTCCCGCCACGGTGGTTCATCCGCTTGAGCATCGTCAGCGCGTGTTCAACGAGTTGGTGGCTGGCCTGGCCGTCCACCTGGGTAATAAAGCCCATCCCACAGGCATCGTGCTCGTAGTTAGGCGTGTACATGGTTTTTGTTCGATCAATCATTTCTCAATCCACCTTGCCTGATTGGTTCCGTTCGTTTTAAATTAGACTAATTTTAATCGTATTCTCATTTTAGGACGGATTGGTCAAAATACAAGCACTTTGATAATGATTGATAAAATTGGCTATTTTCTTATTCGATGGTTACGTCACTAATTATTTTTAATTTATATGTTATTATATTCTTATTTTCAATAATGCACCAACTAATGGTCTACGCCGTCACTGACTAAACTCGTTTTTATCCGATGATAAACGATTATCGATCACTTATCATATAATTAGTCATTCACATTCGTTTCGTTAGTCACTTTGACTGCTTATCCGAAGTTTGTGATTCGGCACCCCGCCATTTAAAAAGGTTACCGTAACTTTTTCACAATATTATAATTAGGTTAAAGGAAAGAATTAGAACCACCTAAAGGAGGTTTTCGATATGAAAGTAACTGCTGCGGTTGTGAATGGCGAAAAGCGTGACTTTGAACTCGAAGAAATCGAATTAGATGCTCCCAAGGACAACGAAGTTTTAATCAAACTAGTCGCTACCGGTGTCTGCCACACTGACGTTGCTGGCCAAGATGGGCTCACCACCCCGATGCCAGTCGTCTTGGGCCACGAAGGCGCCGGAATCGTTGAACAGGTGGGCGCTGCCGTGTCATCCGTTAAACCGGGCGACAAGGTAATCCTTTCCTTTTCTTACTGTGGCAAGTGCCGCAACTGCTTAGAGGGTCACCCGGGGATGTGCGAGAAGTTCAACGACCTTAACTTTGCCGGGCCAAACTTCGACGGGACCCACCGGATGCACAAGGACCGCCACGACCTGAGCCTGTTCTTTGGCCAATCAAGTTTTGTAACCTACACGGTGGTTGACGAACACAACATCGTGAAGGTGCCCGACGACGCCGACGTGGACCTCGCCTACCTAGGACCACTGGGTTGCGGCCTCCAAACCGGGTCGGGCTCGGTGCTTAACTACCTCAAACCAGAACCAGGGGCGACGATCGCCATCTTCGGGATGGGTCCCGTGGGGCTGTCGGCCGTCATGGGGGCTAAGATCGCCGAAGCCAGCCGGATCCTGGTCTTTGACCTCAATGACCAACGCCTCGCCATGGCGAAAGAGCTGGGCGCCACCGATGTCTTCAACAGCAAGGATATCGACGTGGAAGCTACGGTCAAGGAACTAATTCCGGGCGGGATCGACTACTCCCTAGACACAACCGGGAACGGGTTCGTGATCAAAAACGCCATCCACATTCTCCGCCCGGCCGGAACCTGTGTTTTGATCGGGATCGGCGGCGACATCCAAATCAACGTCATGAACGACCTGCTGGCCGAATCCAAGAAGCTCGTCGGGGTCGTTGAGGGTGATTCAATTCCGCAAGAATACATCCCGAAACTGATCAAGTACTACCAAGACGGCAAGTTCCCGCTCGACAAGCTGATCAAGGTTTACGACTTCCAGGATATTAACCAGGCCTTCGCCGACTTTAAGGCTGGTAAGGTGTTTAAGCCGATTAGTGCGACCCAGCCTCCTCGACGGGCCGTATAGCTAAGCTAGGGCGGGGATTGGTGCCTTGGCACCGTTCTTCGCCCGTACTTAGATACTAGGCCCGTGGTTGGGAGCACGTTATCTTGTGAGTGCGACCCAACCATCAAGCAGGCAGTGGGCTAAGAAGTTAATAAGGCCCAGGTGGTTGTGCATCCGTTGGAAATAAAATGAGACTGGAGAAACATTGCTTTCCCCAGTCTCATTTTTTAGTTGCCACTTCTTTTAACCTGCTTCAACAACTCCTTCAAACTCTCATTCGGGTTGGTCTGGTTATACATCAACTTGAAGGTGAAGTGGCGGGCCTGGTAGTCCTCCGGGATCAGGTAGCGAATCGGTTCGGTCGGATTGGCGAGGCAGGCAATTAACTTCTGCGGGTAAAAGGCGATCGCTTCCCCCATACTAACCAGCATTTGCATCTGCTCGTAAGAATGGGCCCGCTGGACGTCGAAGGTCCGCATCCCGTGATCGAGGCTGGCCAAAAATGATTCCTTCAGGTAGGTCGAGTTCTCGGAGCTGTAATAAAGCACCGGTAGGTCTTGGATGTCTTTTAACCAGACCTTGTCCGCTAGGTTGAGGCGGTCCCCCACCCCAATCACCATCGTGTCCTCGTGCAGGGTGGTGGTGGCCAGTCCCAGGCGGGCGAAGTCCTGTTGGAAGCCGTAATCGTCCATCACCATCGCGCAGTCGAGGTTGCCTAACAAGACGTCGGTCACCAGATTTTCGACCCCCTCCTCGGTCAGGGTGAAGTTGGTGTCCTGGGGTAACTTCAGTAATTGGTCGCGCAAGAGCATGGCGTCAAAGGGCGAAAAGTAGCCGGCGTGGAGTTTCTTGCTGGTGGCGAACTTGAGGTTTTTAACCTTGCCGGTCATGTCCTCGATCATCGTGACGATCGTTTCGCAACGCTGACGGAAGTACACGCCGGCGGCCGTCAGGCGGATGTGGTTATGTTCGCGGATAAAGAGCGGCGCCCCTAGTTGGTCCTCGAGCTTTTTCATCTGTTGGGAAACCGCCCGTTGGCTGATGTAATTATGCTCGGCGGCCTGCTGGAAACTACCCAGGCTAACAACCTCCAAGAACAGGCGCATTTGATCGACGTTCATCTTGCTTCCTCCTTTTACCCGAATTATACACTTCGGGTGGGGAGTAAGTTAACCCGGCTCCCTTTGGAATTACTTATGCTAAACTTTAACTTATGATTTAATTTACAATCTAATTTCTGAGGAGGAAAACTCATGAAAATTACCGCTGCCGTAGCACCGGCAAAAAACCAAGCCTTTGAGATGCAAGAAGTTGAACTTGATGCCCCCAAGGACAACGAAGTTCTGATCAAAATCGTGGCGACCGGGGTTTGTCACACCGACGTGGCGGGGCAAGAAGGGCTCACCACCCCCTTTGAAGCCGTCTTTGGCCACGAAGGCGCCGGCATCGTTGAACAGGTGGGCGCCGCCGTTTCATCCGTTAAACCGGGTGACCACGTCGTCCTCTCCTTTTCCTACTGTGGTCAGTGCCGCAACTGCTTAGCTGGCCACCCAGGGATGTGTGAGAAGTTTAACGAACTTAACTTCTTTGGCCCCAACTTTGACGGTAGCCACCGCCTCCACTCCGCCCACGGCGACCTGAACCTTTACTTCGGGCAGTCCAGTTTTGCCACCTACACCGTCGCCGACGAACACAACGTTGTTAAGGTGCCCGACGACGTTGACCTGACCATCCTCGGCCCGCTCGGCTGTGGGATCCAGACCGGAGCCGGCACCGTCCTCAACTACATGGAGCCAAGTAAGGACGACACGATCGCCATCTTCGGAATGGGTCCGGTCGGCCTGGCCGCCGTCTTAGGCGCTAAGGTTGCCGGGGCCAAGCGGATCATCGTCTTTGACCGCAAGGAAAGCAAGCTGGCCTTCGCCAAGGAATTTGGCGCCACCGACTGCTACAACAGCCTCCAGGTCGACCCCGAAGAAGTAATCAAGGACATCGAACCGGGTGGGGTCGACTTTAGTCTCGACACGACCGGAGTTCCCGCCGTCGCCGAAACCGCCGTTCACATCCTCCGCCCGGCCGGAGAAGCCGTCCTGGTTGGGATCGGGGGCGACCTCAAGCTCAACATGATGACCGATTTTGTGGCCGAATCCAAGAAGGTCGCCGGCCTGGTCGAAGGGGACGCGATTCCGCAAAAGTTCATCCCGGAAATGATCAAGTACTACCAAGAGGGGCGCTTCGCCTTTGACAAGCTGATCAAGGTTTACGACTTCAAGGACCTCAACCAAGCCATGGACGACTTCAAGGCCGGCAAGGTCCTCAAGCCGGTTGTTAAGATGTAAAGCTTTAACCTCACTCCTTCAATCAAATAAGGGCGTCAGCAGGTTAATTAAACCACGCTGGCGCCCTTTCTGATTCACCTTACAAAACCATCGACCGAATTTTAGCGATGTGGTACACTTGCAATGCAAAAGGACAAGCGGTGTCTGGATTTATCCTCTCGTCCCTTTGCGTTTCGGAATTTAAGACCGCTAGCTAGTTGCTACTTGCGATTAGCTTTTTTTATTGCTGACGATTACTCAGATAACGTGCTCCCAACCACGGGCCTAGTGGCTAAGTACGTACGGAGAACAGTGCGTCCCGCACTAACCCCCGCCCTAGCTTAGCCCAACGGCCCGTCGAGGAGGTTGGGTCGCACTCACTTTTTCCAATTATCCTCAATAAACTGCTTACGCCCACCAGCCTTCTCTAGCTTCATCCGTTGGTCCGCATAAGAAACCACGCTGGGGTCAAAGGTGATCCGGACCGCCTCGGTGTGCCCGGTTCCCCCGGCCTTAACCTGCTCGTAAGTGGGGTCAACCACGTGGCCGCCGGTGTAGCCCGATTCGACCTTTTTAATTCCCGGGTAGGTGTCGAAGGGTTGGACCATGCACCAAAAGCACCCGCCGGCAAAAATTGCTGTTTCACTCGCCATGTTATTTCCTCCTTAGTTCTTACCGAATTGTGGCCAGGCCGCGATTTGCGAACCCTTGTAAGTCTTGTCGATAACCTTCTTAGTGTCCTCGGTTTGGTAGGCCGCCACGATTTTCTTGTAGGTGGCGTTATCCTTGTTCTTTTCCTGGGTCGCGATGATGTTAACGTACGGCTTGGTTGACTTGTTGACCGGTTCCAGGTAAATCGCATCCTTCTTCGGGGTTAGGTTAGCCGCTTCGGCGTAGTTCCCGTTGATGATCGAAGCGTCGACCGAATCCAAAGCCCGGCCGGCCGTGGCTGGGTCGACCTCTTTAAACTTAAAGTTGTGCGGGTTGGAAGTGATGTCGTTTAACGACGGCTTGATGCCGCTGTCTTTTTTGACTTTGATTAAGCCCGCCGATTGCAAGAGGTTGAGCCCGCGCCCGAGGGTGGTTGGCTCGTTTGGAATCGCAATCGTCGCCCCGTCTGGTAAGTCCTTAATCGACTTGTAATTCTTGGAGTACAGGCCCAGCGGTGAGATCACGGTGTTCCCAATCGATACCAGGTGGGCGTTTTCC
>PPYF01017306.1_pt1 | contig 11302 bp, 7 predicted proteins | sample 1559871 | NCBI WGS metagenome assembly PPYF01 (sample SAMN08240021, study PRJNA423297) | Human gut metagenome, whole genome shotgun sequencing project. | reverse complement strand
ATGCACATACAGGAATCAACTCTCCGCCATCTACGATGGCCCTCCTCTCTCTCCAGAGAGGAAAACGTGCTGCATGCTTTCCTTTGCTACATAGACCGATTAGAGGTATGTGGTTGGAGGGTGGATAAGGAACGTTTTTATAAAAAGGCCATATGTAACATCCTTTTGCTTTCCCTTATCCCAACAAAGAGGAATCTACTTTCCACCATCTTCGATGGTCCCCTTCTCTCTCCAAAGAGGGAAACGTTTTGCATGCTTTCCTTCGCTATACAGACAGGTTGGAGGTATGTGGTTGGTGGGTGGATAAGGAACTTTTTTCTTACATCTGGTGACTCCATTCTCAAATTGGTTTTTACCCCTCATTTCCCCATTCTCAAATTTCAACCCTGTATTTACTCGAAAGGAGGCCTTTATGTCTGCTTACAGAAAATCTTCTGGCTATCTGGAGAAGGCGTCGGATATCCTTAAGGAAAATCATCGGCGTTTCATGGAAAGTGATGGATTTCAGTATTTCCTGTTCCGTCAGAAATGGCCCTCCTTTGCCGGGGAGCTTATGGCCAGGGAATCGTATATTGCCGGCGCTTCCGGTGAGGTGCTCTATGTACAGGTGACCAACTCGGTGTGGCTGAGTCAGCTGACTATGCTCAAAGCGCAGATTCTGGAAAAGATACATCAAGATCCTTTCGGAGCCCGTTTTACGGATATCCGTTTCCGCATTGGCCCTAAACAGACAAAAAATCAGCCCAGAAGCACCGTAGATCCGGTGAACCGGGCGATTGCCAAAGAAAAACAGCGCATGAGTCAGCCGCTGAATGAGTCGGAAAAACAGTGGATTGATCAGTGGGTGGCAGGGCATGTGACGGATGAACGCCTGGGGCCGGTTTTTGAAAAACTTATGACCGGATCCCTGAAAAAAAGAAAAGGGGAACTGGCTGCCGGGTATCATCCCTGTCCCGGATGTGGAACCCTTATCCCTCCGGAAAGAAAGGTATGCCAGGATTGCGGGCGGAAGATTTCCATAGCCAGAAGAAACCGGATTATTGCCCTTCTGAAGAAACATCCCCACTATGGATATGAAATGACCCGTCAGGTCATTCCGTCTACTTACCGGGAATATGCGGAAGCCCACGAATTTCTGGAGACTAAACTGGAACAGGCGATATATGACAAGGTGAATGGAAAAGAAAACCGCCGCAGGCTTTTGGCCCTTCTGATTCATAAGCCGATGGAAGAAATAACAGAGGAAGAAGCAAGGGAGAAGTTAGAGCGGCTGAGAGAGAAAAAGTGGTAATTTTGGACGGTCCGGGCGACTAGCTTATCCCAGTCAGAAAAATACCCCCCTGAACGTACTACGGGTACAGTCCAGGGGGGATTTTTCTGCCCGGTATAACCTATTCATCCCGGCCTGTCACAAAAAGGGGATTTTCGGACGGTCTTCCGTCCTGAGCGGCTTCAGAACCACCGCGTACAAAGTACAGCGGAGAACCTGAAATGAGTTGATTCCTGGTCAGGCCGAAAGCCTGTCACGAAAAAATTTCGGACGGTCCGGGCGCCTGGCTTATCCCGAGCAAAAAAATGCCCTCTGGACGTACTACTATGTACAGTCCAGAGGGCATTTTCCACTCGGGATAACCCATTCATCCCGGCCTGCCGCGAAATTAAATAAAAAAGTATTCCGTCCTGAACGTACCGTCTGCGTACAGTCCAGAAAGAGATTTTTCACCCCGGAACAATCTATTCATCCCGGCCTGTCTCGAAATTTCGGACGGTCCGGGCGCATAAGCGGCCTCGGGTACCAAAAAATGACGCATGACGTACTTCTATGTACAGTCACACGTCTTTTTTTGCTACCCAAAACCACTTTTGCATCCCGGCCTGTCTCGAAAAAGGGGCGGACAGTCTTCCGTCCTGAGCTGCGTCATTCGCCTCATTTCAGAACCACCGCGCCTTGTCAGGGCGAAAGCCTGTCACGAAATTATGTGAGCGGTTCGGGCACATAAGCAGAAAAAGAAAAGCAGAAAGAATCAAATAAAAAGATTCTTTCTGCTTTTTGCGTCTGTTTTTTTCAGAAATGTTATTCGCAGAATCCATCCCCTGCCATCTCGTCGAGATGGCAAAGCTTTGACATTCTGACGTTAAGTCACAGCCCGGCGAATCTTTCTGACTTCTGGCTATTTATTTTCTTCAATAGCCTTTGCCAGCTGATCGGCGCAGGAAGTGTTTTTTCCCCGGCAGAGGTTTCCCTTTAATATGCCGGCGATTTTGTCTGCGTCCTGACCTTCTATCAGTTTGCCGATAGCGGCGAGGTTTCCCGGGCATCCTCCGGTGAAGTGGACTTTATGGAGTTTTCCGTCTTCCAGATCGAATTCAATTTTCCTGGCGCATACGCCTTCCGGCTTGTATTCTACGTGTTTGTTCATAAGTTATTTCCTTTCTTTTTATTCTGAATTTCCGAACCTGATTTCATGTCATTATACCATGATATCGTAGATGGTCTTGATGAAGAAGATGACGAGCACACCGAGGATAATGGGCTTTACTGTCCGTACGCCGCCTTTTTCAAAGGCCCGGGTTCCCAGCCAGTTTCCTGCAATATTGAAGGCTCCGGCTACCAGCCCCAGGGTGATATAGACTGTGCCACTGTACAGAAATACAGCCAGGGCGGTGTAATTGGTCATCAGGTTTATGAACTTGGAAACACCGTTGGCTTCCGTCAGTTTCATATGGGCGGCTCCGGTGAGGAGAAGCAGCAGGAATGTGCCTGTGCCTGGTCCGTAGAACCCATCGTAGACGCCGATGAGAAGAGCTGAGGCCATGGCGATGGTTATGGTTTTCTTTTCCGGATACGGGTTCCGGTCACCGGAAAAGGATTTTCCACGGAGTACATAATAGGCGGTAATTGGAAGGATGATGAGAATGATTACACGGAACAGCGACTGGTCCAGCAGAAGTGCCAGATGGGAACCGGTAAATGATCCCAGAAATGCGCATACCGTGCAGTACAGGGCGGCATGCCACTGAATATACCCTTTTCTGGCATATTTATAGGTTGCCAGCGTGGTTCCCAGTGATGAGGAAAGCTTATTGGTACCGATAACATAATGCATAGGCATACCGGTAAACATGAAGGCAGGAATGGAAATAAGTCCGCCTCCCCCGGCAATGGCATCCACAAATCCGGCAAGAAAAGTTAAAGGACAGACGATAAGATATGTCAGCAACGTAATTTCCATGATAACTCCCTGTAAAATAGTAAGAAATGAAATATAAGCCTATCATAGCATAATGCGATGAATCCAGCGCAAGATGAAATCAGACTAGCCGACGAAAGATGGGCCTGCGGCTCAAGGTCGGTGCCTTAACATCAGAAGGCAGGCCCGCAAAAGTCTCTTTGAGACTTTCCAAGGGTAGATACTGCGTATCGCCTCTTTATAAAAAACAAGGGGTATCCCATTCCTGTCATTCCTTTTGATTCACATAGTGGATTCTACTTTCCACCATCCGCCAGCAAAGACCGGGCTGTCAATAATATGGAAATCAAAGATTTCATAATTCTATGGACTTACAGCCAATGACGACAAACTATTGTCGTCATTCCCCCTCTCTCTCCAGAGAGGGAAATGTTTTGCGTGCTCCACCATTGGAAAGCTTTAACATTCTTAATTTTTATAAGAGGATATTCTGCTTCCCTCTGGTAAAACCGTATGTTTTACACCATCTCGAGAATCCCCATAGATTTACACCGATAGCAAACAACGTTTGCGGCCTTACAGCTTATCATAGACATATTTACTGGTTAATCCTATACTAATAGATGATACGGTCTCATATGGAAATCAGGCACGTATTGACATTTCAGATGAGTATCTGAAGGGGGCTTATTATGGATACGGCATTGGATATTGAACGATATCGGGTTAAACATCATCAGAAGATTAAACTGAGTCGTTTTTCTACTCGGTGTGATCAGGAGAACATGAACAAGCTGGAAGTAAAGAAAGTGCTCATGCCCAAGGTACTTACGGCTATGCGGGATTTGCAGGAAAGGTTGTATGCAGAAAAGAAATATGGTCTTATTTTTGTTCTGCAGGCTATGGATGCGGCAGGTAAGGATGGTACAATCAATCATGTATTTTCCCAGCTTAATCCGAGCGGTCTCAAAGTGGCCTCTTTTAAAACGCCAAATTCAGAGGAACTGAGTCATGACTATCTTTGGCGTATCAACAGGGAACTGCCGGCCCGTGGAGAAATCTGTGTATTTAACCGGTCACAGTATGAAGACGTCATGGTGACCCGTGTACATGAATTGCTAAAAAATGGTTCCATGCCGAAGGAACTGGTAGGGGATAACATATGGGATGAACGGTATGTACAGATTATGAATTGGGAAAAATATCTGTATCAGAATGGATTCCCGATGATTAAAATTTTTCTACACGTATCCAAAAAGGAACAACAGCAGCGCCTGATTGATCGCATTATCAATAAGCAGAAGAACTGGAAATTCTCTGTTTCCGATATTACGGAACGTAAATACTGGGATGAGTACCAGCGGATTTATGGGGAAATGATTTCTAAGACATCTACCGATTATGCACCGTGGTATATTGTACCTGCAGATAATAAGTGGTTTACCCGGTATGTGGTAGCTCATATCGTCATCCGGGAACTGCAGAAACTGAAGCCGAAATTCCCACCTCTGTCTTCCGAAGTGGTTCGTCAGCTGGAACGGTTCAAGGAACTGATTCAGCAGGTGGATGATGTGGATGAGCTGCTCGATATGAGCCCGGAAGAGATAAAGGCTAAAGAGGAGGCTCTGGAAGCAAAGGCGGGGAACAAAAAGGAAGAAAAACTGAAAACGGAAAAACAGGTAAAGTAAGGGACATACGCCGGCTATGATGGAATGGGAGGTCATAGCGGCAGGGGTTAATTTCAGGCAAAGCGCCAATGAACTGCCCATTGGCGCTTGTTTTATGCTAAAGTGCAGGGCAGTGTGTTTCACGTGAAACAATAATTAACAGATAATAGGTAAAACATAGGGCTCCTATGTTTTAGGGAAAAAAGGAAAAAAACACATGAATAATGGAAATGAAAAAAATCATCTTCTTCAGGGAGAAGGACGAGTTCTTGGGTATATACGGAAAGGGGTCAAGATTTCCCGGCCCGGGGAAGGAAAGACGGACTACCGGTTCTTTATGGAACCGCTGTCTCCACTTCCACCGGATTTTCAGGAAGCCAGGGAACGGGGATATGGCTTTACCGGATTTATGAATGAACTGGGATATCCTATCAATGCATTCCCTAATGAAGAGGCGGCAGAGGCTGAACTGGAAAAGACATTTGGAAATGCATTTTTTCTGTTTACTCCTGGATTGAAGAATGACAAGTATTTTGTGGTGACCGATCTGGTGCAGGAATATGGCACTACGTATATCAATAAGGAAGAAGCCTATCTTCCCATTCCTGTGTTCGGCACATGGGATAAGCCGCTGTTTGATGGGGATATGGACAAGCTGATATCCCATCTGCTGGCAGGAAAACCGCTCCCGGGACTGGGAAAGAAACAATGGGTGCGTACGGAAGTACCGCAGATGCTGGTAATCCATGCGGGGAAAGATGATTCAGGAAAACAGCGTTTCCTCTGTCTCATGCCACAGAAAGATAAGGCGTTTAAGGATATGCATATCGGCCAGGGCGGAGCTTATTTCCATGTAAAGAAGGAAAATCTGAGCTGGGCGTTTTTCTATGCCGATGATGCCATTCTGGTGGATAATGTGGTGCGGTGTCACCATGATCCGCTGTGGTTTATTCCGCAGTCGGTTATGAAGGAAATCAGGAAACAGTTCGTGCCTCTTCTGGATGAGGAGAAACCAGAAAATCAGGGGGCCATCATTTCGCAGCAGGCACTGGATCAGACTGTGCGCGATATGATGCTTATGCCGGCATCTTCCAAATCTTCTGATGAAGCAGGCAGAAACGAGCAGCCGGAAATTGCCGGAAAAACGACAAAGGGAAAGACGGCGGAAACAAAAGATACGCAGGAAAAGGTAAAGCCGCCGGTGCAGAAAAACAGCAGAGCGGAAGAAGATGGCGCTTTGGAAAAAGAAGGCACTGCAGAAAAGACGGAAGAAAAGAGAGAGAATGCAGCGTCTGAAAAATCCACATCACAGGAAAAATCCAGAACAGCGGCTCTGAAGGCAGAGAAGGTAATGAATCAGAAGGAAGAAAAAAAGGCAAAAGAGGAGAAGCGGGAAGATGAGGAAATGGCCTTTATCCACCGGTTTATCCGCCGGGTAAAGGAGAGAGGATTCCTTTATGATGAACGGGATCTGTACAATTTCCATATTTCTGCCAAGTCGTCCCGTCTGGTCATTCTGGCTGGTCGGAGTGGAACGGGAAAATCGGGGCTGGTACGCCTGTATGGGGAAACCCTGGGACTTTCTCCGTCTCAGATAGCCTTCCTTCCTGTGCGTCCATCCTGGATGGATGACGGCGATCTTCTCGGATACCTGGATAGAAACCGCATGCTGTATTTCCCATCCGATACCGGACTGGTAGAACTTTTGGTCAATGCGTCCCGGCATCCGGAAAAGATGTATATTGTATGTTTTGATGAAATGAATCTGGCACGGGCAGAATATTATTTTGCGCAGTTCATTTCTGTACTGGAAAAGAGGGAAAATCCTTCCATTCAGCTGTATAATCCATCCCTGGAAGACAGGGTATACAACCACAGCGATTATCCGGCCCGCATACCTGTACTGGATAACGTGCTCTTTATGGGGACGGTGAATGTGGATGAATCCACATACCATTTCTCTGACAAGATTCTCGACCGCGCCAATGTGATTACTCTCCATCAGCGCCGGTTTGCCGACATGGCCCGCCTGTCCAGAAAGCATGTGGCCGACGAAGACGAAGTGGGAGCTGACGTATATCGCCGATTCCGTAAAGAGGAACAGGGAGTGACTATGTCCGATGCGGAACTGCATCTTTTAGATTCCCTGAATGCAGCGCTGGATGAACGGGGAGCCAGTGGCGGTATCGGGTACCGCGTAGTTTCTGATATGAGCCGCTATCTGGCCAATATTCCATCCGATAGTCCTATGAGCCGCAAGGAAGCACTGGATATGCAGATTGTACAGCGCGTACTCACCAAGGTAAGAGGCAGCCGGGAGCAGATTGGTTATCTGGTATCTCTCGATGAAGAAAACCGGCTCACCGGGCGGTTCCCGGAATTGCTGAACCGGCATAAGCAGGTATCGGCCTTTACGGAATCCATGCGCGTGCTGAAGAGAAAAGCGAAAGAGCTGAAGACTTATGACTATACCCTTTAATCTGACACTGTTCTGCCTGAGGGATTTACCCAGGGGAAAACAGATTGTGGAATTTACCTCGTCTATCCGGGATATTCTGGAAGGCGGGCGGGAACCGGACCTGGTATTTTCAGAAAATCAGACAGTGAATATCCGCTTCTCTGCACCGGAAGGGTTCCGATTTACCATGGATGGGCTGGACATATTTAATGCGGACGGAGAGCAGGATGAAGAAGGACAGACCTGGCTTCTTCCCAGTGGAAATAAAATCCTGCCTCTGTTTGAAGGGAAAAATTTTCCGCTGGTTCCCGGTTATTATATTATGACGGTCACCGGCAATGGCAGATCCTGGTACGCTATGGTGGAAGTGACACCACGTTTCCTGGAAAAGGAAAGCTGGAAGGATATGAAGCAGGAGCTGGCCAGGGAAATACGCCATCTGTCCTTTGATTTCATGTGCCGGCATATCCATATGGACCGGTATCATGGAAGCATGGAAGGCATGGATAGTCGCATGCTGCTCCGGTTCTATATCATTGATGATATGTTTCCTCAGGTATTTCGCGCGCTGGAAGAACTGGCCCATACGGCCAACAGCCGCATTGCGTGGAAACATCGGTTTCTGTCTCCCCGGGTGATGGACTCCATGCAGCCATCCCGCATCCGCGTATCCGGGAAAGAAGAGGGGCGGTACCGCCCAATGGTGCAGGTAAAGGAAATCACATGGAATGTGGCAGAAAATCGCTTTGCCCGCGGAGTTCTGGAAAAACTGGAGAAGAGTCTTCGTTCCTTTGCCGGAAATTTGCAGAGGCTGATAGAGGAAACCCGGGGAAACAGCTCCTTGTATTTCTCTTCTGCGTCTGACAGCCGTATGGAAAAAGGAAGAACTGAACTGGAAACCTATCTCCGGCGCACCCGGCAGCTGCTGTCTGCGGTAGCGGCTGTCACGGAGGCGGAGTGGTTCAGGGAAACGAAGCCCACCATGCCGAAAAACATTCCCATGCAGCTCTTTATGGATCCAAGATATGGCGCGCTCTACCGTCTCCACAAGCATCTGGAGCATCCGGAAGACAGCGTGTTTGTATCTCCGGTGTACTTGCTTCAGTGGAAGCGGACAGACAAACTCTATGAACTCTGGTGCTTTCTTCAGTTTGTGAAAGCGCTGGTATCCACAGGCTGGGAACTGGAAGAAGGGCCGGCCATAAAGACGGAAGAAGGGCGCTATCGTCTGGATTACCTGGAACCGGGAACGGTCATCGTCCTTCGCCGGGGAGACGAAACTCTGCGTCTTGCCTACGATAAGCTTATTCCCAGCTCCGGTGAAGATACGGACAGAAAACACAATCCACTCTACACCAACACCTGGCACCGCCGCCCGGACTTCCGCATGGATTACTATGAAAAAGAAGCCTACATGGGTTCCCTGGTAGCTGACTTTAAGTACAGAGATGTATACTACCTCTGGCAGGACAGAGAAAAAAGTGCCAGTCTGAGAAGCCAGTTCAATTCCTATCACGATATGAACACAAGGTACTACGACCACATGAGTGAACGAGAATCCCTGATGAATGCCCGGCCGGTGAAAGAAGTGTGGGCCGTATTCCCAAGAGAACAGGCCGGAGCCGGTGATGAAGATTACAGTCTCCGGTTCGTATCCCTTGCCCCGGGAAAAGGCAATACCGGAGAACTGGCCAGCCGGCTGGAAGCGTACGTGGAGATGCTGAAAAAATGAGCTAAAGCTCGGTCTGCAAGAGTCGCTTTGCCACTCTTGGGTCGTTATAAACTCTTTGAGTTAAGGGGAGATGGAATGTTCTTTTGCGAAAAAGGGCAAAATCCTAAAGCTTAAAAAAGAAAAGGGGTTCATACGAAGCTCCTTTCTGGAATGACGACAAGGGATTTTAAAACGGGTAACATCCTTGTTATGTCCCTTGCTCTGACAAAGAGGAAGCATGAAAATGTTCTGAGTTCTTTTAGTCTGACTTGTCTGTCTGATAGCTTTTCTGTAGTATGTTTGCAGATTTTTCTTAACTCTTGTTATTCAATTCTCAAACCTGCTTTTTATCTGATTTCCGGAGGAAATGCACACATGGAAAAAGATTTTTCAATTAATGAAGAGGGGTACAGTGTGCGCTGCCGCCTGTTTCATCAGGGGCATGCCCGTACGTTTAAACGGGTGGTCATCTGTACTCATGGTTTTGGCAGCAATAAGGATAAGCCGAATATTACCCGGTTTGCCGAAAAAGAAATTGCCAAGTATAAGAACGATGCTGTTCTGGCCTTCGACTGGCCCTGTCACGGACAGGATGCCCGTAAAAAGCTGGAACTGGATGAATGCATGAAATATCTTACCTTCGTGGTAAATTACTGCAAAAATGAACTGAAGGCAGAAAAGCTGTTCATCTATTCTGTCAGCTTCGGCGGCTATCTGACCCTGAAATACATGGCGGAAATAGGAAACCCCTTTACCCGTGTGGCCCTTCGCTGCCCGGGAATTCAGATGTACAAACTCATGCTGAACAATTTCGATGAGGAAGATCTGAAAAAACTCGCCAAAGGAAAAGAAATTTCCATCGGTTTTGACCGGAAGATGAAAGTGGATCAGAAACTGCTGGACGATTTGAAAAAGAGCGACATTATGAAGTACGAATACTTCGACTGGGCAGATAATATGCTCATCCTCCACGGTACCAAAGATACCATGGCCCCCATCGAAGATTCCCGCGCCTTTGCAGAAAACAACGTCATCGAATTTATCCCCGTAGAAGGGGCAGACCATCCCTTCCGGGATCAGACGTTGATGGATTATGCTATTCATACAATCATAGAGTTCTTTTCGGACGGTCTTCCGTCCTGAGCTGCGTCATTCGCCTCATTTCAGAACCACCGCGTACAGAGTACAGCGGAGAACCTGAAATGAGGCGATTCCTTGTCAGGGCGAAAGCCTGTCACGAAAAGGGGCTTTTCGGACGGTCCGGGTGACTAGCTTATCCCAGTCAGAAAAAATACCCTCCTGAACATACTACGGGTACAGTCCAGGGGGGATTTTTCTGCCCGGTGTAACCTATTCATCCCAGCTTACCTCGAAATTTCGGACGGTCCGGGCGCCTGGCTTATCCCGAGCAAAAAAATGCCCTCTGGACGTACTGCTATGTACAGTCTAGAGGACATTTTTCCACTCGGGATAACCCATCCATCCCGGTCTGCCGCGAAATTATAGCTGGTCTGGGCGATTAGCTTATCCCAAACCTAAAAATTGCCTCTGGGCGTACTACTTTGTACAGCCGGGAGGCATTTTTCCACTCGGAATAATCCATCCATCCCGGCCTGCCGAGAAATTATGGCTGGTCTGGGCGATTAGCTTATCCTAAACAAAAAAATGGCCCCTGGGCGTACTATTTTGTATAGCTCAGGGGCCATTTTTGAATCTGGGAGCACCCATTCATCCCGGCTTGGTCTTTGCTGGCGGATGCTGGAAAGTAGAATCCACTATGTGAATCAGAAGGAATGAAGGTAATATGTTACACTTCTTCCACTTGACGAAAACGTAAGAATAAGAAAGCTAAGAAAAGGAAAGCTTGCAGCACGTTTTCCTCTCTGGAGAGAGAGGGGGACCATCGAAGATGGTGAAAAGTAGAATGCTGTATGTCAGAGCCTGGGAATAACGGTAGCATGTGGCACCTTTTCCTCTGCGTAAAAGACAAGAATGCAAAAGCTGTATGAAGAGAAGCATGCCATACGTTTCCCGTTCTGGAGAGAAAGGGGGACCATTCGCTTTAGCGAATGGTGGAAAGTAGATTGCTGTATGTTAGAGCCTGGGAATAACGGTAGCATGTGGAACTTTTTCCTCTGAGTAAAGAGCAAGCATGCAAAAGCTGGTTAACGGAATCATGCAAAACGTTTCCCTCTATGGAGAGAGAGGGGGAATGACGACAATAGCTTGTCGTCATTGGCTGTAAGTCCATAGAATTATGAAATCTTTGATTTCC
>PPYF01103474.1_pt1 | contig 11303 bp, 9 predicted proteins | sample 1559871 | NCBI WGS metagenome assembly PPYF01 (sample SAMN08240021, study PRJNA423297) | Human gut metagenome, whole genome shotgun sequencing project. | reverse complement strand
TGGCAGGTATCATGCAGAACCTTCGTGAAAATCCATTGACAGAGGTTGCCGGTGTGAAAGTAGCTCAGGCAATTGATTATACGAAACCAGAAGAGACAGGACTTCCATCTGCAAATGTATTGATCTATAAATTAGAAGATGGGGCAACGGTTATCGTTCGTCCTTCCGGAACAGAACCGAAGATTAAGATCTACTACACAACTCTTGGCAAGGATCTGGAAGAGGCAAAAACCCAGAAAGAGAAATTGGCAGAGGCAATGAAAGTGATATTAGCTTAAGTGGTTTAGCAATGTAGAAGCGAAATTGCGGCAGGAAATTTGGAATTAGAAAATTAGGATGGCAGGGCATTTCTCTATTTCTTTAAAGAGAGGTGTCCTGCTGTTTGTTATACTTTTAAATTTTGCAGAGATGTGTTATACTAACCACAAAGTGTGATGATAGAAAAGGAGCAGGCAGATATGGATTTAATAACCATTAGAGAACTATACAAACATAAGGAAGAATATCTGGATGAGAAGATTACAGTTGGAGGATGGGTACGCAGTATTCGCGACTCCAAGGCATTCGGATTTATTGTAGTAAATGACGGTTCATTTTTTGAACCATTACAGGTTGTGTACCATGATACAATGGATAATTTTGCAGAGGTGTCCAAGTTAAATGTTGGAGCGGCGATCATCGTAACAGGAACATTGGTTGCAACACCACAGGCAAAGCAGCCATTTGAGATTCAGGCAGATACTGTGGAAGTAGAAGGCGCATCCGCACCGGACTATCCATTGCAGAAGAAACGTCATAGTTTCGAATACTTAAGAACAATTTCTCATTTAAGACCGAGAACCAATACATTTCAGGCAGTGTTCCGCGTGCGTTCACTGGCGGCTTACGCGATTCATAAGTTTTTCCAGGAGAGAGGATTTGTGTATGTGCATACACCATTGATCACAGGAAGTGACTGTGAAGGAGCCGGAGAGATGTTCCGTGTAACCACTCTGGATATGGAAAATGTTCCGAAGACGGAAGACGGTAAAGTAGATTACTCTCAGGATTTCTTTAATAAAGAGACGAGCCTTACGGTGAGCGGACAGTTAAATGGTGAAACTTATGCGCAGGCATTCCGCAACATCTACACATTCGGACCGACATTCCGTGCCGAAAATTCTAACACAACAAGACATGCGGCAGAGTTCTGGATGATTGAGCCGGAGATTGCATTTGCTGATCTGGATGACAATATGGTATTGGCAGAGTCCATGCTCAAATATGTCATTAACTATGTTCTTGAGAATGCGCCGGAAGAGATGAATTTCTTTAACTCTTTCGTAGATAAAGGATTGTTAGAAAGATTGAATAATGTAGTGTCTTCTGAATTTGCAAGAGTGACTTATACAGAAGCGATTGAGATCTTAGAGAAAAACAACGACAAATTTGAATACAAAGTGTCTTGGGGGGCAGACCTTCAGACAGAGCATGAACGGTATCTGACAGAGGAAGTGTATAAGCGTCCTGTGTTTGTTACCGACTATCCGAAGGATATCAAGGCATTTTATATGAAATTAAATGAAGACGGCAAGACAGTGGCAGCAGTAGATTGTCTCGTTCCGGGAATCGGAGAGATCATCGGAGGAAGCCAGAGAGAAGATGATTACGAAAAGCTTTTGGGACGTATGAAAGAGATGGGATTAAAAGAAGAAGACTATGACTTCTACCTTGATCTTAGAAAATACGGATCAACAAGACATGCAGGATTTGGTCTTGGATTTGAAAGATGTGTAATGTATCTTACAGGAATGGGCAATATCCGTGACGTAATTCCATTCCCACGTACTGTAAATAACTGCGACTTATAGTAACTATTCAGCTATGCGCTGTCACATCAGTATGAGATGTGCAAATTTATTTGCGATAGATTGAACTGATGTGGCGGCATATGGCGTTTAGCCATTCAACGAGAACCATAGCTGCGTAAGCGGCGAAGAGGCTGCCCTGGCAGCTTGGGGGGATGGTTGTAAAGCTGAATAGTTACTTTTTTATTATAGAATCATGATAGGAGGGGTCCTATGAGTATGAATATTTTAGTGGTTGATGATGAGAAAGAGATTGCGGATGTTATTGAATTATATCTGCAAAATGATCAATATAATGTGTATAAGTTTTATACGGGGCAGGAAGCGCTTGACTGTATTAAGAGTATGAAGATTGATCTGGCAATTCTGGATATTATGCTGCCGGATGTGGATGGATTTCAGATTTTGAAACAGATTCGTGAAAAGTATACATTTCCGGTGATCATGCTGACTGCGAAAACGGAATATATGGACAAGATTACAGGTCTTACATTAGGCGCAGATGATTATATACCGAAGCCTTTCAATCCTCTGGAGCTTGTGGCTCGTGTGAAGGCTCAGATACGAAGATATACACAATATAATGAAGGTGGAAAAGATGCAGGGGATATTATTGATTTTGCAGGACTTCAGTTAAATCGAACCTCTCACGAATGTGTATATAATGAAGTTCCGTTGACATTGACGCCGATTGAATTTGATATCCTATGGCTGTTATGTGAAAACAGAGGAAAGGTAATAAGTTCTGAAGAGCTTTTCGAAAAAGTATGGCATGAGAAATATTACAAGAACAGCAACAATACGGTGATGGTGCATATTCGTCATCTACGTGAAAAGATGAATACACCTGCCGGAAAATCGGATTTCATTAAAACCGTTTGGGGAGTGGGGTATAAAGTTGAAGAATAACTATCGGAAATTAAAGTTCAGTATTTTGCTACAGACAGTATTGGTAACGGCGTTGACGGTACTGGTGGGCGGTTTTTTGCTGAATTATGTAATCGATGGCATATACAACGACTGGTTTGCAAGAGCATTTATAAGTATATTGACTGCATTTCAAGTGGAAGAGAAGACTGCGATTGATCTGTATTGGCGTCTTATTGGGGATAATAAGACATTCTTTATGGTGGTCGGCTTTCTTCTCTTATTTGCTTTATTTTTCTATGTGGCGCTGTCTAAAATGACAAAATACTTGGATCAGGTTGGTGATGGAATCGAAAATATTGTATCGGATTCTACGGAACCGATTCATTTGATTACAGAATTAAAACCTATCGAGATCCGACTAAATGAAATTAAGGCTATTTTAAAGAGGCAGGAGCTAGAGTCTATTGAGGGTGAGAAACGAAAAGATGACTTGGTACTTTTCCTCGCTCATGACTTAAAGACACCGCTTACTTCGATTGTTGCATATTTGACAATGTTGGATACGCATCCGGAGATGGCGGCGGAAGAGAGGGAAAAATATATCCATATCGCACATGAGAAATCTATACGGCTTGGAGAGCTCATAAATGAGTTTTTTGATATCACTCGGTATAATCTTCAAGACATAGAATTGGAGCCGGTAGATATCCATTTGTCATTGATGTTAGAACAATTGGCGGATGAGCTGTATGCAGTGCTTCAAGAGAAACATTTAAGTTGCGAAGTGGATGTGGAGGAGAATCTGGAAGTGACCGGAGATCCGGATAAACTGGCTCGTGTCTTTGACAATATTTTACGAAATGCAATTGCCTATTGTTACGAGGGAACGAAGATTGAGATAGAGGCAAAAGCGAAGAATGGAAATATAGAGATTATATTCAGTAATAAAGGAGATAAAATTCCGGGAACAATGCTGCAGACAATTTTTGAGAAATTCTATCGTGTGGATGGTTCAAGGAGCAGCGGAACCGGAGGAGCAGGTCTCGGACTTGCTATCGCGAAAGAAATTGTAGAGCTGCATGGTGGAAGTGTGATGGCGAAGAGTAATGATCTTTGCACACAGTTTATTGTGACGCTGCCGTCTAAGAAGCAGGAAGAGGAGGAAGAACCGAATGAAGTTTCTACACACCGCGGACATTCATTTAGGGGCAAAGCCGGACGCCGGAACCGCTTACACACAAAAGCGGGAAAGGGAAATATGGAATAGCTTCCAACAAGTGATAGAAATATGCGAGAAAGAGGAAATGGATCTGCTTTTGATTGTGGGAGATTTATTTCATCGCCAGCCACTTTTAAGAGAGCTAAAAGAAGTTGGCTATTTGTTAGGCAAGCTGTCACATACACAAGTGGTGCTGACAGCGGGAAATCATGATTACATAAAAGCTGATTCTTATTATCGTACATATTCGTGGCCTTCAAATGTTCATGTGTTATTGGAAGAAACTCTGGAAACTATAGAGTTTCCGGAACTCGAAACAGCAGTATCAGGATTCAGTTATCATAAAAGAGAAATTATAGAGTGTACATGTCAAGAAAAAAATGCCAAACATAAACAAAAATATGAAGTTTTGCTTTTGCATGGTGGTGATGAATCGCATGTACCATTCCAAAAAGAGAAGCTACTAAAGTGTGGATATGATTATATTGCCCTTGGACATATCCATAAACCACAGTCTTTGGTGAAAGATAAAATTGCATATTGCGGAGCATTAGAACCGATTGATAAAAATGATGTGGGACAGCATGGTTATATTATCGGTGAGATTACGGAGCGTGGTTGTAAAACAAGATTTGTTCCAAATGCCAAAAGAGAATATTGCCATGTTGAAGTGGAAGTGACACCGGACATGACAGGATTTGCATTAAGAGAGAAAATCGATCGGGTAATTCGGGAAAATGGACAGCAAAATATGTATAAAATAATCCTGACAGGATTTCGAGATCCGGAAGTCCGATATGACCTGTCCGGTATGGATGTCTACGGAAATATAATTGAAATTTCAGATGAGACAGTGCCGGCATATGATTTTGAACGAATTATGACAAATAATGCTCACAATATTTTAGGTTATTTTATTCAAGAGTTAAAGGACTATGATAGGGAGAGTATAGAATATGGAGCTATGTGTGAAGGAGTAAAAGCGCTCATGGAGACAAGAAGGGATTAATATGCAGATTGCAGAGTTAGTAATTAAAAATTTTGGAAAATTCACAGAAAAAAAGATTCGTCTCTCAGATGGGATTCAGTTGTTTTACGGAGAAAATGAGTCGGGGAAATCAACGATCCATACTTTTATTAAGGGCATGCTGTTTGGCATGGAAAGAAAGCGTGGAAGAGCATCGTCGAATGATACTTTTACACGGTATGAACCGTGGGAAAATCCAAATTATTATTCGGGAAGCATGAGATTTGAAAGTGGAGGGAAACATTTTTGTATTCGCAGAGATTTTGATAAAGTTTCAAAAAAGGTTCAGTTGATCTGTGAGGATGATGGTGAAGAACTATCCGTGGAAAATGGAGATCTCGAAATACTGCTCGGTGGAGTGAATGCAGCTTCTTATGAGAATACGGTGTCAATAGGACAATTAAAAATTGAGACGGATCGCACACTGGGGGATGAGTTAAGAGATTTTGCTACAAATTACTATGCCGGTGGAGGCGGAGATATGAATCTTACGGGAGCTTTCGATCAGCTGAAGGAGCGAAGAAAAGAACTGGAACGTCAGTTAAAAGCAGCGCTTCAAAAGAAGCAGAGGCAGAGAGAGCATAAAGAGCAGGAGGCTTCCTATATATGGAGAGACATACATAAGCTGCGCGAGGAACAGCGGTGTCTGGAGGAAGAGATTACGGTTCGTCAAGAGCAGGAAAGAGAAAAGGCAGAGCGGGAAACAGAAAACAAAGGTGTTATCGATGAGATTCGACCGGAAAAATGGCGAATTCACCCATTAGAATTATTGGTATTTGCATTAATCATTATTTTACCAATGTTCTTGCTTCATCAACCGTGGAATTATCTAATAGCAATTATATTATTTCTAAGTTGCGGAATTTATGTCTGGAACCGAATGAAAGTGGGAAAGAAACGGGAAAAGACGGAGCCGGAAAAGTTGTTGGAAGAGATTACGCCGGAGGAAGAAAAAGCATCTATTGAAAAATTGAAATGGGAGCTTGCACATACAAAAGAAGAACTAAAGGATCGTGAAATAGAGTATTCTAATCTGCAGGAGCAGATTGCGGAGCTGGATGAATTGGATGATTCTGTAAAAGGGATAGAAAAAGAATGTGCTTCTGTACAATTTGCCGCGAATAAGCTGGAAGAATTATCACGGAAATTGGAAAGTAAGATGGGAGAAGAATTAAATGCTCAAGTGTCTTCTATTATACGAGAAATTACCGGTGGAAAATATAATAGGCTTGTAGTTGAAGACCAGCTTAAGATGAGTCTTATCAGTGAAGGGAGAAAGATACCGGTTTCTCAGGTGAGCAGAGGAACGATCGAGCAGATTTATTTTGCACTCCGTATGGCGGCGGTAGATGTATTAGGAAGAGAGGAGCTTCCGGTTATTCTGGATGATACCTTTGCCTATTATGATGATGTACGTTTGGAAAACACATTAAAATGGCTGGCAATGAATAAAAAGCAAGTATTGATCTTTACTTGTCAGAAGAGAGAAGAGGCTATTTTGAGAAAATTACATATTCCATATAAGAAAGAGGAAGTCTAAACGACTTCCTCTCCGTTTTTGTATTTTCTTACGATGTTCTGGATACGCTCATTTGGCGATAAGATACTGCTGATAGAACCGTCGTGGTTCAAAGTATCGATCATTAATGCAATATATTTACTCATATCACAGTTAATATAATAAGGTCTTTCCAGTAATTCCGGTGTTTGATAGATCAGGTTTGTTGTAAGAATACCATCAATCATACCTTCCTCGTATGCCTGATCGAATTTAGCAAGACCGTTGGTGAACAGTCCGAAAGTAGCAGCTGCAAAAATTCGTTTTGCTTTTCTTTGTTTTAACTGCTTTGCAACATCTAAGATACTGTCGCCGGAAGAGATCATATCATCTAAAATAATCACATCTTTTCCTTCTACAGAAGAACCTAAAAATTCATGTGCAACGATCGGATTGTGTCCATTTACGATCTGTGTATAATCACGTCTCTTGTAGAACATTCCCATATCCAGATTCAGAACGTTAGCGAGATAAACAGCACGGGCAGTAGCGCCTTCGTCCGGACTGATTACCATCATATGATCGCTGTCGATCTGAAGATCTTTGTAGGTGCGCAGAAGTCCTTTTACAAATTGATAAGTTGGGCGGACTGTCTCGAATCCACTCAGTGGAATTGCATTTTGTACACGCGGGTCATGCGCGTCGAAAGTGATAATATTATCAACACCCATGCGTACCAGCTCCTGAAGAGCCAATGCGCAGTCAAGAGACTCACGACCGCTTCTTTTGTGCTGGCGGCTTTCATATAAGAAAGGCATAATAACATTAATGCGGCGGCCTTTTCCACCGATTGCAGCAATCATACGCTTCAGATTCTGAAAATGATCGTCTGGTGACATGTGATTTGTTTTTCCGGAAAGGGAGTAGGTGAGGCTGTAATTACATACATCAACCATTAAGTAAAGATCCATACCTCTTACAGATTCTTTGATAATGCCTTTGGCTTCCCCCGAACCAAAACGAGGGGTATTAGCCTCGATCAAATAGTTGTCTCTTTCATAGCCATGGAAAACAACATCATCCTTGTGTGCATGTCCGTCTTCATGGCGCCATTTTACGATGTAGTCGTTGACCTTGTTTCCCATCTCGGTGCAGCCATCTAAGGCAATGATTCCCAGAGACCCAACCGGTATGTTGTCCAAAATACGTTCATTACGGCGTAACATCATTTGTACCTCCCAAGTTTAATAATTTTTTTTGGATGCGAATATCATCTCCGGTGAGCCTGAGCATAGTATAGTGGCTGCTGATCCGTGAGAAGATACGTTCTGAATAAATAGTTTTAATATCGTCAAGTGCCAGATTTGTTGAAATGATGGTCGATTTCCGGCGAAGGATACGCTCGTTGAGACAGGAAAAAAGCTGTGATGTAGTAAAAGTATTGGCAAGCTCAGTTCCCAAGTCATCAATAATGAGCAGATCACAATTATAAATATAGTCCAGAGAGTCGTCCGTTTCCTCATCCTTTTTTCCAAACATATTTTTGGCGAGCACATCAAAAAGCCGGGAAGCCGAGAAATAAATGACAGAATAAGAACTGTCCATGACTTCCTTGGCAATGCAGTGAGAGAGAAATGTCTTTCCCACACCGGTATCACCATATAATAGTATGTTGCGGAAATCTTCAGAAAATGTATCTACAAATTCATGGCAGATGTGCAGGGCAGTCTGTATAGCTTCCAGCGAAGAACGTCCGGTAAGCGGGTCTTTGTGGTTGCTGGAATAATAATCAAGAGAAAACGTAGAGAAGTTTTCCTTTTCCAGAATTTCCTGCAAATTTGACTGTGTATATAATAAATCCACAATTGCTTTTTTGAAGCAGTGGCATTTATTCGTACCAATGTAACCCGTGTCTTTACAGTCCGGGCAGAGATAGTGGAGTTCCAGATAATCTTCCGGAAATCCGTGAGAACAAAGAAGAGCTTGCTTCTGTGCAGAAAGACGCGAGATTTCCTTTTTGAGCTCGCTGAGTGCATCTTCGTGTCCGTCCAGTAAGAGACGGGCCTGTTTGATACTGCTTGATGATATGGCATTATCAAGAGCAGGAAGCTCAGGAATCATAGAACAAGCAGTTTCGTAACGTTTGCGAAGGGCATGTTCATTATCTAATTGTCGTTGTTCGTATGTACGCATCAATTCATCGTACTGAGAATTCGAAAGTGCCATGAAAAGCAGTTCTCCTCTTTATGCAGATCTTATTGTTGTACTAACTTGCGTTCCAGCTCATTCATATCGTAGGAACGACTTTCAAAATTGTTGAATTTATTTGTGGGCTTTATCACAGGTGTTTTGACCGTCTGTTTTTTCTTCAGCTCTTTTTCGCGGGTAAAAGAAGCGTCGAGAGCGGCAATATCTTTGAGATGGCGTACATTTTGCGCGTGCCATTTCTTTAAGATAGAATCCGTATAGTCGAAGCTTGGCTGATGAATTGCATTCATTGTCCGGTTACATGCTTCCAGAATAATATCCAAACTGAAAGCGTATTCTTCGTTCCACTTACGAATGTATGCAATCTCGGAAGCCGCCGGAGCCCGTCCTTTGATTCCGTATGCGTTTAAAATCGAATAACAGTTTTTATTATATAGCAATGAGCTTGTTTTTGCCTGATCGACAGTCTTTATATCCTGCTTGTGCCATGAAAGAGCAACCTTTTGAATATAATGCATGCTTTTGTGACCGTTTTCAACGCAGTATTCAATCAGATATTCGATCAATTCCACAGACATTTTTAATGTTTCATAGAAATAAGTGATCGTGTCAATATCGGTGACAGATAACGTCTTACCAAGATATTGTTCTGCTACAAATAACAGCTCCTTAAATTCCTTGCGGCTCTTAAACTGCCGGATGTCAGGAACCTTGGAAGAAGGCTCTGAAACAACAGCAGGCGCAGGCTTCGGTGAAGTGACCGGAGCAGTCTCCGCGGATTCATATTCTAAGAGCCCTTGTTTGTTCCAATAATTTAACGCACGGATCACGTCTTTTTCCGTCACCTCTAAAATGTCGGCAATTTGAGAGATGCCAAGCGGTGTGGAAGCTTCGTTTTGATGGCGCAAAAGAAGAAGGTATACTTTCACATACTCTCCGTTTGCCTTAATCATATACTGGTCGATAAATTCATTTTCCAGTACGGTTGTATTATTTTGTGCTGAATTTGTTAATGTCAGTTTCTTCATAACCTATGCCGGTCCTTCCCCAATATTTCTCATTTCGTAGAGACATTATAGCATTAGTTGGACAGGCAAAAAAGAAATTTTTGAGCCAAAAATCAAGTTTTTTGTGGATAAAATCCTGTGGAAAATGTGGATAACTTTTATTTTAGAAGCGTTTCCCCAATGTTTACAACGTCTCCGGCTCCCATAGTTATCAACAAGTCCCCTTTTTGACACTTCTCTTTGCAGAAGTTTTCAATCTCTTCAAAAGAAGGGAAATAGTAAGTGTCAGCGCCTTTTTCTTTTAATGCCTCGGCGAGATCTCTCGAAGAGATACCGAGGGTGTCTGTCTCGCGTGCGGCATAAATGTCCGCTAAGATCACATGATCCGTCTGCATTAATGCATCCACAAATTCCGGGAATAAAGCCTTTGTTCTCGTATAAGTGTGAGGCTGGAAAATACACCAGATCTCACGGTGGGGATAATGTTTTGCAGCAGCAAGGCTTGCGTGGATCTCCGTTGGATGGTGGGCATAGTCATCAATGACAGTCACTCCGTTAAATTCGCCCTTGTATTCAAAGCGGCGGTTTGTGCCGTGGAAATCTTTCAGTCCTGCCCCGGCGTCCTGAACGGAAATCTTCAAAACATCAGCAACGGCGAGAGCGGAAAGCGCATTGGATACGTTGTGGTCGCCGTTGACGGATAAGGAAATGCGGGTTACAAATTCTCCGTGTTTTACAAAATCGAAAGAAGCGCATCCGGATGCATCGTGAGCGATGTTCACTGCGCTGTAATCAAAGGAAGTATCCGGACCGTAAGTAACAACATGGCAGGATAGTCCTTCTGTCAATTCTTCGTAATCAGGAATTTCACCGTTGATCACCAGAGTGCCATCTGCGGGAAGAAGCTCTGCAAACTTGCGGAAAGATCTGCGGATATCATCGAGATCTTTGAAAAAGTCGAGGTGATCTTCATCAATGTTGAGAATCACACTGATCTTAGGAAAAAAGTGGAGAAAACTATTCGTGTATTCACATGCTTCTGTCAGAAATACTTCTGAATTTCCCACGCGGATATTTCCGCCGATCGCCTTTAAGATTCCACCTACAGAAATGGTAGGATCAAGATCAGCGCTTAATAAAATGTGAGATAACATTGATGTAGTTGTGGTTTTTCCGTGAGTTCCGGAAACAGCGATCGGAATCTGATAGTTTGTCATTAACTGCCCTAATAATTCCGCGCGGCTTAACATAGGAAGTCCTCTGTCCAGCGCGGCGCGGTATTCTTCATTGTCCTCGTGGATGGCAGCAGTATAAACGACAACATCAATTCCATCTATAATATTAGAAGCTTGTTGTTTATAAAAAACTTTGGCGCCGGCTTTCTCCAGCTGATCGGTGAGCGCAGACTCCTTGTTGTCTGAACCTGAGACTGTAAAGCCTTCTTTTAATAAAATCTCTGCAAGACCGCTCATGCTGATACCGCCGATTCCTATAAAGTGAACGTGTACCGGTTGTGTAAAATTAATTTTATACATAAGTAAGTCACCTTTCTATTGATGTGTTCAATTCCATTATTATATGTGTCATAAATGATAGTATCTTATCATATTATTATATTATATACATA
>PPYF01494795.1_pt1 | contig 11305 bp, 7 predicted proteins | sample 1559871 | NCBI WGS metagenome assembly PPYF01 (sample SAMN08240021, study PRJNA423297) | Human gut metagenome, whole genome shotgun sequencing project. | reverse complement strand
ATGTTGACGATGTAATCGCAACTGCTTGGAACTGGCACAAGAGCCACCCAAAGGGTTACGAAGATAAGTAAAGGTAATAAAAATAACCATTCAGTTAACTGATAACTGAATGGTTATTTTTTTATCTCAATTTATTGACACACTCTTTCATTTCTTTAATATCCAAAATACTTTGCGCAAATTCTTTTCTTACTAATTCATCTGGTAAATACTCATCATATTTATCAAAAACAGGAACTTCTTTCGGATAAACTAATTCCAATGGATCGAAGTCTTTATTTGCTTCTTCTTTCAGAATTTCTAAAAATTCATCCTTACCTACATCCATCGCAAATTGCATAAAATATGGTCGACTAGAATTAAAACCTCTTAAGCCAAGGCGTTTAGCACATTTTATCTTAATTAATCTTTCTAATGCTAAAAACGCATAAGTACCAGTCCAAGGAAAAAGACACCACATTTTTCCACCAAGATTAATTAAATTACTCTCTAGCATCCTTGAAGTTTGTGCTGTATCCCGCACTTCTTTTAAACGCGCTACAGCATGCTTCATTAAGTATGGATATTGCGTTTTTTCGCCTAAGATTTTCCTCATTCTCTGTAAAATCTTAGGTTGAATGTCTCCTGCTACATCCCCGAAATAAGCTGGAATTCGTCCTTTAACAGGATAGCAATAAACTTGATGTCGTTTTCGATCTACATCCTCTACTACCCAAACACGGCCAGCAATTGCAATCTTATCTCCAACTGGAGGTGGCTTAACAATTGTTCCCAATTCTTCAGAATCAGATTTAACAGAATATTCTTCATTTTCTTGGAAAACAGCATAAAACTTAAAATTGTTTATTACTCGCTCTCCAGTTAATCCAATAATCAAACCACCATTTTCGGTTTGTTGAATATGATCTTCTTTGATCAAATAACGTAATAGAACTCGATAATCATTTTGACTAACGTTATGGAAATAATGGAGCGTTAATACTCGAGATGCCAGTTCAGCTGGAGTCATTTCCCCGCTTGATGCTAAAGTTGACATAGTTTGATGATACAGCAAACTATATGGTAGTCTGTTGGGTTCTGGCGGTTCCACCCATTTTTCTTCTAAATATAGCTGAACTAAAGCAATTCCTTGGAGTAATGACCAAGGGATAATTTCCGGCAGCATCGCACGAGACTCAGGATGGGACTCCCGCATCACAAACCACATTTCTGCTGGATTTCCCCTGCGTCCAGTTCTACCCATCCTTTGTAAAAAACCAGAGACTGTAAAAGGAGCATCAACTTGAAAGGCACGCTCTAATTTTCCAATATCAATACCTAATTCAAGCGTTGCGGTTGCACAAGTTGTCATTAATGAATCTTCGTTTTTCATTTCAGCTTCTGCAGTTTGGCGATATGCAGCTGACAAATTACCATGATGAATTAAAAAACGGTCTGGCTCATGATTTATTTCACAATACTGTCTTAAAATTTGACATACTGCTTCGCATTCTTCTCGACTATTAGTAAAAACCAAACATTTCTTTCCACGCGTATGTTCAAAAATATAAGCCATCGATGGATCAGCCATTTGAGGTGCCTGATCACTTTTCTCATCTAAAACTGGCTGAGCTGGGTCAAAGCCACTACTATCAGCTTGTGGTCCATTATCATAAAAATGCTCCATCGATAATCGCCAAACTTGACCCCCACTTTCTGTCTTAGGAACCGTAGTTCTACGTTTCGACCCTGCTCCTAAAAATCTAGCAGCAGATTCAGTATCACCAATCGTTGCAGAAAGTCCGATTCGCCTTGGATCAACTCCAGCCATTTTCGATAATCTCTCAATCAAACAAAAAGTTTGTCCTCCTCGATCTGATCGTAAAAAAGAATGAAGTTCGTCAATGACTACATATCTTAAATCATGAAACAAATTAGGAATATCCATATGCTTGTTAATCATCAACGATTCTAAAGATTCTGGAGTGATTTGTAGAATTCCCGATGGATGCTTAAGCAGTTTCCTTTTTTGGGTTTGAGCTACTTCACCATGCCAACGCCAAATTGGGATATCAACATCTTGGCAAAGATCCGTTAATCGTTCATATTGGTCATTTATTAGTGCCTTTAGTGGTGAAATATACAGAACACCAACAGAGCTGGAAGGATTTTCATATAGATCCGTCAAAATTGGAAAAAAAGCCGCTTCAGTCTTACCAGACGCTGTCGAAGCAGCTAGCAAGACATTATCTTGACTATTAAAAATAGTTTCTGCTGCCCCAACTTGAATTGATCGTAAATTTTTCCAATTATGTTCATAAATATAGTCCTGAATAAAAGGAGCAAAACGTGTAAAAATATCCATTTTTTCACTTAAATTCTAAACTCAGCAAAATTATCAGACTTTTCATCAGAAACAGCCTCTGACTCAGTATAAGAAAACTTATCAGAATTAAGTAGCTGCTCAATATTAGTCTTAGGATTTTGCCAAACAATATCTAATAATTCAATAAAATCACGAATAATCTCACGTGGCGTAATATTGGAAGAAGCACCCACACGTGAATATTCAATTTTAATAAATTTTTCTAAGTCATCCTCTGTAATTGTTCTTTCATATCCATATAAATGAGCGTGCATGTCTGCCAATTTTTCAGCTAAAACTAGCATTTCTTTTTCATAATTGTACTGCCGGCTGATACTATTCGGAATTTTATAAATATTAACTAATTCATCAATCATAATCATTAAACCAGCATATCCAGCCTGTCTAAAGAATGAAGCAAATAACTTAAGGTACTCATACCAATCATCATCCGAGATTACAATATCTACCCCTAGCTCTTTTTTAGCTTGAGTCTTATTTTCATATTCTCCCCTAAACCATTTAATAACTTTAGCTTTAGTTTCTTCATCATTATTAATATAGGCTTGATAATACATTTTGAGCAATTTAGCAAAATCAAAACCATGCACTAATTCAGAAAGACTAGAAATTACCGCATAGATCTTTTTATTAACTGCTTCTTCAAAAGCTGGGTCATCTGCATTTAAATTAGTGTCTGTGGCAACTTGCATTTGAACTGAATTAATCCAGCGATCAAGAATTAAAGTTAAGGCTCCACCTTCTGGTCTAGTCTTAGTAGAAAGATTTTGAATCAACTCACGATAGGTAGCTAATCCTTGTCCTTTTCCACCTTGCAGACGTCTTTCAGGTGATAAATCTCCATCAACTACGACAAAATTCTTATCCATTACATAATTTCTAATTGTTTGAAGCAAAAAACTTTTTCCAGACCCATATCGACCAACAATAAACCTTTTTATTAATAGCCATCTTTCTAATTTTTTCCTTTCAAAAACATGTCTTCTATATCTTCTTGATAGTCTTCAATTATTGCTGGTACATCATTGACAAATTCGATTACATTATCACCGATTTCATCAAAAAGTCTTTCATTTATATTGTCGATCACAACTGCTGTCATTAGATGCTTTTCTTTAAGATATTGAGCAGGATTTTCACCTTTTAAGAGCATCTTGATAGTATGCAATTCTTCTCGACTTAGACCATAATCTTCAAAATCCTCGTCCCTATCTTTTTCAGTAATTTCTTCAAGTTGCTTTTCTTCCTTTTCAGCTCGTAATTCTTCCTCAGTTAATAAACTATCCCTTGTACCAGCGGCATCCTCTCTGATGGTAGACAAATGCGCTAAATTAATTTCAATCTTTGGTTGTTTTAATTTATATTCTTCAATTTTGTACTTCTTAATTCCATCTTTTATAGCCTGAAGATAATGCTTTTCAATTTTTCTAGGCTTTAAGTTTCGCCCTAAATTAAAGTTTTTCCTAACTTCACGATCAACTTCGTGCAGTAAATTTCCAACAATACTTTTTTGACCTGCTAATCCCCAATAAGACTCACAATACCACGAAGCTTTTTCTTTATCATAAAAATACTTTCTAATTTGATCAATTTCAAAATTAACTGTCTTAGGTATTAATTTATGGTTGAACACAGCAGCGGAAAATAACTGCACCGTCATCTGATTTTTATAAGTAATATAATTAGTCAAAAAATCAAAACCATCTTGACGTAAATCTAAGATTTGCTGCCAAACTAAAACTAATAAATGTTCAAATTTTTCTGGATTCTTTTTATATAAAGGACAGTTTTCAATTTTATAATTAGATAAATTTATTAAGCTTTCTGCAACTTCATGATCAGAAAATTGATTTGGATACAACAAATGCTCATATTTTTTATCCTTCTCCTGCTCTTTCTGAAAAAATTCATTTCTTTTTTCATTAATATTATAAAAAATAATATAGTCGCGAATCCATCTATCAAGATATGCTGCCATTTCTTTGGAAAAAATTTGAGCATAATTTTTATTAAAATTGATTAACTTATCTAACCCGTCTTGAACATTCTCTACGCCTATTCCATTTAATAACTCATATAAATAAATATAAGCATATGAATTAGATACCTTCTCATAAATATTATTCCTAACCTTAGTGCGCCAAGCAAAATAAGTCCGTGCTTGTCCAACAGTTAATTCATGGTAAGTCGGATAATAACGCAAAAATGACTGCTTCTTTTGATAATTATCTTCATAAGTAGCCATTAATTTACCTTGCAAATAAAAATTCTGTTCTTTGCGGACCGAACCTGCCAAATCATAACGATATGACTTAATCATTTTTTGAATTTGTTCGGGAACAGATGCTGTGTTTTCAAAATTTAAATCAGTTTTTGCTTCATTAGAATCAGCTTTTTGCTTAGGATTATTATTGTCATTAGCTTTTTTCCAATTATTAAAATTTATTTTTTGTTCATGATAAACATCTTGTTGATTCGCTTTATCCGTATTCGCATCAGGTATATAGATTAATTTTTCAGGATTAGGTACCTTATTTGACATGAGCACTACTTTGAAAGCATACTCTAAAGATTGTTTTATCTTTTGTTCGCTTAAAAGCAAACTAACTTCTACCCACTTGTTATCTCTTATCAAAGAAGCAGCTGAGAACCCCGGTAAATCTCTAATGGTCGTTGCGAAATCGCCACAATTGATATTTAATTTCTTATTTTTAGGATCTAAATCTAAAAGAGCAAACCAATTTTTAGTAATCGGTGAACTAAAAGCAACTAAATTAGAATTATCATTAAGTTCACTAATACTATTCTTTCCAAAGTGTCTAATAGCATAGCTCAAGAGTTCATCAATATTCATGGCCTCAGCTCCTTTCGAACGTATATTCTACTATATTTTACTTGGTCGATCCATAAACTTGCAGCAAAAAAGGCACCGAAATCATTCAATTTCAGTGCCAAGAAAGAAATTATTTTACTTGATTAATAACATTAATTGCATTTAGGCTACGTGGATAGCCAATAAATGGTACATTAGCTAAAACTATTTTTGTTAAAAACTGTTGATCATTTCCTAAGCCAACATTTGTCTTAGCATGAGCTAATAATTGTGGTTCACAAACGCCCTGAACAGCTAAGTAACAGAACGTAATCATTTCGCGTTCTTTGTCACTAAGACCTTTTCTCGTGTAATAATCACCGAAACAATTATCCACTAACCACTTATTAATAGTCCCCTTTTTAGCAAAGTCTTTCATTTGAGGACCAAACAATCTCATCTGAGTTTCCTCGCCTTTTTCAAGCCTATCCTCCATCATTGTTGTAGCTTGTTTTGGCAAAGGTAACTTTTCTCCGCGAGCAAGCAAAATAGTATTAGTTACTTTAAAAAATGGCATTACACGCCCTAAGCCTAAATAATCAACTGCTTGATAAACAACCTCTTTTACTTCAACTGGACTTACACCATTATCTAAAGCTACAGGTAACATCAAACGATATTCTTCTAAGCCCTGCATCCCTAATAAATAAGCTAAATTAGAAATTAATTTTGTTTTATTTGATAAATCTACATCATCTTGAACTTCTTCGAAAGTAAAATGACTAATTCGCTCCCATGCTTCTGGATCATTTTCTTTTAAAACTTTTTCATGAATATTTTTTTATCTTCTCTAAACATTAACTCACGCCTCTTTCTTATGTTTTCTATTATAAAGAGAGCCAGATAGATTGAAAATTACTTTCTTTCTATGTAGAAATATGCTATCAAAGTATAGAATAAAAAATAACAAATATAGTAACGTTCAAAATAATATACTAAACTAATTGCTATTAATTTTATGTTGATATTAGGTATTTCAAACATATACGCTTATTCAATAAAATAACATCTTATTCTTGAAGTCACAGTAGTTAGCTTTTATATTAAAGATGATTAAGTTAATAGATTTGATTTTATGAGGTACACTGCTATGACAGATTATGCAAAAAGAGAACTTAAAGCATTAGATAGAATTGCTAAAAAGATTTCAGATGCAGAAAGTCACTTAACAAAGATTGAAGATAGTATTGATGATAAAAAACATCGCACCGCTCAACACGAAACAATTAAGGATATTAAATCAATTCTTAGGCACGCAAGAAAAGTCGATAAAGATGAAGATAAGATGGAACAATTCAAAGGTGAAGGTCCTAAAGATTCAACCAAAAATCACTACGTCTACGAACAAGAAGAAGAACCTGTTATCAACGACTTAAAGAAAGATTTCAATGAATTAGATGATAAGCTTGCTAAGTTAAACGACTTTAATGGCGGAGATATTGATGCCTTTAGAACTGAACACCACTATCTTGAAAAGGCTCAAGACATCTTAAAAAAGGCTGGTAAATTAAACTAATTAAGTTCTAAACGGTAATCTATTAATTTACATACACATCAAAAAAGGAGAGGCAAAATTGCTTCTCCTTTTTATATGCGAATTCATATTGACATTTAAATGAGATATTGGAATAGAGATAAACTAGGCTTCAATACCCTTTCCCTTATAAGTTTCTTTCATTAAGTCTTTAATTTCACTAATCAACAAAGCGGAAGGATTAGTTACGACATTTTGATCTCCATAAGCCTCAACAGCCATAGCGTCAACTTTATTATTGAAATCAGCTTCGCTAACTCCATTAGCTTTAAGACTAAGGTTCAGTCCTACACCGTGACCTAATTCGACAATTTTCTTAATTAAGGAATCCACTAACTCTTGATCAGTGTTACCCTTTAAGCCTAAGCTACGAGCAATTGCAGCATAATCCTTATCAGCTCTAAAAGTTGAATAGTGTGGACGCATAGCAAGTTTTCTTGGTTTCTTAGAATTAAATCTAATTACGTATGGCATAGCGATTGCATCACTCAAGCCACTTGGAATACCAAATTCAGATGATTCAGTATGAGCAATTGCATGTCCTACTCCTAAGAAGGCATTAGCATATGCCATTCCAGCTAAAGTAGCTGCATTATGCATTCTACTTCTTGCACTTTGATCACCATTATATGATTTTTCCAAGTTTTCAAAAATCAACTTAATAGCTTCCATTGACCAGCCACGAGTAAAGTCAGTAGCCATTGTAGAAACATAACTTTCTACTGCGTGAGCCAATGCTTCAAAACCAGAACGTGCAATCAATTCTTTAGGCATTGTTTCTACGAATTGATCGTCAACAATTGCAACATCAGGATTTAAAGAATAGTCACAAAGAGTATGTTTAATGCCAGTTACAGTATCTTTAATAATAGAAAATGGTGACACTTCTGAGCCAGTGCCTGAAGTAGTTGGAATACATACTAATTGGATGGCATTATATTTTGGAAACCTTACTGTTCTTTTTCTAATGTCCAAAAATTTTGAATAAGCATCAGCAAAACTCATATCTGGATTTTCATAGAATAAGCGCATTGCTTTAGCAGCATCCATTACCGAACCACCACCAACAGCAATAACTACATCTGGTTTAAAGATATTCATTCTGTGAACACCATCAGCAATTATAGTAGTATCTGGATCTTTAGTTACTGCTTGAAAGACTTCATAGCTCTTCTTTCCACGACGTTGACTAATGATATCGGTAATTTCATTAATGTACTTACTTGCTACGCCTTCATCAGTCACAATGAAAAATCTTTCAACATCTGGCATATGCTTTAAGTAATTTGCAGCATTATGTTCAAAATACGTCTTCTTTGGTACTTTAATCCACTGCATATTATCGCGACGCTTTGCAACGGTCTTAATATTAAGCAAGTCTCTAGCACCAATATTATGTGAGAAAGTATTTGCTCCGTATGAACCAGTTCCCAAAGTAAGAGAAGGAAGCATATTATTGTATAAATCACCGACCCCACCAACTGAAGCAGGAGAGTTTACTAAGATACGACATGCATCCATTTTCATTGAAAAGTCATCAATAACTTTTTCATCTTGTGAGTGAACTCCAGCAGTATGTCCACGACCACCATAGTTTAGAAGATCAGTACAAATCTTATAAGCATCTTCATGATCCTTAGCCTTGTACATAGTAAATACTGGTGAAAGTTTTTCAGCTGATAAAGGATACTTTTTACCTACCCCCTTATATTCAGCAATGATTACTTTGGTATCTTCTGGAACATCTACGCCACATAACTTAGCAATTTGATAAGCTGAACGTCCTGCAACTGGACCAGCAACTGTTCCTCTTCTAGGATCGATAAACTTTTCTTCAAATTTTTTGATTTCATCTGGTTTCAAGAAGTAGCAGTTCCAAGACTTAAATTCATCTTTTACCTTGTTGTAAATTTCTTCATCAACTACTACAGAATTTTCAGATGAACAAATCATTCCATTATCAAAGGTTTTAGACAAAACAATGTCATAAACAGACTCTGGAATATTAGCAGTCTTTTCAATATAGGATGGACCATTACCAGGACCAACACCAATAGCAGGCTTACCAGATGAATAAGCTGCTTTAACCATTCCGGGACCACCAGTAGCTAAAATAGTTTGAACATTTGGATGATTCATTAAAGCACTAGTTGCTTCAAGACTTGGATATTCAATCCATTGAATGGCATCTTTAGGTGCACCTGCCTTAACTGCAGCCTCACGAATAATTTCACCAGTTTTTACACAGCTCTTCTGTGCTTGTGGGTGGAAGCCAAAAATAATAGCATTTCTAGTCTTCAAAGCAAGCATTGCCTTAAAAATTACAGTTGAAGTTGGGTTAGTAACTGGAGTTACTCCAGCAATTACACCCTTAGGTTCAGCAATTTTGACTAATTGCTTTTCCTTATCTTCTTCAATAACACCTACAGTTTTCTCGTGGCGAAGACTGTTCCAAATATTTTCACTAGCGAACATGTTCTTGATCGTTTTGTCTTCTACTACACCACGACCAGTTTCCTCAACTGCCATTTTTGCAAGAAGGTAACTATTTTGCTCTCCAGCACTTGCAATAGCCTCACATATTTTGTCAACTTGTTCTTGATCGAAATCGGCCATCTCATCTAAAGCAACGTGAGCTTTTTCAACATAACCATCAATCATTTTATTTACATCAATTGTTTTTTCTTCTTTTGTAGCCTTTTTATCTTGCACCATCTAAATTGGGCCTCCTACTCGGAAATCTAGGCATATTTTTATGAACAATGACAGTATAGCGCCTATCTTAGACATTTGTAAATGACTTTGTGCACTCTTTTACAAATTCACAATATGATAAAAAGTAAGAAATAGCTGTTTTAAGTAATGATATCGTTTACATTTTTGATAATATTGAAAAATATTTCACAATATAACTTTGATTTACAATCTTATAAAAAATATTAAAACCTATACGTTTTAACTATTGTCATAGATTTTTATGTTAAAATTTTAATAAACTATGAAAGGAGTTTTACATCTTAATGTCAAAAAACAACTCAGAAACATCTGAGATTAAAACTATGAAGCGTAGTTTAACAAATACCCATATCCAACTAATTGCATTAGGGGGAACAATTGGAACTGGGCTTTTTCTAGGAGTCGGAAACAGTATTGAACTAGCAGGGCCAGCAGTAATTTTTATTTATTGCCTAGTTGGTTTCTTCCTTTTTCTTTTAATGAGAGCACTAGGAGAATTGATACTTTCTGATATTAAGAAAAATACCTATATCGATTTTATTACAGAATACCTAGGAAAAAGTATTGGTACAACAACTGGATATTTATATTGGTTTAGTTGGCTGACGTTAGCTATGGCAGAAATTACCGCTTTAGGTATTTACTTTCAATATTGGTGGCCAAATTTGCAAAGCTGGATTCCAGGATTGATTACTTTATTGGTTTTACTATCTATTAACCTAATTTCAGCTCGAGTATTCGGTAACTTAGAATTTAGCTTTGCAATTATTAAAATCGTAACAATTATTGCGTTTGTTATTCTAGTTTTTTATTTATTAATCACAAACTCTGCAACAAAATACGGACACGTAAGCTGGCAGAATATGGTTATTGATGGCGGAATTTTCGCTAAAGGTCCCAAAGGTTTTTTACTAGGTTTCCAAATGGTTATCTTCAGTTTTATCGGAGTTGAGTTAATTGGATTAACAGCTGCAGAAGCCAAAGAGCCTAAAAAAACAATTACTCGAGCAATTGATCAATTACCAATTAGAATCATTTTATTCTACGTCTTAGCAATTTTAAGTATCTTATTAGCTATCCCTTGGGATAAGGTGTCCACGTCTAGTTCACCTTTTGTTCAAGCATTAGGTGCTACTGGTATCAAAAATGCTGGCTCAATAATTAACTTTGTTGTAATAAGTGCAGCTATTTCATCAACCAATAGTTTTATCTATAGTGCAGGGCGGTTATTATTTTCAATAAATTACAAGGGTAAAACTAAATTAAGTAAGCATTTAGGAAAACTAGATCGGCGACAATTACCTAAAAATGCATTAATATTTTCAACAATTTTAATCGCTTTAGCACCACTTTTGAATTTCTTTTTAAAAGATACCTTTACTTTCATTTCTGCTACAGCGACCAGCATGTTTTTAGTAATTTGGTCAATCATGATCATTACCCATATGACTTATCGAAAGAAGACACCAGAAAATGAATTACCAACATTCAAAATGCCCTTATATCCTTTATCTGATGTGGCAGTATTAACTTTCTTTCTTGCTATGATTATCATTCTTTTAATTTTTCCAAATTATCGTATTCCAATGATTAGTGCAGGCATAATTTTTGTAGTACTCGTATGTATAACTCACTTTATACAGAAAAAAATGAATTAATTCTTTACAGTCTCTAGCTAACTCTAGAGACTTTTTTATATACTAATTAAACCTAACCAACAAAAAAGGAGAATGAAGTTATTTCTCCATTCTCCCTCTTTTATTTCTTCGCTTTACCTTACTCCGGCTGTCAGACTCGA
>PPYF01526224.1_pt1 | contig 11306 bp, 12 predicted proteins | sample 1559871 | NCBI WGS metagenome assembly PPYF01 (sample SAMN08240021, study PRJNA423297) | Human gut metagenome, whole genome shotgun sequencing project. | reverse complement strand
AAACCTCTAATAGATTAAAATTTAAGATATTTATATTACTTTTGTCGTCTACAATCGACAAGAATAGCATGAACGAAAGTATGAGAAAAATAAAATTCGTCGTCAATCCTATTTCAGGGACACAAAGTAAAGAATTGATTCTTAGCTTGCTGGATGAGAAAATAGACAAGACGAAATACTCTTGGGAAGTAGTATATACGGAGAGAGCCGGTCATGCAGTAGAGATAGCTGCCAGAGCTGCGGAAGAAAAAACGGACGTAGTAGTAGCTATCGGTGGAGACGGGACAATCAACGAAATAGCTCGTTCGCTGGTACATACTGATACCGCTTTGGGAATTATCCCTTGTGGGTCGGGCAATGGGCTGGCGCGGCATCTGCATATACCTATGGAACCGAAAAAAGCACTGGAAGTGCTTAATGAGGGATGCATGGATATAATAGATTATGGTAAGATCAATGGAACAGATTTCTTCTGCACCTGCGGAGTGGGATTTGATGCTTTTGTTAGTCTGAAGTTTGCGCATGCCGGTAAACGCGGATTGTTGACTTACCTGGAAAAAACACTGCAGGAAAGTCTTAAATATCAGCCGGAAACCTACGAACTGGAGACTGAAAACGGAGTATCCAAGTATAAAGCCTTCCTCATTGCCTGCGGAAACGCATCACAATACGGAAATAATGCCTATATTGCCCCACAAGCCACATTGACAGACGGTTTGCTGGACGTCACCATATTAGAACCATTCACTGTGTTGGATGTGCCTTCCCTTGCTTTTCAGTTATTTAATAAGACCATTGATCAGAATAGCCGTATCAAGACTTTCCGCTGCAAGCAGTTGTGCATTCGCCGGGCTACTCCGGGTGTTGTGCATTTCGATGGTGACCCTATGGAGACAGATGCTCATGTAAATATTGAATTAATTCAAAGAGGGCTTCGGGTCGTAGTACCGCGTGCGGCGGAGAAAGATGCTGCAAACGTACTTCAGAGAGCACAGGAGTATATGAATGGTATTAAATTGATGAACGAAGCCATCGTTGACAATATAACAGACAGAAACAAGAAAATACTGAAAAAGCTGACTAAGAAAGTCTGATAAAATTACGGATAACTATCACGGATTACAAATTATTGCGTATTTTTGCGGAGTTTTGGTTCAGTCAAAATGAAAACGCGAGTGATAATCGTTTAAATAAAAAAAATATGTTCAGAACACACACATGTGGAGAACTGAGAATCTCTGATGCAAATAAGCAAGTAACGCTGTCCGGATGGGTACAGCGTAGTCGTAAAATGGGAGGGATGACCTTCGTTGACCTTCGCGACCGTTACGGAATAACTCAATTAGTTTTTAACGAAGAAATCAATGCAGAACTTTGTGAACGTGCCAATAAATTGGGACGTGAGTTTGTCATTCAAATCACAGGAACAGTGAGCGAACGTTTCAGTAAGAACGCTAACATTCCTACCGGAGACATTGAAATCATTGTTTCCGAATTGAACGTACTGAACACCGCCATGACTCCGCCGTTCACCATTGAAGACAATACAGATGGTGGTGACGATATTCGTATGAAATACCGCTACCTGGACTTGCGTCGTAATGCTGTTCGTTCTAACTTGGAACTGCGTCACAAAATGACAATCGAAGTGCGCAAATATCTCGATAGCCTTGGTTTTATCGAAGTAGAAACACCGGTTCTGATCGGCTCTACTCCGGAAGGTGCACGCGACTTTGTCGTTCCTTCACGTATGAATCCGGGACAGTTCTATGCACTTCCACAATCACCGCAGACTTTAAAGCAATTATTGATGGTTTCCGGTTTCGACCGTTATTTCCAAATTGCCAAATGCTTCCGTGACGAGGACTTGCGTGCCGACCGTCAGCCGGAATTTACACAGATTGACTGTGAAATGAGTTTTGTAGAACAGGAAGATATTATCACCACCTTCGAAGGGATGGCTAAACACCTGTTCAAGACTCTTCGCGGTGTAGAACTGACCGAACCGTTCCAGCGGATGGCTTGGGCTGATGCTATGAAATATTATGGTAGCGATAAGCCGGACTTGCGTTTCGATATGAAATTCGTGGAGTTGATGGATATAATGAAAGGTCACGGATTCTCAGTATTTGATAACGCCGCTTATGTGGGTGGTATCTGCGTAGAAGGCGCTGCAACTTATACCCGTAAGCAACTGGACGCACTGACCGAGTTCGTGAAGAAACCTCAGATTGGCGCTAAAGGCATGGTTTATGCCCGCGTGGAAGCAGACGGTACAGTAAAATCAAGTGTAGATAAATTCTATACACAGGAAGTTCTTCAGCAAATGAAGGAAGCATTTGGTGCTAAACCGGGTGACTTGATTCTTATTTTGTCTGGTGACGATGTGATGAAAACACGTAAGCAGCTTTGTGAACTCCGTTTGGAAATGGGTTCTCAACTAGGTTTGCGTGACAAGAATAAGTTCGTTTGCCTTTGGGTTATCGACTTCCCGATGTTTGAATGGAGCGAAGAAGAAGGTCGTCTGATGGCTATGCACCATCCGTTCACGCACCCGAAAGAAGAAGATATTCCAATGTTGGATACCGATCCGGCAGCGGTACGTGCCGACGCTTACGATATGGTTGTCAACGGTGTTGAAGTAGGTGGCGGTTCTATCCGTATCCACGATGCACAATTACAGGCGAAGATGTTCGAAATTTTAGGATTTACTCCTGAAAAGGCAGAGGCACAGTTCGGCTTCCTGATGAATGCATTTAAGTATGGTGCGCCGCCTCACGGTGGTTTGGCATACGGGCTTGACCGTTGGGTATCTTTGTTCGCCGGTTTGGATTCTATCCGCGACTGTATCGCATTCCCGAAGAACAACTCCGGTCGTGACGTGATGTTGGATGCGCCATCTGCAATTGACCAGACTCAACTTGACGAACTTAATCTGATTGTTGATATCAAAGAAGGCGAGTGAAAGAATCTGTACGCATATTCCGTTTTATAGTAATCGGTACGATGAATGCCATCATTATGGCATTGGTTGTATGGTTGATGATGAGAGAAATATCATTTGACGGTGACTATATGGTGGCTAATATAACAGCGTACCTGATAGCTCAGATTCATAACTTTATCTGGTGCAAATATTGGATATTCCCTGTAGAAAATAAAAAGAACAGTCTCTGGAAACAGATACTGCTCTTTTGTTCTGCTTTCGGATTGGCATATACAGCACAATTCTTATTTCTTATTTTATTAGTGGAAGGATTGGATGTCAATGAATATTTGGCGCAATTCCTGGGTCTGTTTATCTATGGAGGCGCCAATTTCCTGGCTAATAAGAAACTGACATTTCAATAAGAAAGAATATATAAAGTATATAGAAAGGGCACAGAGTTTAAATTTATAGTTTACTCTGTGCCCTTTCTGTTGTTTATATCCGCGTGCTTTCTAGTCTAATCTAAAAAGCGTTTGGTCAGTCCTTCGTATTCGTCAATGCGACGGTCGCGCAAGAATGGCCACCAGCGGCGTACGTTTTCCGAGCGTTCCATATCAATTTCCACTACTATGTTTTCCGGCCGGTCGTTTCCCGCCTGCGCCAGGAATTCTCCTTGTGGTCCTGCTACGAAACTATTTCCCCAGAATAAAATACCATTGGTTTGTCCTGACGGGTCAGGTTCGTGTCCTACACGGTTGACTGAGATAACTGGAAGTCCGTTTGCGACAGCATGGGCACGTTGTGAGATAATCCAGGCATTGAGCTGACGTGCTTTCTCATCGTCCGTGTCGCTGCTTTCCCAACCGATGGCAGTAGGGTAGATTAATAGTTCCGCACCTTTTAATGCCATTAAGCGGGCAGCTTCCGGATACCATTGATCCCAGCATACCAATACGCCCAGTTTTCCTAAAGAGGTCTGAATAGGCTCGAAGCCTATATCTCCGGGAGTAAAATAGAACTTCTCATAATAAGCCGGATCATCAGGAATATGCATCTTCCGGTATTTACCGGCAATACTTCCATCACGGTCGAAAACAACAGCAGTATTATGATAAAGTCCCGGCGCACGCTTCTCGAAAAGAGAAGCTACAAGAACTACTTTATTGGCTGCCGCCAGTTCAGAATAGAATCCGGTGGAGGGGCCGGGGATAGGTTCGGCAAGATCGAACAAGTTCGTGTTTTCAGTCTGGCAGAAATAAAGCGAGTTGTGCAGTTCTTGAAGCACAATCAGTTGCGCGCCATGTGCGGCACACGCTTCAATGCTTTTTGCCAGATTCATCAGGTTTACCCGAATATCAGAAGTGTTGGATTGCTGGATAAGTCCGACTTTTATCTTTCTCATGATGACTATTTTATTTTAATATACCAAATTATTTTAGAACTCCCATCGGATATTGCATGGTAACGCAGTGCAAAGAACCATGCTGTTTGATTAAGGCACGACAATCTATTCCGATTATTTGATGCTTTGGAAAAGCTTGTTGCAATACTTCTCCGGCTTTCTTGTCATTCTCCGGCTGGTTATAAGTCGGGTAAAGGACTGCTTCATTCAGAATCAGGAAATTAGCGTATGTAGCAGGCAGACGCTCGCCATCTTCTTCTATCTTATCCGCCATGGGTAAAGCCAATAATCGGTATGGCTCTCCTGCCAATGTACGGAACGTTTTCAATTGTTCTTCCATGGCAAGCAGTGCTTCGTAATGTTCGTCTGCTTCGTCCGTACACTTCACATAAGCAATAGTGTCAGTGGAACAGAAGCGCGCTAAAGTGTCAATATGGCTGTCTGTATCATCCCCTGCGAGATAACCATGGTCCAGCCAAAGTACTTTTTGCAGATGGAAAGTCGATTTCAGATATTCTTCTATCTCTACCTGATTCAGCTTTCCATTCCGTTTGGGCGAAAGCAGACATTCGGAAGTGGTAAGCAATGTGCCCATTCCGTCACTTTCTATGGAGCCCCCTTCAAGAACAAAGTCAAGACAATCTATGTATTGTCCTTTTAAAGCTTCGGCTTCTATGGCTTGTTTAGTGATTTTATTATCAAGTTCAGCGGCAAATTTCAATCCCCAGCCGTTGAAGGTAAAATCAAGTAGCGAGGGATTACCCGTATCTATCATGGTGATAGCTCCGTGGTCGCGTGCCCATGTATCATTGGTAACGCATTTCAGAAAGCGGACATTATCCATGTTGACAACAGCGCTTATCTGCTTCTTTACTTCTTCAGGTTCGGGAGTGACAATTAATAATAACTCGCGTTCCGCTATCTCTTTGGCTATCTTTAAGAAACATTCTTGTACTTCTTCCAACATATATGCCCAGTCTGTATCGGCATGCGGCCATGTCAACTGTATGCCGCTTTGCATATGCCACTCGGCAGGCAAATGAGGAGCTCTCATTTCTACTTGTACGGTCATGTTCTTGCCGAAGTTCAATTGCAAATCTTTCTCCGAGCCACTAGGGCTAGGCAGTCCAACCATAATTCCCATCAGACTATATTCTATTTAGTTATTTATATAAATCGGTTTATTCATTCGCCGACAACCGGCATTAATCTTTATTATCCTGTTTCGGCTTCCGGTCGAAGAACGGATTTTTGGAAGATGCGCTGACAGGAATCGCCATTACCATTTTGCAGTCTTTCAGCCAGTTCAAGCGTTGGGCTGCCAGTCCGGCAGAGAACATCACGCGTGTGTCTACACGCAAATCGGCTGCCGTGGCACAGGCTGAGCCTACTGCAATACCTACGTCAATGCTATTCAGTGCGCAGGGAACACCTTCTGCACGTCCGGCACAAGTTGCAAACCCGCAGTGACCGCAATTTAATCCTTGTATTTGTTCGCGCGTTCCTATTAATATAACACATTCGGCACTTAGTATGTTGTCGGCATCACGCAGAAAGAACTTCATTCCATGCTCTTCCACCATTGCTATCATAGTGTCTGATAATTGCTTAATCTCTTCGTCAGTTATTAAAGCCACTTCAATAATGTCTATCCCTTTTCCTTTGGGAGCAGTGCGTGCGGCAGTCATTATTTGACGTGCTACCTGCAATATATGCTCATGGCGAGCGTCTCTTTCGTTCAGTATCATAACTTTTCTTGAATTAATTAGTCAGGCAAAGATAAATGAAAATTGCTAAATCTGCACTAAATGATGAAATAAATAGGAATCTAAATATACCCCTCTATCCATCGTAAAACTTATTTTATTATCCAGAATTTTATAAAAACAGAGTGTAAGTAACGATAAGAATTATACTTTTTGTATATTTGTGGCGTTTTCCACGCCGATGCCTTTTTGGGTGGGGAGCGGGAAACTATTATATAAAGAAAGACGTTTACTTGACGTTTTGTCTTTGGCTTATCAAAACTTCGAACACTTTGAGCAGTAGTCAAAACAAAGCAACAGTAGGTGTCTACGGGATATGTGTCTATATTCGTTTAACATGCCTTTTTGTAGAAAGGTGTGTTGGACCTATACATATCGGCGTGGGCTTCTGCGTTGCTCGTTCAGATTACTGCGGGCAGTTCGAAGGCCTTGATAAGCGGGACGAGTAACAGGTACAGATTCCCGCGCTTTTTCTTTTGTAATAATAAATACTTTTCTAATTATGAATCGTTCGATTCGGGAATCTGCGGCGAAAACTAATAAACAAACACAGCTATGCCGAATCCAAAGAACAACAAATGGGCGGGTATTATGTTAATCGTAGTAACCGCTGTACTTATTATCATCATGATTATTCTTACAATTATAGCCAGTTCTAATTTGTAGAATACTTATCAAATTATTTGAGATACATGCGCTTTTGATAAGTGCAACTAAAAAAAACGGTATAAATTGAACTGTGCACAGTTCAATTTATACCGTTTTTGAAAGAAAGTTCTTGTATTGTTTTATACGGAAGTAACTTTCAAGTTACCATTCCTCAATAATATATTTCAATGCTTTCTTGGTTTGTCCGCCCGGAAGGGTAAAATCCTTATCTTCATCAACTGCCATATTAGCATTGTCTAGCAGATACCACAACGCATAGCTTTCGTTGCCGGTAGTTATCCACTGCACATAATTCGGAAATGCAGTAGCAAAACTTTGCTGCTCCGTAGCATGGCGAGTCAACACCGGTGTCTTAAAGCCCCATACATTGCCGTCTGCGGCACGATATGTTGTTGAAGCGTCTTTCTTTACTTCTTCACCTGCAGCTTTATCATTTTTATCAGCATTATAAGTGGTATAGAAACCTGTCGGCTTATAACCGGCCAGATGAGTTTCATACTCTTTTCCTGCTTGTGTAGTAACGATGAAGAAATTCTGCTGACGAGTGTCTGCCACTGCATCGCGGAAATGCTTGACTACCTTATCATGATCAGCTTCCAGGTTTTCTCTAAAAGTCACTGTCAGCGTGAATAGCCCTTTGCCTGCATTCAAATCAGCGTCATTGACGGTGTTATAGAAAAGTTTATCAGTACCTGTTCCATAGGTACTAACATTTAAACCATAAGATGACATAAATGCCTTGTCTCTCAGCTTATTCAATTCTTTCACTAAGATTACCGGGTGATTGTCACTGTCCCATTTTACTTCTACGGGGAATGGTTGATTTGCATCATTTTCTGTGATGCTCTCATGATTACTCATAGACCAATACATGGCGGGTGTTTCATCGCGGACAAATTCTTTAAGCAGATTCTCCAACTTTAATCCGAAGGTATGTGCATAAGCGCCACCTTTTGCGCGGAAGTGCAGAATTACTTTTAAATCTCTCCACATTTCTACGCTTTCGATATTATTCTTAATATCATCCAAGCTGCCTTTTACATTCGTTTCCAAATCGTAATCTACTACCAAATCATTATAATCGCCAAAGAACAATCCACCTTCTTGGGCTTTGCCATCCGTATTGGATTTACTAGGCCAAGTATCCTCGAACATCACTACACCGCTTGAATGATAAGCAGTGAATGGTACTCCATTTTCATCTTTATGCTCTGTTACATACGCTGGTATAGCATCTTCCGGTTTGGTGATAATCAGTTCGACATATCTATGACCTTCTTGAAAATACTCATAAGTTCCAGGATCAGATGCTCTTGTCGTCGTTGTAACAGGCATCTTTTTAGTTTTTACACCACTTTTTGTCGGGTAGTTTACATACACTTCGTTTAGTCCATAAGCCAAAGGAAATCCAAGAGTAGAAGTTTCTGCTGTCAACGGAGCATTTTCTATAAGCGGCTGAGTTGCGCTTTCATCTGCGTAAACCGAAACATATGACAATACTTCAGTTTTACCATTAGTGGTATTGCCTGAATTCGCAGGTTCTTCCACTATACTTTCGGAGCATGCTGTCATCCCGAAAACCAATGCCATACTGATAATATACCAATACTTTTTCATTGTTTTTATGTTTTAAATGTTAATGAATTATTCAATGTTTATTTTGTTTTCGTTGGCAAATATACGATATATTCACCTGTCTTACAATAAATATACAACTAATTTAAGCCTTTCGCTCGTAAAATATACAACTTTTGTCTATCGGATGCTAGTTACTCGAATTTTATAGAGTATATACTTGCCTTTTTATATTTTCCCACTCTAATATCTATAAGTTTTATTTTTTGTGTACTTTTGACGGGAATATTAAGAAAACGAATCATGTTGCATATCAATAACGCTTGTATTGCATTCGGGACAGAGGTGCTCTTCTCCGGTTTTAACCTGAAACTGGAACGGGGAGAAACAGCCTGTATCGTAGGGCAATCGGGCTGTGGAAAGACTTCGTTGCTAAATGCGATAATGGGTTTCGTCCCATTGAAAGAAGGCTCTATCCAAGTAGGAAAAACATTGCTTGATATATCTACCATTGATAACGTCCGGCATCAGATTGCGTGGATTCCGCAGGAATTAGCGTTACCTTTTGAATGGGTGAAAGAAATGGTTGCCCTGCCGTTTGATTTGAAAGTGAATCGCTCCGTGCCTTTCTCGGAAGAAAGGCTTTTCGCTTGCTTTGACGAATTGGGATTGGAACATGAATTATACACAAAAAGAGTGAATGAAGTTTCGGGCGGACAACGGCAACGCATCATGCTTGCAGTGGCTGCTATGCTTGATAAACCTCTCATTATCATAGATGAACCGACTTCTGCTTTGGATTCCGGATCGACCGATAAAGTGCTTTCTTTTTTCCGGCGACAGGCGGAAAAAGGGGCGGCTGTACTTGCAGTGTCTCACGACAAGGATTTTGCATCGGGGTGTCATTATGTAATAGAACTATAATCCAAATCAAATAGAACAGTAAGAATATATACCGTGGGAACGATTGACATATCATATTATAACTTAGCCATAGGCTTGCTTCTGCTTGCCATTCCGTTCTTTTATCTATGGAAATTCAAGACGGGATTACTGAAACCTGCCGTGATCGGTACAGTACGGATGATTATCCAACTATTCTTCATCGGCATGTATTTGAAATATCTTTTTTTATGGAATAATCCCTGGATTAATTTCCTTTGGGTGATTATTATGATATTCGTAGCCGGACAAACCGCATTGGTACGTACGCAGTTGAAACGCAGTATTTTGCTGATTCCGATTTCAGTCGGATTTTTTTGCAGTGTCGTGTTGGTGGGGTTGTATTTTATAGGCATCGTTCTTCAATTGGACAATATTTTCAGTGCCCAGTACTTTATTCCGATATTCGGTATTTTGATGGGGAATATGCTTTCGAGCAATGTTATCGCCTTGAATACTTATTATAGCGGATTAAAACGCGAACAACAGTTATATAGATATTTATTGGGTAATGGGGCTACCAGGCAGGAAGCTCAGGCTCCGTTTATCCGGCAGGCGATTATTAAATCATTCAGCCCGTTGATTGCGAATATTGCGGTAATGGGATTGGTAGCTTTCCCGGGGACAATGATTGGACAGATTCTAGGTGGAAGTACTCCGAACGTTGCCATTAAATATCAGATGATGATAATGGTAATCACATTTGCTGCATCCATGCTATCGTTGATGATAACCATTTCATTGGCTTCGCGAAAATCATTTGATGCATATGGGAAGCTCCTGGAAGTATCGAAAGAAACTAAGAAATGACAGTAACCGACCATATATTCCAGAAAGTTGCCGAAATATCCATACCGCATTTCTTTGTTACAGTGGAATTTGCGGCGATGGGCAGTGAGATGCCCCAAGGCATTGAAACCTTTTTGCAGGAAAAGCATAAGGCAATTCTTCGAGGCGCGAACGGTCGTAAATTCATCTATCGGGAAGGAGAGTGGCGATTGGTTTTTACTTTTTTTCCTACGGATAGAGTAGTCGACGAACGGTATGCCTTGAAAAATAAAACCTCTATAAAGTTTGAGAAATAAAAAAGTATCTGCCATCTGCAACAAAACAGAGATAACGGTCTGGTATATAAAAGTTTATAGCGTTGCAGATACCGTTGCAGATAGGTGGCAGATAAAGATATCTGCAACACATACCGATGGCACAGTATCCTGCGTCGAAAACGCTTGTTCTAGGTTGAGAATTCCAGTTTCCGCGGTGGGAAACTGGAGTTTCCAACTGTGGATACTGGAATTTCCTACTAGGGAAACTGTAGTTTCCATGGCGGGAAACGCCAGCAACTCCTGCAGAAACAAATTTTCCCCTTATTTCCCCTTGAGTTTTTCATATAAGCAACGAAGCTGAACGAACTGTTCTCCCGGTTGCACATATCCGTTTTCAAACATTTTTTCTGAGACTTGAAATTTAGAGAGATGGTGACGTATATACTTCTCCGCGTCCGGCGATTGCTTTTTGACGAAAGCTTTTAGGGCAACCTTCCCGTTTTCGTAGATGAGAACTTTTGCCTTAACAGTACGAAAACCCCATTCCTTGCAGTTTTTCGTTTCCGCTTTATCAATCCAAAAGATAGCGGTAGCTTTTACTGTATCTGCAACGCATTCTTCTGTATCATCATTACTCAAATCTTTGGCATCTGACTTTTCGGAGTTCTCATTTGGCTTCAATTGACAGGAAACAGTCAAAATGACTAATAGAAAATAGGATAGAATTGTTTTCATCGTATTCAATTATTATAGTATACGCAACAAAATTACTAAAAAAAGCGGGGCAATGAGCAGTTGTTCCCTTTTATTTTCTTATCTTTGCAACCAAATTTTCTACCAATAATGAAAATTAAGGAAATAGTAAGCGCCCTTGAACGATTCGCGCCTCTGCCATTGCAAGACGGATTTGATAATGCCGGCCTGCAAATCGGATTGACAGAAGCGGAAGCAACAGGGGCTTTGTTGTGTCTTGACGT
>PPYF01242775.1_pt1 | contig 11308 bp, 13 predicted proteins | sample 1559871 | NCBI WGS metagenome assembly PPYF01 (sample SAMN08240021, study PRJNA423297) | Human gut metagenome, whole genome shotgun sequencing project. | reverse complement strand
GATTATCAGCCTTTATTATGGCGCAGATACAGAGGAAGCAGATGCCGAGGCTCTTGCCGAGGAGCTGGAAGCTCTGTATCCGGATTGCGAAATAGAAGTAAACCAGGGCGGACAGCCGATTTACTACTATATTATTTCAGTAGAATAAGAGAAGGGGCGGAAGAAAGTCTTCCGCTCTTTTTTTCAGGAGGGAAATATGGACAGACCACTTCGTTCTTTAAAAGGAGTAGGAGAAAAAACAGAAAAGCTCTTTCAGAAAATCGGAGTTTCCACTACAGAAGAACTGCTCCGGTATTATCCGCGTAATTATGAAGCGTATGAAGAACCGATTCCCATTGAGGAATTGAAAGAAGGGTGCATTGCGAGTATTCAGGCTACGATCGTATCTGGTGTGTATGTAAATAAAGTAAGAAATCTTCAGGTTATTACGATTACGGCAGCAGATGCCACGGAAAAAATCGGAATCGCCTGGTTTAATATGCCATATCTGAAAAATACGCTGAAAAAGGGCAGTGTTTTTATATTCAGAGGCCGTGTTGCGAGAAAACAGGGAAAGCTTCAGATGGAACACCCGGAAATCTTTACGCCTGCGGCATACGGGGAAATCCTCCACAGTCTGCAGCCAGTGTATGCGCTCACAGCCGGACTTTCCAATAAAACCATCGGAAAGCTTGTCCGCCAGGCAATGAAGGAGCAGACGCTTCAGATGGAATTTCTTCCGGAGGAAGTAAAAGAGAGATACCATCTGGCAGACGATAATTTTGCAGTGGAAAATATCCATTTTCCGGCAAATATGGAAAAGCTTCTCATGGCGCGCAAACGCCTTGTGTTTGATGAATTTCTGTTTTTCATCCTTGCGGTGCAGATGTTAAAAGAGCGGACGGAAACTGCGAAAAATGAATTTCCCATGACGCCTGTATGGACGACGGAGGAAGTGATGGAGGGACTTCCTTACAGCCTTACAAAAGCGCAGCTTAATGTGTGGCATGAGATAGAAAGAGATTTGCAGAGCCACAGTCTTATGTCCCGGCTTGTGCAGGGGGACGTGGGCTGCGGAAAGACGATCCTGGCTTTTCTTGCTCTGATCATGACAGTGGAAAACGGGTATCAGGGGGCGCTTATGGTTCCCACGGAGGTTCTAGCAAAGCAGCATTACGAAGGGTTTCAGGAGCTTCTGGAAAAACAGGGAGTAGCTTCCTGCAGACCGGTTCTTTTAACAGGCTCCTGCACAGCAAAGGAAAAAAGAGAAATCTATGAAAAAATCGCTTCCGGAGAGGCAAATGTAATTATTGGAACACATGCGCTTATTCAGGAGAAGGTATGTTATAAAAACCTTGCCCTTGTCATTACAGACGAGCAGCACCGCTTTGGAGTAAAGCAGAGGGAGGCGCTTACAACAAGAGGAAATCCGCCACATGTGCTTGTTATGAGCGCCACCCCCATTCCCAGGACTCTTGCCATTATTTTGTACGGCGATCTTGATATTTCTATTGTGGACGAGCTTCCGGCTGCAAGGCTTCCTATTAAAAACTGCGTGGTGGATACTTCTTACAGGAAAAAAGCATACGCGTTTATGGAGCGGCAGATTCAGGAAGGACGCCAGGTATACGTCATCTGCCCTATGGTGGAGGAGAGCGAAGGTGCAGACGGGGAAAATGTTCTGGACTATACAGAAAAATTAAGAAGTATTTTTCCGGAAACGATTACAGTGGCAGCCCTTCACGGAAAAATGAAGCCAAAAGAAAAAAACAGGATCATGGAAGAGTTTGCGGAAGGAAAAATTAAAATTCTGGTATCGACAACCGTTGTGGAGGTCGGAGTAAATGTTCCAAATGCCACCGTTATGATGGTGGAAAATGCCGAGAGGTTCGGGCTTGCCCAGCTGCATCAGCTCCGGGGAAGAGTAGGGCGCGGGAAACATCAGTCCTACTGTATTTTCATGCAGGGCAACGGGGCAAAGGAAACATCGAAACGGTTGGAGATCCTGAATAAATCAAACGACGGATTTTTTATAGCGGGGGAAGATTTAAAGCTTCGCGGCCCCGGAGATCTTTTCGGGATCCGCCAGAGCGGTCTTCTGGAATTTAAGCTGGGAGACATTTACCAGGACGCGGATATTTTAAAATCTGCAAGCGAGGCAGCAGGCATGATCCTTTCCTGTGACCCGGATTTGAGCCTTGAACAGAACCGGAAATTAAAAGAAAAACTGGGTCAGTATATGAAGGAAGATTTACAGAATATGGGTCTGTAGAAAAACAAAATCTTGCAAAAATCTGCAAATAGTAGTATTCTATGAAACGTAATCAATTATTAAACCTTGTAAGGAGGCTATCAAATGGCTAGAAAGATGACAACAAAAAAAGCAGACACAACTGCAAAAACAGCATCTGTGAAAGAGACTCCTGCAAAATCTGTTGCTGCCGCACCTGTAGAGAACGCTGTAAAAGCTGAGACTGAAAAGACAGAAAATGCAAAAGTAACCGCTGTTAAGGAAGAAGAAAAAATGGTAGAAAAAGAAACACCAGCTAAAAAAACAACAAGGAAGGCTGCTTCCAAAACTGCCGCACCGAAGAAAACTCCGGCAAAGAGAACTGCTGCAAAGAAAGCAGAGACAAATACAGAAGTGTATGTTCAGTTCTGGGGCAGAGAAATACATACAAAAGATGTTGTAGAAAACATCAAAAAAGTATGGACAGAAGAGATGGGCAAAAAAGAGTCTGATATGAAAGATCTGAAAGTGTATATCAAACCGGAAGATAATGGCGCGCATTATGTGATCAATGGCGACATTACTGGCTTTATTGGAATGTAATTGAAATCTGTACAGTAAAATGCCGGGATATGAGATTTCATATTCCCGGCATTTTTCTGCAAATATAAGTGTTCTGATATTCAGAGGCGGTTTAGAAACCGGACTGGCTTCCTGCAGAACCGCTGGACATCTGGCGCTCTTGCGCCTCGATCATCTTTTTCACCATATATCCGCCGACGCTTCCGTTCTGTTTGGAAGTAAGGTTACCGTTGTATCCGTCTGTAAGCGGAACACCCAGCTCATTTGCAACTTCGAATTTAAAACGGTCTAATGCGCCTTTTGCTTCTGGTACAACTGCTTTGTTAGAAGAATTGTTGTTTGACATGATTCATTTCCTCCTTGGTTGTTTGTTTGTTGTTACATTGCTAGTATATGAAAAAATTAAAATAATACACTGGCAGTTCTTGTATATAGTGGCAGAATTATGAAAATATTAACAATCTATGAAATTTGTATATTTTAAAAGATTTAATTGCACTTCTTTTAGCTATTTGTTATAATGTCAAATAGGGAAATTAGATTTTACGAAAATGGAATGGCAGAATGGAGAGTGAATTATGAATTTAGGAATTATTGCACATAACAGTAAAAAGGTATTAATTGAAGATTTCTGCATTGCCTATAAAAATATTCTTGCAAAACATGAGGTTTATGCGACAGGAACTACAGGAAGAAGAATCGAGGAAGCCACAGGGCTTCATGTTCATAAATTTCTGGCAGGAAGTATTGGCGGCGACAAACAGTTTACAGAGATGATCGAGAGAGAAGACATGGATATGGTCATTCTCTTTTATAATCCGGTTATGATGGATCCGAAAGAGCCGGACATCACAAATATTGTAAAAAAATGCGACCAGTATAATATTCCGGTTGCCACAAATATTGCCACAGCGGAGCTTCTGATTCTGGGACTTGCCCGTGGAGATCTGGATTGGAGACTGAATCTGAAATGAGAGTCATAGCAGGAAAAGCAAGACGTTTAAATTTAAAAACAGTTCCGGGGATGGATACGCGCCCCACAACAGACAGAATAAAAGAAACCCTGTTTAATATTCTCCAGCCGGAAATGCTGGACTGCCGTTTTCTTGATCTGTTTGCAGGAAGCGGCGCAATCGGAATTGAAGCTTTGAGCCGTGGAGCAGCAGAGGCTGTTTTTGTGGAAAAAAATCCGAAGGCATGTGCATGTATCCGGGAAAATCTGGCATTTACAAAACTTGCAGAAGGTGGTAAACTGCTGAACATGGACGTGCTTCAGGCACTGCGTTCTCTGGAGGCGAAAGGTGCATTCGACTGTATTTTTATGGATCCTCCTTACAATCAGGAACTGGAAAAAGAAGTTCTCCTGTACCTGAAAGAAAGTGAAACGGCAGATGAGAATACTCTGATCATAATAGAAGCGGAGCTTTCCACTGATTTTTCTTATGTGACAGAGCTGGGATATGAGCTTTTGCGCGTGAAAGAGTATAAGACAAATAAGCACATTTTTTTAAAAAAGAGAAAGTGAGAAAAATACATGGTAGTAGCAGTATATCCCGGAAGTTTTGATCCGGCTACTTATGGGCATCTGGATGTGATCAAACGTGCCAGCGTATCTTTCGATAAAATAATTGTGGGAGTTTTGCATAATTCTGCAAAAAGTCCGTTGTTTTCTGTGGAAGAACGTGTTAATATACTAGAAAAGGCGACAAAAGATATTCCAAATGTAGAAGTGAAGCCTTTTGAAGGTTTGTCAGTGAATTTTGCAAGAGAGAATCACGCGCAGGTTATTATAAGAGGGCTGCGGGCAGTTACAGATTTTGAGTATGAACTGCAGATGGCACAGACAAATCGTGTCCTGGCTCAGGATATAGATACTGTTTTTATGACTACAAGCCTTGAATACGCATATTTAAGTTCCACCATCATGAAGGAAGTGGCTTCCTTCGGGGGAGACTTAAGCAAGTTTGCGCCGCCGGAGATCATCGAGGCGGTAAAACAGAAAATGCCGAAAGATAAACAGATAAAATAAGGAGAGTGTATTATGAGCAGCAGAATTGAACAGATTATTGATGAGATTGATGAGTATGTGGAGAGCTGTAAATTTCAGCCTCTTTCTACTACCAAGATTGTCGTACAGAAGGAAGAGATCATGGAGCTTCTCAGAGAGCTTCGTCTGAAAACTCCAGATGAGATTAAACGCTACCAGAAGATCATCAGCAACAAAGATGCCATTCTGGAAGATGCACAGGCAAAGGCAGACGCGATCATCGCAGACGCACAGGCAAAAGCCCAGGAACTGGTAACACAGCACGAGATCATGCAGAAGGCTTATGCACAGGCGAACGAGACGATCAATGCAGCAAACAAACAGGCACAGGAAATTCTGGACTCCGCTACAGAAGATGCAAACAGCATTCGTCTGAGCGCGATCACATATACAGATGAAATGATGGCAAATATTGGTTCTGTACTTGACCAGACACTGGAAGATGCAGGCGGTAAATATAAGATGTTTATTGATGCGCTTCAGAGCTGCCTGGACGTAGTAAACCAGAACAGACAGGAGCTTGCGCCGCAGACAGCTCAGGCTGCAGCTATGTCCAGTTCTTATCATGCAGAAGACAGCTCCGCTGATGAAGAACTGTTAGACGAGCTGGGTGACAACTAAGACAAGAAGTGCAGTGAGAGCTGCATGCATACATTTTGCGGCAAAGTAGGGGAGAACAGAAATCTGTCCTTTTAATACGCTCTTTGTCTGAGCGAGGATACATAAGCCTCCAAAGGCAGTCATCGTCATGGCATAGAGATATTTCTTCATATAAGAAAGACCCGAGAGCGCAAGCTGGTGAAGTCCGGTTGTAAGCTCTGTGATGCCGAGAAATATGTATTTTCCTTCAGAATCAGACGGGCAGAAGTGACCGATCACTGCTCCCAGGATAGAGAAGAGAAGAATATATCCGCCGAGACGGGTGATGGTTTCGAAACCGTTCATAATAGAGACGTCTATGACAGCTCCTGGAGAGCTGACAGCGGATGTCTCTTTTTTTGACGGTGATATGGGTGTAAAGGTTTTGTTTTTATAAATAATAAAGCGGAAAAACAGCATACATATAAGGCTTGAGAGAAATAAAATCCCTGCGATTTCTTTTATCTCCGTCCTTCCGCCGAGACAGATTTGTGAGACATAGGCAGTGAGAAAAACGGGACTCGGGTTGTTGGAAAAGGTGAGGAGATACGAGGCTTCTTTTTTGCTTATTTTATTTTCCTGATATAAATCAGAGGCAAGCTTTGCGCCCATAGGGTATCCGCAGAGCATACCAAGAAGGAAAACATAAGCGCCGCAGGGAGTCAGTCCCAGAAATTTTTTCCAGAAAAAGGAAAAAGGGCTTAAAATTTTTTCGATTCCCTTTGTATGCAGAAGAATTCCGGTTAAAATAAGAAAGGGAAGAAGCGTGGGGATCAAGGTGTTCAGCCACAGCTTCATTCCGTCTCTGGCAGCAAAAAGAGCTTCCTCCGGATATTTCAGGAGGAAAAGAAGAAGGCAGATAACGCCGGCTGTTGTAATACGTTGTTTCATATGCGCCTGCTTGTTTTTTCTTAAATATATGGCGTTTTATGAGGATATATGATTAATAAAATTGGAGGTGTCATTTTATGGCAGTACTGGAACAGTGTGAGCCGAAAAGAGTATTTCATTATTTTGAGGAGATTTGTAAAATTCCTCACGGCTCAGGAAATACAAAAGAGATCAGCGATTATCTTGTAGGCTTTGCAAAAGAGCAGGGCTTAAATTATGTACAGGACGAGCTGAATAATGTGGTGATTTATAAAGAAGCGACAGAAGGGTATGAAAATGCGCCTGTTGTCATTCTTCAGGGACATATGGACATGGTGTGCGAAAAACGTCCGGACGTGGTTCATGATTTTACAAAGGATGGTCTGAAGCTTTCCGTAAAAGACGGATATGTTTCCGCAAACGGCACAACGCTTGGAGGAGACAACGGAATCGCAGTTGCCTATGGTCTGGCACTTCTGGAGAGCAAAGATATTCCGCACCCTGCTCTTGAAGTCCTCATTACAGTAGACGAGGAAATCGGGCTTCTTGGGGCAAAAGATTTTGACTGCAGCGTTTTAAAGGGAAAGAGATTTATTAATCTGGATTCTGAAGCAGAAGGAAGCATCTGGATCAGTTGTGCAGGCGGACTTTCTGCATACAGCCGCATTCCTGTCCAGAGAGTAGAGGCAGAGGGAACACTCCTTACAATAAAGGTTTCCGGTCTTATGGGCGGACATTCCGGTGCGGAAATTGATAAAAACCGTGCAAATGCCAATGTTCTTATAGGAAGATTTTTATACGGACTTAAGAAAAAATGCGAGTACGAGCTTGTTTCTGTAAATGGTGGACAGAAAGATAATGCCATTCCGAGAGAATGTACAGCTGTCCTTGCAGTTGGAGAAGAGAGCGTTTCAGAAATTCTTTCCTATGCTTCCTGGCTTCAGGGCAAATTAAGAGAAGAATATACAGGAAGTGATGAGGGAATTACTGTTTCTGTAGAAAACGAGGGTGTGAAAAAGACAGAAATCATGCATCCTACAAGCAGGGAGAGAGTTCTTTTCTATCTTATGAATGTTCCTTTCGGTGTATTAAAGATGAGCGGAACAATAGAGGGGCTCGTTGAGACATCCAACAATATTGGAATCTTAAAAACAGATGACAGTGAAGTTCTGGCAGTTTCCAGTGTGAGAAGTTCTGTAGGGGCAGCAAGAGATGCTGTGGCAGATAAGCTGGAATATCTTACAGAATTTCTGGGCGGCGAATTTGAAATTCAGGGTGCATACCCCGCGTGGGAGTACCGTAAGGATTCTCCGCTTCGTGATAAAATGGCGAAAGTATATGAAGAGATGTACGGAGAGAAGCCAAATGTTGTTGCCATTCATGCAGGACTGGAATGTGGACTTTTCTATGAAAAAATTGAAGGTCTTGACTGCGTATCCATTGGACCGAATATGAAAGATATTCATACTTCTGAGGAGACACTTGAAATTGTGTCAGTAGAACGAGTATGGAATTATCTTGTAAAAGTTCTGGAAAATCTGAAAGATTGATAAAAAAAGAAGGCTCCGGCAGAAATACCTTCGGGTAGAAATGCCGGGGGCTTTTTTTATCTTTTTATAAAAACAGAAAAACTTTCTTTGATAAACAGTATATAACACTTGACAACAGTATTATACTGTTATATACTGTTAATCAAATAGGAGGCCAACTATTATGGAGATTATCATCAATCACACATCGATGCAGCCCATTTACGAACAGATTGCGGAGCGAATCAAGGGTATGGTTATGGAGGGAAAATTAAAAGCGGGAGAAATGCTGCCTTCTGTAAGGACAATGGCAAAGGAACTGAAAATCAGCGCCCTCACAGTGAAAAAAGCGTATGATTTTCTGGAAGAGGAAGGTTTTGTTGTAACAGTCCACGGAAAAGGAAGCTTTATCGCAGAACATAATCAGAATCTTATGATGGAAGAACGCAGAAAAGAAACGGAGGCTGCATTGGAGCAGGTGATCCGGAGAAGCCGTCAGGGCGGACTTTCGGACGAAGAAATCAGAGAGCTGTTTGAGCTGATTATGGAGGAAGATATATGTTAGTGGAAATGAAACATGTGAAAAAACATTACCGGGATTTTTCCCTGGACTGTTCCCTGCAGTTAAAAGAAGGCTGTATCACTGGTCTGATAGGGGCGAACGGTGCGGGAAAAAGCACGGCTTTTAAGGCGATTCTCGGTCTGATCCGCCCGGAGGAGGGAGAAATTACGGTTCTGGGAGAAAGGGGAGGCAATCTTACGGGAAAAACAAAGGAAGAGATCGGGGTGGTCCTTCCGGAGAGTACCTTCAGCCGGTATCTGAAAGTAAAACAGATCGTTCCGGTCATGAAAGAGCTGTATTCCCGGTTTGACAGAGAATATTTTCAGGAACAGTGCAGAAGATTTTCCATTCCTGAGGATAAGGTTTTAAAGGAATTTTCAACAGGAATGCTGGCAAAGCTTAAAATCCTTCTGGCGCTTTCTTACCGCCCGCGGATCCTTATATTAGACGAGCCAACTGCAGGGCTTGATGTGCTGACGCGAGATGAGATTCTTTCCGTATTTCGGGAGTATATGGAAGAAAGTGAAGAGAGAGGGATTCTCATCAGCTCTCATATTTCCTCGGATCTGGAGGGACTGTGCGACGATATGTACATGATCCATCAGGGAAGGATCATCATGCATGAGGAGACAGACGTACTTCTCGATGAATATGGAATTTTAAAGGTGAGCGCAGACGAATACAAAAAGCTCGATAAAAGCTTTCTTCTGAAAAAGAAGAAAGAAAACTACGGATACAGCTGTCTGACAAAAGAGAAGTATTATTATATGGAAAATTATCCTTCTTCTGTGGTGGAGAAATGTTCTCTTGACGAGGTGATTTCCATTATGGTAAAGGGGGAGACAGTATGAAAGGATTATTAAAAAAAGACCTGGCGATTTTGTTTTGCAACAGAGCCATGCTCGTTGCGGCAATTATTGTTTTTGCAGCAGTTGCGTTTATGGGAAGCGGAGGCGGTCAGTTTATTGTGGCGTATATGGCGATTTTTGTTCCAATGGTAATAAACAGTACGATAAGCTATGATGATACGGATCATGGAATGGCATACCTTATGACGCTTCCTGTTACAAGAAGACAGTATGTATATTCCAAATACGTGTTTAGTGCAGGAGCAGGATTTCTCTGCTGGATTTTTTCCTGTGTTATGGGAACTCTGTCTAATCTCATGCACGGAAGCAAAGAAGAACCGGGAGAATGGCTGTTTCTCTGTCTTATGAGTCTGGGAATCCTGATTTTTGTCAGCAGCCTTATGATTCCTGTACAGTTAAAGTTTGGAGCAGAGAAAGCAAAAATAGCAATGCTTCTTATTATGGTGGGAGTGACAGCAGTGACGTGGCTTTTCATTAATATAAAAAAAGCAGTTTTTCCGGGAAGTATGAATCTGCTTTCTTTTTTAAATGACAATCCCTTTGTGTTTGCGGGAATCGTGCTTTTGTTTGTGCTGACAGCATTTTTAATTTCTCTTTTTGTCAGCATACGGATTTTTGAAAAAAAGGAATGGTAAGATATGGAGAAACATGAGATTTACACAATATGCGGAAAAGAATATAAAGAGATGACAAAAACTCTTTTAAAGGAATGCCGCTTACAGGAGCTGATTGGTTCAAAAGAGAAAATGATCGGAATTAAGCCGAATCTTGTCTCTCCTACAGAGGCTTCTTACGGGGCAACCACTCACCCGGAGATAGTGGCAGGTATTATTGAGTATCTGAAAGAATCAGGATTTGAGAAGCTTGCCATGCTGGAAGGTTCCTGGGTGGGAGACAGAACAGAAGAGGCATATGAGGTGTGCGGTTACAGAGAACTGTCTGAAAAATATGGCGTTCCTTTTTGGGACACACAGAAAGATAAGGGTGTGTTAAAATCATGTGCAGGTCTTGAACTGCATATTTGCGAAAGCGTGGAAAAACTGGATTTTTTAATTAATGTGCCGGTTTTAAAAGGCCATTGCCAGACAAAGATAACATGCGCCCTGAAAAATATGAAAGGTCTTATCCCAAATAAAGAAAAAAGAAGATTTCATGCAATGGGGCTTCACCGTCCCATTGCTCATCTGAACGCGGGGATTTGTCAGGATTTTGTTGTGGTAGATAATATCTGCGGAGACCTTGACTTTGAGGATGGGGGAAATCCTGTGGAAATGAATCGGATTTTTGCAGGAAGAGATCCTGTTTTGATAGATGCTGTTATGTGCCGCATGATGCACTATGAGACAGAGGAGATTCCTTATATTGGTTTTTCGGAAGAATTGGGAGTGGGCTGCTCAAATCCTGAAAAAGCGGTGATACGTACAGTGGGAGAGGAGACGGGAAGAGAAATTCCTCTGTCCAGAAAGGTTGTGGAGCTTCAGGACGCGGTGGAAGAAGTGGAATCCTGCAGCGCCTGTTACGGGTATCTCATTCCAGCTCTGGAAATGCTGAAGGCGGACGGGCTTTTTGAAAAGCTGGACGAAAAAATAAGCATAGGTCAGGGATTTCGGGGAAAAACAGGAACCCTTGGAGTAGGAAGCTGTACAAAAGGCTTTGCCTGTCATCTTGACGGCTGTCCTCCTACAGAGGGACAGATTTATGAATTTTTGAAAGAGTATATTCAAAAGAAAGAAAAGCAGGCATGAAAAAAAAGGGAAGGCAGACCGCCTTCCCTTAGCTGCGTTTAAATGCTGCTTTTGATGATTTCTATAATCTGTTCCTGCGAGAACTGGCTGCTGTCGATACACAACTGATACTGTGTCATATCCAGCCACTTATGATCTGTGAAATATTCGTAGTAAGAGCGGCGCTCCTTATCCATTTTCTTTACCAGTTTCCTTGCGCTTTTTTCTTCCCTGCCTGTGCGGGCAATTACATTTTCCACTCTCTTTTCAAAGGGGG
>PPYF01425144.1_pt1 | contig 11309 bp, 9 predicted proteins | sample 1559871 | NCBI WGS metagenome assembly PPYF01 (sample SAMN08240021, study PRJNA423297) | Human gut metagenome, whole genome shotgun sequencing project. | reverse complement strand
AAAAACGAAATTGCGCAGAAAGGGTTCGCCCGCTCGTTACCGGTTGGTTTTCTGGTTTATCCCATCAGTCAGGCGGCAGATATTACGGCCTTCAAAGCCGAAGTCGTTCCCGTCGGCGACGATCAGTTGCCAATGATTGAACAGACTAATGAGATAGTGCATAAGATGAATAGCCTGTTACCGGCCCCCGTCCTATCGCACTGCAAAGCGCTGCTGAGTGAAACCAGCCGCCTTCCAGGGATCGACGGAAATGCCAAAATGTCAAAATCGCTTGGTAACACATTGCTCCTGTCAGCCAGCGAAGGAACCATTCACCGCGCGGTCAGCGCAATGTACACCGACCCTAATCATCTGAAAGTGTCCGACCCTGGGCAAATAGACGGCAATATGGTATTCACTTACCTCGATGCTTTTCATCCGGATAAAGCAAAAGTGGCGGAAATGAAAGCGCATTACCAACGGGGGGGACTGGGTGATCGGACATGCAAAAACGAGCTGGAAGTGCGCTTGCAAGAACTCATCGCGCCTATGCGCGAGCGGCGTGCAACCTACATTCAGGATAAAGGCATGCTGATGGCGATGCTCAAAAAAGGAAGCGAGCAGGCGCACGAGATTACGCAGCAGACATTAAGAGAAGTGAAGCAAGGACTGGGTTTGCCGGTGTTCTGATATCGAGTTGCAACAGGAGCGATAAGTAACGATGACTCCCGTCTGAATGCCACCACCGGGAGTTATCAGAAGCAGGCTCGCGTTATATCGACAAAATGTAGGGTAAAAATCAATCGCCCTTAACCCGCTGAAAAATCTTGTCCCGATACGCATCAAGATGATGTTTTTGCAGATAACGTTCCACCTCAGTAGCCCATTGGGTTCCCTCACCAAGAGTAACGCGGCTATGCGTTGACGCGTAAAGATATCGTCTGTCATAGAGACTAATCAGCGTCTGATTTACCGCATTGACACTGTAATTGGGGTTGTTAGCCAGCTGCTTTTCCAGCGACTGAACGATACGCGCCTGATGGGCAGCATCGGCAGGATATTCCGTTTCATTAAGCTCGCTCAGCACCAGAAATAAAGGGGGGATCTGCTCTTCGATCGCCGCCTGTAATCGATAATGCCCATCAAGGATCACATAAGATCCTAATCCGGCGATATACCAGACCAGTATCGGCGGCAACGTCCCCTCTCGGCATTTTTTACGCCACCATTTTACTCTCCCCGTATTGGGTTGAATGGCATAACGCCCCCGCAGCAAATAACCGCCCCACCACCAGTCAACCAATCTGACGTTTTCCGGCTGCGTCAGATCAGGGAAATCTTCACCGTACAGCGTCCACTGGCAGTTAATATTTTCAGTGCTTTCTGGCGCTGAGAAACGCCAGTTTTCTAACGCAACGGGTTGGGGACTGGAATAGCGCGATGAACATTGAATCGGTAACATCGGTCTTATCAACCAACGCTGCGGTGAGAGTAATGGTGTTGGCGCATTCATTAACTGACGAACAAAATACCGGCACCATTCGCCGATCCACATCTGCTCGCCTTTGGCTTTTATCCGTTCAATATCTTCAGAAGTTACCGCAGGTAACATCTCCTGGCTCCGTGGATGATCTGCATTAAAAACCAGCCAAACGCCGGAATGATCTTCAAGCATTGAAGCCCAGAATAACGGCTCTCCGGCGAGCTGCAATACCATGCGTCCAAAATGGCCACTGAGCATTTCCATCGCTGGCTCAGTTCTTTGATTTTCTTTGACGGTCAGTTCCAACCCTTGCCACTGGTTATTACGATCAACCAGGTCTTTCCACCAATAATCTGTCATTGCCGCCTTCCCTGAGTTACGGGTTAATATCCCATGACCTTCGCCATCGGTCAGCAAGGGTGTCTTGCGTTGAGAATAAGATGCATTGTGCCAAAATCCAACCTCCCTATCGATGAGTGGCGTCAATCCCCCTCCAGAGAGGGGGTTGATTAGCGTCAGTATGAGGTCCGTCTGTATTGACGATACTGCGGATGCCAAAAAATCTCGTCAATTTTGCCGAGTAATGATTCCTCCGGTATACGAATGGCTACGCCATCGCGTTGCGCTGCAATACCAACACTAAAGGCAATAGCTTTTGTTACTTCCTGAATATTATTTATATCCGGTAATAATGGAGAATCTTTATTGCTTTTCATTGGCGAAAAAGAGGCTAACGTTCGGCTTGCCGTTATTAACATATTTTCTGTAATTCGTGTGGCGCGGCTTGCCAGACACCCTAGACCAATACCAGGGAAGATGTAAACATTATTACATTGTGCAACGGGATACTCCTTTCCTTTGTAAGTTACGGGATTAAATGGACTTCCCGTTGCAACAATGGCGTTTCCCTCTGTCCATTCAATAATATCTTCCGGCCTCGCCTCAACCCGTGAAGTTGGGTTGGATAACGGCATGATTATTGGGAGCTTACAGTACTTGTACATTTCCCTAATAATAGCTTCGCTAAACAAGCCTGGTTGGCCGGTAACACCTATCAACACCGTAGGATGCGCGTGACAAACAACATCCATCAGCGTCATTTTTTCGCTTTCCACACCCCAGCTTTCGACGATCGTTCGAGGCTGTGACAGTTGTCGCTGAAAAGGTGGAAGGTTTGCCTGGTCATCAATCAACAATCCGAACCGATCCACCATAAAAATTCTGGCGCGAGCTTCCACTTCAGACAAGCCTTCAGCGATCATCTGCTGAATAATATGCTCCGCAATACCGCAACCAGCCGATCCGGCCCCCAGAAATACAACTGTTTGCTCGCATAATGAACGACCGGAGACTGAGCTTGCCGCCATTAAACATCCTAGCGCGACGGCAGCAGTTCCCTGGATGTCGTCATTAAAACAGCACATCTCATCTCTGTATCGCTCCAGAAGAGGAAGTGCCGTTTGCTGAGCAAAATCCTCGAATTGCAGTAGGACCTCAGGCCATCGACGTTTAACCGCGTTTATGAACATATCCACAAACTCAATATATTCTTCCCCGGTAATTCTTGGGTGACGCCATCCCATATAAAGAGGATCATTTAGCAGTTGAGAATTATTGGTTCCAACATCCAGCAGAATGGGTAATGTATTTGCCGGATTTATACCACCGCAGACGGTATACAAAGACAGTTTGCCGATTGGAATCCCCATGCCGCCAATACCTTGATCCCCAAGTCCCAGGATCCGTTCACCATCGGTGACGACGATGACACGAATATGCTGTTTCGTGGCATTGTGCAATATATCATCGATTTTATGGCGATCCGGCCATGCGATAAATAACCCTCTGGCCCTACGGTAAATATCAGAAAAATGTTCGCATGCATGGCCAACAACAGGTGTATAAATAATAGGTAGCATTTCTGCTAAATGTTTATTCACCAGATAATAGAATAGTGTTTCGTTAGTGTCCTGAATGTTCCTAAGGTAGATATGCTGTGCAATAGCAGACTTAAAATCGCTAAACTGGCGATATGCTCGATGGGATTGCTCTTCAATTGTTTCAACTGCATTGGGTAGCAACCCTTCCAGATTGAATATCACTCGTTCCTCTTCGCTAAAACCACTTCCTTTATTAAGAAGAGGAGATTCGAGTAGAACAGAACCTGAGTAAGGAATATAGAGCAAATTATCTACATTTTCATTTAACATAGTGTTCATCCAGATAAAAACCTTCCGTATTCAGTTACTCTTACATACTGGAAATTAGCGTATTAGCGATTAGCATAGTTATGATTCCACCAAGTGCCGGAATGACCGTTCTGCGCACGATCATAAATGGGGAACACTCACCCGATTTACTGACGGCAATAATAATACCGGCAACAGGCGACATTGCGCGTCCCATCCCAGCCATCAGTTGCATTGGCAGAAGCATATGTACGGCGTTCATACCAAACTTTGTTGCAATAGACTGCGCCATACCGGCAAATGAAAAGAAGGCTGCAACCCCCGATCCTGTCAGTACGGCCGTTACCCCGACCAAACATGCCATTACAATCGTCATGCTGGTGAAACCAAAGCCAGCGTTATGTGTCGCATCGAGTAAATAATCCACTGCACCAATTTTTTGTAATCCCTGTGCGAAAATTTCGGCGCATACCAGTAATGAAACGATACTGGTAAACATACTCCCCATACCTTTAAAGAAGACTTGTACTCCCTTGCAGCACTCTTTAAAGTTTCGTTTTACACATAGCTCAAAAATAAAGGCGACAATAGTTCCGATAACCATTGCAGTCACGACATCTACTTTAATGGTATCAACAACCAACGGACTGAACACCAATACCAGAACGACAGGAAAAATGGGCAATAACCCGTAGAACTTAGGTGCTGGCGCGTCATCTTTTTCAGCAATCTCGGGTTGCACAGCACATTGTGACGCAACAACATGTCCATCTTTTTTGTCAAAATATTTCGCCGTAAAATAGATTAATATAGAAACGACAACCATCACCGCCGCAGCTACCGGCATCTGATAATGAGCAAAATACAGTGCTGTTTCCATGCCAGCATATTCAGCAGCTAAGTTCGCGGTGCCAACGGCCGGCCCAAGATCCATAAAGGCACACATGCCAATCATAGCCGCGGCAGCAGCCTTACTTACCCCAAGTCGAACCAAGACCGGGAAAAATGTCACCAGCAATAACATTGCAAGGCCCGCAGCACTGGAGATGGCAACATGGAGCAATTGCGCAAAAATGTAGCCGATGGCAAGGATCAGGTAAGGTGCTTTTAAAGCCTCCAGCGGCCTAATGCAGACGTCAACCATGGCCTTTGAAGCTTTAATATGATCCATATAGCTGGCGAAACCACCGGCCGCCATAATAATCAAACCGATCCCTGCTACCTGCGTTGATAATGAACCTTTTACAAAAGCAAATATATCAATCCAGACAGACCCTGTGGATTTTGCATTTCCATATAAGATACTTTTTTCAGGGTAGAAAATGGCTGTAATTGTTAACAAGGAAAGCCCTGCTAACAGCAAAATAGTTTGCGGCTGGTAATTCTTGATAATTAACCAAGCCGCAACGACAGTAATAACTATCGCAATAATAAAAGCACTCATGGATATGTCCTGTTATTTATTCGTCAAGATATTAATAATCCATATAGCCACAGTGGTTACATGAGGATAACAAACAATAATGTCGTTGAGTGTGTATGATGTATTTAGCTAAAATTATGCTCCATCATCAGAATTAATATCGTTAAGCATCATTCCAGCAACCAGTGCGGTTCTGGTAACGATATTTTCGGGTAATATATGCTCATGGAGCGCATGGATACCGGCTCCTGTCGCACCAAGGCCATCTAATGTAGGAATACCTAACGCCGCGGTGAAGTTGCCATCACTACCACCTCCAGCCGATTTCGCGGTAATCGTAATGCCCAGTATTTCCGCAATCTTTTGCGCTTTTTCAAATAGCTGTTCGGAAGCTGAAGAACGTTCCATCGGTGGGCGAGTTTGCCCTCCTTCAATCCTGAGTTGGCTACCCTGCAAATGAGGTGTCAAACGGGTGATAGCATCATGGATCCGTGCAGCTTCTGACTGATTTTCCACTCTGGTATCAATTTCTAATTCGGCATAATCCGCGACGACATTGACCCTACTGCCACCCCGTACAATACCAACGTTAACAGTGGTACCGCGCTCAGGATCATTCAACTCTCGCAATTTGAGGATCTGAAAAGCCATTTCCTCAATAGCACTAACCCCCTCACCAGGATTATTGCCTGCATGCGCAGCAAGACCTGTGATAGCAATGCGGTAGCGACCAGTGCCTTTACGGGCAATTTTTAAATCACCATGAGTTGTCGCCGGTTCAACAACCAAAACTTGCTCAGATCCTGTAGCATTACGGATAATCCATTCCTTCGAACTTGGACTTCCGAGTTCTTCATCACTATTGCACAGGAAAACAATGCGCTTACCGCCGAGCTGCCCGCTCTCTTTTAACGCACGAACTGCCCAGATAGACTGAATCATCCCGGCTTTCATATCGAGGATCCCCGGGCCATACCATTTCCCCTCTTCTTCGCGAAGTGAGAGTACCCCTTTATCCCAGACCGTATCAAAATGCCCCAAAATTGTGGTTTGCGGGCCCTCTTTTCCCAGAACAAATTTTAACTGGTTACCGTAATGTGTCTGTTTTTCAGTTTCAGCCTGTATACCCAGACGCTTTTCGAAAATAGCTTTTAAAACGTCACCACAGTGGTCAACAGCAGCTTTATCCGTTGAAGGAGACTCAGCCAGTACCAAATCGCTGATATCTTCCATGATAAGGTCAGTATGTTTCTGTAAGTAATTAACAACGCTCTTCATTGCCACACTCTCCGTATAGGTATTTAGCATTAGTATGTAATGAATCCCGGTTGAAAAAGAATCAGGCTCCTATGCTATTATTGTTGCCTTCAGGTCAACAATAATGGCAAAAACATGACATTGAGCACCTATCCAGAAAAAGCGATCCGTTATCTATATATGGTCGGATTGTACGGTGGGATCCGCAGAGCCGCCGACATCCTTGGCTTTAACCCTTCGGTTGTCAGTCGCCAAATCTCTCTTCTGGAAAGAACAATACAGCTGCCATTATTGGAGAAAAGAGGACGTAACGTTGTCCTCACCGAGGCGGGAAGATTACTGGCTGATGACTACGCCATTACTCAACAAAAACGCAATGAACTTGAGCGGCAACTCAGCGATATGCGCCATATGCGTGGAGGGACCGTTACGCTGCGCGTTGGACAAGGGATGGTCCAGGAAATCATTACCCACGTCGTGAGCGATTTTGCCCAAATCTACCCGAATGTGTTTGTCGATATCACCTCTGGCAACATGGAAACATCGATGGAACTCATTGCAAGAGGTGAAGTGGATATGGCCGTAGGATTTGGTCCCGTTGGGCAACCGGCACTTAAACGGTATAGCTATAACCGGGGAGCCATTTGTGCCATTGTCAGGAAGGATCATGTTATTTCTGGTTTAAAGAAAGTAACGCTTCAGGAACTTTCCCGGCATCGCCTGATTGCTATGCATGACAATTTTGGGCTTCAGCGATATCTCACTGCGATGTTTCGCGATGAAGCGATTATGTTCAGGCCATCCTACTGCTGTAATCTGTTTACCAGCGCAATAGCCCTGTGCCGTGCGGGACTGGGGATTGCTTTTATGACAGAACAAACTGCTAATGCTAATTCTTATCCTGGGGAATTGACGGCAATACCGATTGATCATCATATTGCCAGAGAGTGTCAGTGGCATGTATTGCGTAGCTCCGATCATCGTTTTACACCGGCTGCTCATTACTTATGGAAGTTGCTGTGTAATTATTTAAGTGACTCCAGCACGTAGGAATGCAAAACATCACGCAGTTTAACAATCAGGTGCGACTCGCCCGGCGCACAGCCTGAGTAAATAGCATTCTGCAAAATTAACAAAATACAATCATTTCAAAACAAATAAAACACATATAAATCAGTTAGATAAACAACATCAGGGACAGTTGATAGCGGGTTATAGCAGCTATTAATGTGTCCCTTTTTATGTCCCTGCTCCAAAAGATGCCCCCAAAATCACGCTTCAAGTGGGGTAAAACCACTCCAAAACCACACAGGTTATTCAAGCCTCTCATCATCAGTACTTATGGCCTTCATCTATTCAAATTTCACGTGAAAAACAGTACCTCCTCATACGACTGCTCAGTGCCAATAGCGGACATTCCACCGATGACAGTTCGCTTTGTGCCAGGAACTGCCATTGCCGACTAGTTGTACTTTATGCAGCTTACGAAACTCTTTCTTTCACTAACTTGAATGATTTTGCGCCTTGATTTTTTCAAGCAACTTTAATAGTGGGTTGTCATAAGGGTAATATTCTTTTCTTATATTATCTTTAAAGTGCTCAGATAATATTGGTTTATCCTCCCTATAAAATATTTCATTTTTTGAATATATCTGAACGGTGTCATTACAGATTGTCACTTCTTCCTCGTTTAATGCTACTGATATTAATGAATCATCTTTTTTTCTTTCTTTTGCATCAATAATGACACATATATGAGGTGTAAGTGGACATACTATGGTTGGTGCTCTACTAGGTATAGTAACTGTTGGAATGTCATGATAAAATCCATCACCAAAGATAAACTCTTTCTCTTCACTTAGAAGAAGATAAATTGATGCTTCGTTTTTTATATGGTTTGTAATATTTTTAAGAGCATCTCTCATATTGATAGCGATCAATCTATCCTTCTCTAGCGCCCGTATTTCCCCCCTAAGTTTTTCAGCAATCGCCATACACCCATCCCTATACATTGGGCTTCTTACTGCCAGGGAAACAATTATTTCTATGAGTAATTCATGTTCTTCTGACGAACAGATATTAGATTTGGTAGAGCTTTCACTCTCACATTGAAAGTGCTTAATTCGAATTTCTGATAATAGCTTTATTATTGCGTTTGAATTACTGTCTGCTTTATCAAAAAAACATTCGAAATTTTGATCAAAACCCGACCTTTTTTCTGGATTATCGTTGAATTTAATTATATGAGCATTTTTTATTACAGCTAAGGATTTTGGTTTTACTTCGGTACTTTCTCCCTTTACATTCACTCTGTTAATGAAGCCTCTTGAGTTTCCCCAATATTTAGAAATTGTTTGTGGCCACCAATGGTGCTTTTCAGTTTTAAGGCTTTTTTCATGTTTCATTATTACCCCATTTTCTATTTAAAACAAATGGCTTACTCGGGGATTCTAAATGCTAACGACAAACAAAACAAAGAAATTAGTGTGATGAAGATCACTGAGCAACTTCATTATTTATATCTATAACTATTCTCTCTGCCCCAAGCTGAATTGTTCGAGGGATTACCTTACCCAGCACTCACTCTGGTGACAATCTTTTCTCTATCGTCCGCAGATCGCTCACAGCAGACCTTCTGTCCGCAAAACCTCGAGTTATTTCTCTTTCCTGTAGCTGGAAAGGCGGTGCTCAAGGTTGGTCCGAACCTGCGGCCACTCATCATCAATTATGCTGTACCGTATGGAAGTACGTTTTCGACCATCAGGCATAATTCGTTCATTTCTGATGATGCTTTCCTGGATCGCACCAATACGGAGAATGGCAGCCTGCGAGCGCTCATTCAATACATCAGTCGTAAACTGAACGCGAACACACTTCAGTTGCTCAAAGGCGTACCGCAGCAATAACAGTTTACTCTCGGTATTTGCAGCTGTTTTTTGCCAGCTTTGTGAATACCAGGTGTGACCAATTTCGAGCTTTCGGTTTTCTCTATCAATCTTCCAGAAACGTGTTGACCCAATGACACGTTGATCTGACGAAAGCGTTACAGCAAACGGCATGACTGTGCCTTCGATCTGCCCCTTGAGGGCTTTCTGAATGTACGAATCTGCGGTGTCAGCAGACGGAACCACCGTAAATGGCAGGGACCAGAGTTCCCCATCCGCAGCCGCATCAATCAATAGCTGAGCATCTGTCTCAAGCAGAGGACGGAGCGTGACAAGAGATCCTTGCAATGTAGGCGTCATATTTGTGACCTCACAATTATTTTGTGTCGATTGATTGAGCTGCATAATCCTGTACTGAATGAATTACTATGCCCCGTTTGCATTGAATAATCGACTCATCAAGAGTCGATTATCTGCTCACTGCTCATAATGGTAACTTGTCAACTCCGTGCCAGTAATGGACTTCCCTCTTTTGTAAAACAACGATGTTGAAACGAAACCGTTTCATGATAAATCTATAAATGTAATGAGGCGATTAAAAGAGGGCTGAAACAGTTAACCTTGACCTCAACACCAAACGCACAAACTTTCTACGAAAAGCATGGTTTTATGTTTATCAAGGAAACGACATCCCCATCAAGACTTGCCCAAACAGATCTGCGTTGTATGGATATGTCCATCGCATTATCAGCCTGAGTTTTCTTTTGCTCTTGGCAGGAGAACTCACCAACGGAAATCTAATCGCTATGAGTTCAGTACGGCAGCTTCGAGGTCTTGGGCGGATAACTCCTGTGTTCAAACTCACCCACCCCTTTGTGATACGATATTTGCTTTAAATTGTCATATGGGGTCAGATTTTGAATTCATACATTTTCCTTGCCGGGGCCATCGTAGCTGAAGTCATAGGTACAACCCTGATGAAGTTCTCTGACGGATTCACACGCCTATGGCCATCTGTAGCAACTATTGTGTGCTACTGCACAGCCTTTTATCTTCTCTCCCAAACTCTGTCGACCATTCCAACGGGTATTGCGTACGCAATTTGGTCAGGTGCTGGAATCGTATTAATCAGTCTTTTGGGCTGGTTGGTAAGTGGGCAAAAGCTAGATTTTCCGGCGATCGCAGGTATGCTTCTTATTTGTGCTGGGGTTCTGGTTATTAATATTTTTTCAAAATCCTCCCCACATTGATCCTCTTATCTTGATCGAGTAGGAAAAGTGCATATGAAAATACCAATACTCCATACGGAACGCTTGCTGTTAAAACCATTAGAAGCCGAAGATGCCTCGCAGATTCAGGTGCTTTATCCCCGCTGGGAGATAGTTCGCTATATGGTCTCCTCAGTACCCTGGCCCTATCCTGATAACGGTGCGGAGAATTACGTCAATAACGTTGCCCTGCCTGATATGGAAAAAGGGATTGCGTGGATCTGGACTATCAGACTCCGTGAGGCCCCTGACGCTCTCATAGGTTTAATTTGCCTTTATGACGTTGAGGATAATAACCGTGGATTTTGGTTAGCTCCGGAATATCAGGGGCAAGGTTTTATGCGTGAGGCCAGTAATGTCGCTACGGATTACTGGTTTAATACGTTAAATAAGACTGTATTGCGTGCGCCGAAAGCCTCTCTTAATATCCGTTCCAAACGTATTTCAGACAGTAGCGGCATGCGGCTTATCAAGACGGAAAAGAAAGAGTATGTCAGCGGTTTGCTGGATTCTGAACTTTGGGAAATCACGCGCGACGAATGGAACGCTCGTCAGGTTGGTTAAAATAAATTATGGAATGTCCATAACCGAACCGCAGAGAATTTCTGTTCTTCGCGAAAGTTCATCGCCTCCTGAATCAGTTTTCTGCCCAATCCACTGCCGCTACAACCATCATCGAGAGTAAACCAGCGCAAATGTGCTTCATTCATTTTGCCCTGCATCAATGGCAAGTTTATTAATCCTGCAGTTGCGATCATAATAAATAGATACGCAGCGAAGCCTGTCACTCGCGGGCAACATGAGTAATGCTATCTTATTTGAGGA
>PPYF01462883.1_pt1 | contig 11310 bp, 8 predicted proteins | sample 1559871 | NCBI WGS metagenome assembly PPYF01 (sample SAMN08240021, study PRJNA423297) | Human gut metagenome, whole genome shotgun sequencing project. | reverse complement strand
TGCCTTTGCGGCAGCTAACGGTCATACTGCAGCAGAAATTATTCATGGAAATTTCTAAGCTGCCTTTGCGGCAGCTAACAGTCGCGCGCGTGAGAATAGCAATAATAAGTGTTTCTAAGCTGCCTTTGCGGCAGCTAACTTACACCTCGCAATTCTGTATAATTTACAATTTTTCTAAGCTGCCTTTGCGGCAGCTAACTGGCAGAAGCCTAACATCTCAAGCTACCTTGCATTTCTAAGCTGCCTTTGCGGCAGCTAACGTGTTTACCATGACAAAAACAACATTAACGGCTTTCTAAGCTGCCTTTGCGGCAGCTAACTTATCGCAACGGTTGCTTTAGCCGTCGTATCATTTCTAAGCTGCCTTTGCGGCAGCTAACGTATAGTAATTATGATGTACAGGAATGGGTTATTTCTAAGCTGCCTTTGCGGCAGCTAACATGACGTAGAAGAGCAGAGTCAGAAAGAGTTATTTCTAAGCTGCCTTTGCGGCAGCTAACAGTAGCATTATATCACACAAATGCTGATTATAGCTACTATTACGGGGGTTTAGCCCCAAATACCCAAATTTTTTCACCCGTCTTTCAAAGCCTGTATTTTACCTGCTTCTCACACTGGCAAAAATATTTTGGTTAAAATTCCGGAACTGTTGCGCGAGCACTAAGTCCATAGGTTCCAAATTCCCCTTCACACGGACTATCAACCAGTTTCTTTTGGACGAAAAGTCTGAATTGATTTTGATTGGAAATGCTTTTCATCTGAATATACGGAAATCGTTCTTTGTCTTTTTTCTGCCTCAAAAACTTCACTGCCTGCTCATAAGTCGTTTCCGGATGTCGTCGTGCATATCTCATCGCCTTTTGATGTACTGAGCCGTCTCCTTGATACCGGCTGTATACGGCATATGATTTAATTCTGTTTTTAGGTACCGCCCTAACTCGTGTAACATGAGCATAATCAAGGAATCGCTGCAATATCAATTTTAATTCCAGACTTTGTAATATTTCCTCTGTATCTGCAAAAATCCTGAGTTTACTACCCGGGCCGACTTCGGCATACTCAGGAAAAGAAACAGCAAAATCCATACAGCCTATTTTATTTTTTCGATCCGCAAAGGCAATATGCAGCTGCGTAAATACTTTCGTCCATAAAAAATGTACCGGAATCTCTGCATCAGGCAATAAGGTTACTTCCTGATAATATTCCATGTCCTACTCCTTTTCTTTGGTTCCGAACACACCGCCTCGTACCAAAACAGCCATAACATAGTTTTTATCATTTTCATCAATCAAATCTTTATCAGTATTTGAAGACCATTTGTCAAATAGCGTATAAAAATCCTTTTTATCCGCCTTGTTACCGCGAAAAGCACGTCCCAAATTTGTGACGGATCCGTATACTTCAATTGCAATCGGTCCATTTGGTAATTCATCATAATGCGGATACCACGTGTCAATTGTTCGAACGGCATTTCCAATTTTTTGCGAATGCATGGCGGCAATATTATTGACACTGTAAAGAACCTTGCTTTTTTCTCCATTATTTTTATTTTTGTTCTTATCTAAAATTAATTCTTCACTCGGATATACTTCCTGCCCATTCCCCACTTTAGCAAAAGCTGTTACTTCCAGTAACAAGGTCTTACGTTTTTCGGTTTCGGTTAATGTATTGGCAATGATTTCACTCAGTTCTTTCACATCCGAATTTTCGACTTCAAAATTTTTTAATGGTAGTTTATAAGAATCAAAAGTCCACGTTTTATCCGCGCCTTTCATCGTTATAACAGTTTCCAAAGCTTCTGCACCAACACGATTTCGCCAAAGAAAACGTGCATTCGCAAGATTTATGGCATAGCGTTTGGCCAGCTCTTGAAAACCGTTTTCTTGTATAAACTTTTTGCCCATAGATTCTATGTTTTTTAAATGAGTTTCATCATTACAAGCTGACGGTATATGCGGATTGGGCAAGACCTTTACTGTAAATTTTAATTTTAACGTATCTTGTTTTATATCAAGCGTTGCACTGTCAACGGTCTGCAAATTCGCTTTTTCCACTTCTGCGCTTAATTTAACGGGATCTCCCGTAACTGAATCAGGTAACCGATGAGAGATAGTTCCTCTAACCGATTTTTCAACCAAGGGTATTGGCATTTCTTTGTCATCGTACCGATTCTCCCACGTAGTTCCATACATATATCCATCAGAGAAAACTATTTTTTTTTCAAACGCCAATACCGATGCAATTCCATCCTTTTTCTTAGCCATAACACTTACCTCCTATTTCTGATTTTTACACAAATACAACTGTTCACCTTCGTCATACTCATAATGCCACATCATGTCCTCAACTTTTGTAAATCGATATGGCATTTTAAACTCGCCTAATGTTACTACGGGCTCTACAAAGCGGTGCAGCATATTGGGATCTCGCTGCTTTTCTACCTTCCCAAGCGGAGATAATCCCTTAAACCCGACTGCCACAGGCACTAACCATCCCGACTCACGTTTACTTTTCTTCCATTCTAAAACTTTACCGGACTCTGATTTTACCGCTTCATTCTGCACCGCTAAAAAGTTTATGAGTGCATCCAAGGCATCTTCCTCTCGTTCCTCTTCTGTCAGTAAATCACTTCGTTCTACAATAACAAACCCCGGCATTAAGGACGCAATTATCTTTCTCTCACTTCGTTCGTCTTCTTCATCAGCATATAGAGCCTTTACACAACCGACATTTATCAAATCACCACCAGCAAACTTCATAAACGGCAACTGTCTTCTTACGCACTCTAAGAGCACTTCTTCCGTATCTCCGTTCAACCCTTGTACTCTCAACAAGAGAGATACATTTAAATGTATCCTCGGTTCTTCAATAAAAGAAGGTCTCTCCCCTTTTTCATTAAGAGGATTGGCTGTACCTATAATAGAGTTAACATAATCACCCGATCCTCGATACACTTGTAAATCCGTTTGATGATAGGAAACGGCAACCTTGGGAATTCTTACTGCCTTTAGGCCATCATGTGCAGTAACGTTCCGTTCCAAAGCATGGGCTGCTCCTAGCCATGCAGTCATAGCCGGCACACCGATAGTCAAAGTACTGCTCATGGCATTGGCATTATGAATTTCCAAGTTTTGCATCAGTAAGTACGCTGCCATTCGTATACGTCACCTCCTCTTTCAGTACGGCTTTCATCCGTTCGGCAAAGAATTGAAACTCTGCGTCTCCCAACAACACAGCATCTTTTACCATTCGCTCATAAGACTTAATAAGCCAGCGAGAAAAGTCTTTGCTCAGTTCTGTAAGTTCCCGTTCCACATCGTCTTCCAATTTATATTTACAATCAAGCCATGCTTTATAACGAGGCGGCAAACTTTTATAAGCATCTCGGTCAGTCCACCCTGCCGGCTCTTGTAACAATTGATACCGCACACACATGACTACATCGATTATTGCATCTATCGCATTTCTTATGGCTGTTCTGATTTTCAAGTTGTTCCGGTCTAACAAAAGCAGTTCTTGTAATCTGTAGATCAAATCCGCATATTGCTCACGAGGTATACTTTCCTTCCAAAAATCTCGCTTCGGTAATCGTATGGTTCGAACTTTTATATTAGGGGGCAACGATTCAAGTAGTCTAGCCTCTCCATGATTCAAATGATTCTGTCCACTAATATTCTGTGATTTTGTACCACCAAAACCGATAACTGTCACATTTAATAATTCCAAATAACTTTTACCATAATCTTTATTCTTTTTTTCTTCTTTATCTTCTGTAATCTTTTCACTCCGATAATTATTTTTTTGTTCAATCAACTTACTAATCCGTCTATGCAGTTCCATCAGTATTCCTGAAGCCGGCATAACAGTCAACAAATGATACCCATCGTTAACCGGAAAGTACACTTGTCTTAATCTTCCGTCAGATTTTATATTACTTGGTCTATCATTCATTATCTGTTTCACATGATTACATAATTGAGAATAACCTCCACCTAGTTTTTCAATAACTGTCCTAACCTCAACATCCTCAGCTAATATATGCTCAATTACTTTCTTCCCATCTTCCAAGTCTAACAATAATACCTCTGCACTTGATATATACGCTGCATTTACGGTAATGTCCAGCGGATAATCAACAGTATCAGACATTATATATCTCGGATTTTCTGTTTTTTGCTTGCTATACCAATAAAAAACTTTTGTAGCAGGATGAGTAAACTTACCTATATGAGTAGCCAGTTTACACTCCGGTATTTTACTAATGCAGCTTTCTAACCATTCTTCCGTACGCACTTTCTTTTTTTTCGCTTTATCTTCAATACGCTCCTCCAAAATACTCATCTATTTCCCTCCTATCTATTCCTTATATTCTCTAAATAATCCGAAATGATCCGAATAGTACCATTGGGAATTATTTGTATTGTATGGCATTACAATTTCTCCATACTGTCTCGACATCTCTTCTAAAATAATCGTTTTATCCTTTCTACCATCTGCTATAATTCGCTTTTGCAATGCGTTCTTATAATCCCTATACAACCAAAGTCGCTCCTCCATGATCTCGTTCATCCCTTCCCATATAGAGATATTTAAGATTTCATTCCTGCGTATATATTTACCATTATTATACTCACAGAAATCAAGCCTTTCATCTTTATAAATCGCCCAGAGTTTCACATCCGTTCCTGCACTTTCACGAAATGGGTTAAACCGCTGCGGCAGGGCCGTAAGCCACCAGTACTCTTCCAGCCATCCGTTTAACTGTTTTGGTCCGTCTTCATGGCTGTTAAAGTCCAACATGACTTGATGTTCCAAGTCAATGAGACGTTCTTCCGGATTCAATGCTTCCGCCTTTATAATGCGCGGTATTGCATCCACTCTTTCCGCCAGTTCAGTCTCATTTAAGAGCGAAGTAATATCGTGTGTACGTAGTAAATGTAGTCCCGATTCATACCCCGGACGACAAAAGGTAATTTTTTGCTTTTCCATGCCGCGCAAATTAAACTGCATAATCGCCATATTATAGGCTTTAATCCCTTTGTCATTTCGCCTATGGCGGCGTATTCTGCCGGCAAGCTGAATGATGGAGCGATACGATGACGGCTCGACTACGGCCCAGTCCCAATCATGGTCGCGTCCCACCTCTTCAACGGGTGTGGCCACGAGGATAAAAAGAATATTCTCCGAATCGCACGAATCGATATGCTTACGAACAACAGAATCTTCGAAATCTGCAATATTCGATTTTTCTTGATGCCGTTTCAACAATTTATCTAAATATTTTTCCTGTTCATGTCGCAATAACAAGATTTGTCGGCTGTGATATGCCATGACTCGCACCGTAATATCTTTGCTCCAGGAGCAAGACAATAAATAACGGCATAATGACACGCAAGGCTTGATATTGGCCGTACGCACGACGCCGAAGGAGACTTTCTTCCCGGTCCTTTTGTCGCATACATAGTTTTGTCGGTGCAGCGTTTCAGCCGCTTCTTTAATCTGTTCAAAATATCGAATCTCAACGGTATTGTGCTCAATACATGTTTCAGCCTCATCTATCACTTCTGCGGTGCAGTTCTGTATGTAAGCTTTTCGTTGAATCGGTTGCTGTCGAAGTTTTTTCACCCGTTTCTTAACAAAGTACTCATGAACGTCCGCAAAACGACGGTCTTTAATATTTATATCTTCCACTTGCGCTTTAAATTCATCACAGTGAATTAGGGCAGGCCGTTTTTTTTCGGAAAAAAATCTGTTATGGCAGGCAAGACCGGCCGTATATGCTCTATAAAGGCCTTCCGCCAAATCCGGCGGTATGGTAGCAGACGATATGGTTACATTTCTGCCGTACATACCTGCCAAGTGCACCAAGCGGGAAATAGCAATTAAATCTTTTTTGCCAAAATCATCGATCTCATCAATGACTAAATCAGAAGACATAAGCCGTAAAGACGGTAATAAAAATCTTCCGCCGCGTACAGTTTCCGTTGCACCCATCATATGGTCAATCGTCGCGACCAGAACCGGTTTATATAGGAGAGCATGATTCTTTGCGGCTTGTTTTGAACTGATTCCCCTTTTTCCCGGCGCGACTGCTTTGAAAAAGATATCCAGAAATTTTACTTGCTCATCATCTTCCGTATCAACATATTCAATCTCTTCCTCTACCAGTTCTTCAAGATTACCGTCTATAGCCGGTTCATATTCTTTATCTTGATTGTCTTGCCGATGTAATTCCCGTACTGCTGTTGAACCGATTAAAACGGCAAGTTCCGTATCATCCAAACGTATACGCTCTCTATATTCATCACCTGTTTGCAATGTCAATGAACGAAGCCCTAATGCCAAAATATAGCGAAGAGACCTGCCGTCTTTTGAGAGTGCCTGCATAATTTTCGCATTGGCAAATGTCTTGCCGCAACCGGTACTGGCCATGTTTATCGTAAAGTATGCATACCTTTCTTCTTTGTCTTTCCGAAAGGCTTTTATTTCTTCTACTACCGTATCTTGCCATTTAAATTTTTCCGAGCTTTTTTTCTTCAGTGTCTTATTATCAGTTACACTTTCCATCTGCTCTGTAAGGCGCGGCAATTGGTGAGCAATTTTTACGGCCTGTTCACATACTCGCACCAAATGCTCTTCTAAAAGCTGCCTCATTCCCGATATATCCGTATTCGCCCATAGTTTTAGACTATTACACCATCGTCCTGTATTCTCCGCATCCATGGACGACACATAGTGATCGCCCAAGACTAAACATATACGGGCATAGTTAAGGAGCTGCCTAAAAGCATTTTTATCCGTTTTATCATTAAAAAGACATAAAAAAGCTTCCCTGTTTTCCAGTAACCGGTGAGTCCATTTTTTTACCGCTTTATGCCACTGCACCTGCTTCGGTCCGACCAACCCTTCAGAAAAGGTAAAACAACCGTCCTTATTCAAAGCTTGGTTATTTTCATATCCCCAATCGGCATGAATACTGTTCAACATTTCATTAAACTCTTTTTTAGATACGTCTTTAAAACTTCTGCACTTCTCTTTATCTGCCAGATCAGGAAGTTTATGATGGCATAAAATCAGCCAGCAAACACTCTGTGCAAGAGGCGGTAACTTATTAAAATTAATTTTCCCGTCTTGTTCGGACGCCACCATCCGGGCTATAGAACATATGTCCATTTCTCCGTTTTGTAAGATCTGCAACCATTTACAATCGTTACTTTCATGAGCACCGGAGCCGGCCTGTTTAACAATCGCCTCCAACAGTTTACACGACATCCATTCGTGCCGAAAGGGATCTCTTTCGAGACTTCGCGATTTCAATTTCTGTTGAAAATGATCCGATGCCTTTCCGTAGTCATGAAATAAAGCGGCCACAGCTACCATGGCTTTCAATAAGGGCAAATATGTCCAGCCGTTTTCCCATTCTCTGTGAAGAATATTTATCTTGGTAGAATGGACCGGAACTATACCATTGTCATTAAAACATTCCCGATTACCCACAACCCACACTAAATCACTGCGGCTGCGGGAACGAATCCAATGGCAAGCAACGGCCATGTTTTTTGTCGCACTTTTTCGCAGCAAGGTTCTTATGGCGGACAGACCTTCCGCCGTTATGACTGTTTTCCATGTATCGTTACCGATACGATCCGCAAAGCTGTCTAAAATGCGTCTGACCGTATACAGAGCTTTTTTCTCGCTCCTACTTGTAAAAACAACCATCATATACCATCACTGTCGCAAAATAGGCGACTTCCTTTTTTCACTTCATCAAACATGAAATCAAGAGCTTTATGTTCCGCAAATTTTTGCAAACACATTTGTCTGAAATCCTGTTCCGCTCTGCCGTCTACAGCACAAATAAAAGCCCACGGTAATACCAGCGTATCTTTAACTAAATCAGCCACATCAAACACAAGTGCTCCTCTACGCGTCTTTCCATGCATTACGGCAAAACCATGCGGTATTCCTAAAACCCACAACGTACACGCAGCTAATCCGTATGCAAGATAATTACCGTGATTAAGAAAACAATTAGCGTCATCAGTACCGTCATGATCACGCGTAAAGCTACTCTCATCGCTTGTCCGTTGGGCCGCATACTTATAGAGTTTCTTAGTAAATTCCGCTTCCGCTGTCAAGAGCTTAGTAACATTAGGTGCCGCTTCTATTTTCTTTTTATACGCCGCCAACGCATGTTCAATATCCGTATCGTCACAAAAAAAACCATATGACTGTAATTCCGAATCCTTAGCCCATACTATCTCTAAAAATTGACACCGCTTCCTTTGGAATTCTTTAGCCAATTTCAACCGTTTTTCCGAGTCAAACCAAAAAGACAACCAACCTTGTACATACTCAGTAGGTCTGTACTCACTCTGCGGTGCAAACCATTCTATTTCCGTCCCTGCAAATAAAGGCGTGCCGCCGCCGCCACAGAATCCGACTAAAACACCGGCAGCAGCCAGCAATCTCATAGCAGCTTGAGTTATGGACGTACCTGTCCCTAACATAATAACTGTCGTATTTGCAATAGGAATATTCCAATAAAGACTCTCTTTTTTGCCATCTGTCAAATAAACAATACGCCCATCCTTCTGCATGACTCTGCATTTCTCAAGATAGTAAATATTGGCTCGCTTAGAATGTAATATTGCTTTTAAATCCGAACGATTTATGTCTTCCATACCTTATACTCCATCAAAAATTAACCATCTTTCCATGTATATTCGTCATATACTTTATCATTATATCTTACTAATTTCTACATGAAACATTGTAACATTTTTATGATATTTTGTGTTATTGGGAATAATTATTAAACCACTTATTTGATTGACTTAAACTCATAGATATTTTTTCAGTTTTATCGGAACGATTTATATTGCTGCGTCGGGAAGCAACTCTTTTGTCCTTATTCATTTTCTCCTTGCCGCAGTGCAATAAATCTGCTAAACTAATTGTACCGGAAGACCTTGCATAATTGTGCCACGGCTCTTGAGCCGTTGCGTATGCAAGGTCTTCTCTTTTTTTATAATGTCTTTCTTATGGTATGATATAGGTGGGTATATATTATCCGAAAATACTAATAAGGAGACATGCACCATGACCATTAGAATAGGTAAAAAGTTTTTCATCATTGCGGCACTCATTATCGCAGCTGTAGCCGGCGCTTACGGTTATTATCATTTTTATTACATGCGCACGCCCGAATATACGCTGCAAATCATCCGTACGGCCGTGAAGGATCATGACGCGGACACGTTCAACAAGCACGTCGACATTGACAGTATTATCGGCAAATGGATTGACGGCGAAATGGAAAAAGACGAATCCATCAAGGCCAATCCTTTTGCTGCAGCCCTCATTCCGGTTGCCAAGAATATTTTAACGACGTCCGTCAAAAACGCCGTCAACGCGGCTATTACGGATACGCCGAAGGCTGCCGCTGCAAACACATCCGGGCAAAGCACGCCGGCCGATACGCTCATCTCCGAAAAGGACGACCTCTCTGTCGGCAACATTTCTTCTGTCAAAAATGCCGACAAAACGGCCGACATCAGTATTGTCGTTGAAAACAAAAAGAAAAACACGTCGACAACGCTTAAATTGAAAGCCGTTTCTCTGGAAGACGGCACATGGAAGATTACAGAGCTAGAAAATCCGGAAGAAATAAAGAATTTATAATTGTATTCATGCGGCCCTTTTGCTATAATATTTTGCGTATAACTTTTACATAGTAAAGGTCTAAATTTATAGGAAAGTAGTGGTTTTGTATGGCAGAAGAACAGCAACAATTGCGGCGCAGCCTCAAAGCGCGTCATATGAACATGATCGCCATAGGCGGCGCTATCGGCACGGGTCTTTTCGTTGCCGGCGGGGAAACGGTCAGCTCGGCAGGCCCGGGCGGTGCCCTCCTGGCTTATGCCTTCATCGGCGTAATGGTTTATTTTCTCATGACCAGTCTCGGCGAAATGGCGGCCTATTTGCCGGTCAGCGGCTCCTTTGAGACCTATGCCAACCGGTATGTCGACAAGTCTCTCGGCTTTGCACTCGGTTGGAACTATTGGTTTAACTGGGCCATTACTCTCGCGGCGGAACTCGTGGCAGGTGCCCTTATCATGAAGTATTGGTTCCCTGATGTGCCTGCAGCCGTCTGGAGCGGCATTTTTCTTGTCGTCTTATTTTTCCTGAATTACCTGTCTACCCGTTCATATGGGGAAAGTGAATTTATCTTCGCCGGTATCAAGGTCATTACGGTCGTAACCTTCCTTATTGTCGGTACACTCCTCATTCTCGGCGTAGGCGGCGAATCACCGGGGTTTACGAACTGGACTGTCGGCGACGCGCCTTTTGTAGGCGGTGTAACGGCAATTCTCGGTATCTTCATGGTAGCCGGCTTCTCCTTCCAGGGGACGGAAATGATCGGTATTGCCGCCGGTGAAAGTGAAGAACCGGAAACGAATATCCCCAAGGCGGTACATTCCATTTTTTGGCGTATTCTTCTCTTTTACTTAGGTTCCTTCGTCGTCATCGGCTTCCTCATACCTTATACGGATGAAAACCTTTTGAACACGGCTATTGAAAATATCTCCATCAGCCCGTTTACACTCGTCTTTGAACGGTTCGGGCTCGTTGCGGCGGCTTCCGTTATGAATGCCGTCATCCTTACGGCCGTCCTGTCCGCAGGCAATTCGGGCCTTTACGTATCGACACGTATGCTCTATGCCATGGCCAAGACGGGCCAGGCCCCGAAGACCTTCTTGAAGCTCAACAAGCGCGGCGTTCCTTCACACGCCCTTTTCGCTACGGCCGTATTCGGTCTGGCAGCTTTCCTGACATCGCTCATCGGTGAAGGCAAGGCCTATGATTGGCTCGTCAACATCAGCGGCATGGCAGGCTTTATTACATGGATCGGCATCGCTATTTGCCACTACCGCTTCCGCCGCGCTTTCAAGGCACAGCACAAGGACTTGTCCGTCCTGCCCTATAAGGCATCTCTCTTCCCGTTCGGGCCGATTTTGGCTCTCATCCTCTGTATTATTGTCACGGCCGGCCAAAATTATTCGGCCTTTACAGGTCCTGAAATCGACTGGTACGGTGCCAGTGTCGCTTACATCGGCATCCCCGTATTCCTGGCCGTTTTCCTGTACCACAAGTTTAAGCACAAGACAAGTCTCATTCCCTTAAAAGAAGTTAATTTGTCTCGTGATGAAGAAATATCCCGCTAAATTAATCATAACCACCAGTAGAACTGGTGGTTTGCTCTGACCCTATAAGGGTCTATCTCTTGTGGTAGCACCAAATGGTGCA
>PPYF01223071.1_pt1 | contig 11310 bp, 10 predicted proteins | sample 1559871 | NCBI WGS metagenome assembly PPYF01 (sample SAMN08240021, study PRJNA423297) | Human gut metagenome, whole genome shotgun sequencing project. | reverse complement strand
TCCGCTACACTTGGCGGTAAATACCCGTGGCTAGACTTTCACTAGCTAGATTAGTGCCATGCTTGGCACACAAGCAAAAGCCGGAGTCTGACAATTTGTCGGCTCCGGCTTTTACTATTTACTGTGTGGACTCCTTTAACACTACCTCATACGGCAGAAGTGTCCTGTTCTCAGTCTCTTCACCCTCTATCTGTCTGAGCAGATTCTTGCAGGCTCTTGCTCCAAGCTCCTTTGAATCAAATGAAAGCGATGTAATGGACGGCACATTATTTTCCAGCACTGAGCTGTTGTAAAATGAAGCCACCTTCACCTGCTGCGGCACCTTTATATGCCTTTCGCGGAGCCGTCTCATGGCCTGCGCACAGACTGCATCATCCATACACAGCAGACAGTCGCAGCCTCTGTCAATTGCATCATCTACAGCCTTTTCGACATATGCTTTTCCTTCAAGGTTTAAAAATACAAGATTTTCATTTATTTTCTTTCCAAACTGCTCATGGGCATCCACTACGCCTGCGTATCTGGTCTGATTTACAACAATATCCTCGCTTCCTCCGAGAAGCGCCATATTTTTCATGCCTCGCATGAGCATAATTGATGTCAGCTCCCTGCAGGCACTTCTATGGTCATGGTCAATCTGCTTTACATCCTTATATTTGCATGAGCCAGCTGTGACAAACGGTATCCTGCGCTCCTGCAAGAATGTCACCTGTGGATCATCTACCATCGTGCGAAGCAGCACCACTCCATCCACCTTATGATTCTGTATGATACGCCTAAGCCCCGCCATATCATTGCCTGAGCCTATACAAAGCAAAAGGTCGTATTCCATCATACCTGCTATCTCCTGAATTCCCATTATAGCTTCCTGGAAAAATGGCAGATCGACAAGTGCATAATCCCCCGGCATCACCACACATATATTAAATGTCTTTGACTGTGCAAGCCCCCTGGCTATTACATTAGGTTTATAATCATGCTCCTGTATATATTCCAGCACTCTTTTTCTTGTTGCAGCGCCTATCCTGCCCTTTCCCGATATAGCCCTGCTTACTGTTGTCTTTGAAACGCCAAGTGCCTCTGCTACATCTGATATCGTGATATTGTTACTCATTCTGCCGCCTCTTTCATCTAAATGTGATTAATCACTGAACAACTTTTATTTGTTGCGCAACTCTATTGTTTTTCATTATAACCTATCTTCATACACTTGTCATCCCAGACATGCAATTTTTGCGCAACTGACTCATTCTTCCACGCATATTCGCTCAACATTTTGTTTTCTGATGATTTAATATTTACACCATTCATTTACTAACGTATATTTATAGTGTAACTATTGGAGGTACATATAAATGAATTTTAACGAAATATTATATGGTGTGGCATATTACGACGAATATATGCCTTACGACCGCATAGAAACAGATTTTAAGATGATACGAGATGCCGGCATGAATGTTATCAGGATTGCCGAATCCACCTGGAGCACATGGGAGCCTAAGGAGGGAGTATTTGATTTTACACACCTGCACCGCATGCTTGACTGCGCAGCAAAATATAAGCTGAAGGTCATTGTCGGAACACCTACATATGCTGTTCCATCATGGCTTGCAAAAAAATATCCCGATATTCTCGCTGTAACACATAACGGCAAAGAGCTCTACGGCCACCGCCAGAACATGGATATCACAAACCCTGACTATCTGCACCATGCACAGATTATCATTGAAAAGCTCATGGAGCAGGTAAAGGACTACGACTGCGTGATCGGCTTCCAGCTCGACAATGAGACAAAACCTTATGACACCTGTTCCAAATACGCACAGGCTAAATTTGTAGAATATCTGAAAAATGAATTTCCTGACATTGACGGGTTTAACATGGAGTTTGGACTTGATTACTGGAGCAACCGTGTGGATGACTGGGATGCCTTTCCTGATATCCGCGGCACTATAAATATGAGTCTTGATGCGGAATACAAAAAATTCCAGAGAAAGCTAGTGACAGACTTTTTTGCATGGCAGGCCGATATCGTCAAAAAATACAAGAGAGATGACCAGTTCATCACTCACAATTTCGACTTTGAATGGCACGATTACTCTTACGGCATGCAGCCGGAGGTCAATCAGTACGAGGCTGCCAAGTGTATGGATATCGCAGGCTGCGATATATATCACCCTTCCCAGAGCAGTCTGAGCGGCCGCGAGATTACCGCCTGCGGCAATATTGCAAGGGGCATAAAAGGCGATAACTATCTGGTACTTGAGACCGAGGCAGCCGGAAATCACCCATGGCTTCCTTATCCGGGACAACTGCGCCTGCAGGCCATAAGCCACATTGCAAACGGTGCATGCATGGTTGAATACTGGCACTGGCATTCTATCCACAATGCCATAGAAAGCTACTGGAAGGGCGTGCTCTCCCACGATCTTAGACCGAACCGGCTTTATAAGGAGTGCAGTGTCATCGGAAACGAACTAAAAAAATACGGACACAGGCTGGTAAATTTGAAAAAGACAAACAAGTTTGCGATTATTGCTGACAATGCCTCTCTTACAGGGCTTAATGAATTTAAGCTGAACAACGAAAGTGACTCCAATTACAATACCGTTTTCAGATGGCTTTGCGATGCCCTGTATCTGATGAACATTGAGTACGACGTGATCCCTGCCGACCCGGCACTTTTTGCTTCATATGAGAATATACTTGTGCCGGCACTCTATAGCGCAACAGATGATGTGCGTGACTGGATGGAGATGGTCGACTGTACCACTGCCACACCTGTTGCTATGTATGAGCACAAGCACTGGGGAGTACACGCAGCTATCACAGAAAACTCTTACGGCAAAGGACGCGCCATGTATCTTGCCACACTTTTTGATGAGGACACGCTGATAGAAGCCCTAAAGCTTTTCTTCGGCGAGCCAAAAAATGAATTTGATGCTTCTTATCCCGTTGTCATAAAGCGCGGCACCAATACGCAGGGCGAAGAAATCATTTATCTGCTTAACTACTCGGATGATGAGCAGACTGTTACCTGCCATGCAGACGGTCTCAAGAATTATTAATTTTTTCATAAAATTTATTAAGTCTTTTGTTTTGGTGTTGTTTGAATTATTTTTCAGTGTTATAATTTCAAGCGGATTAAAAAGGTGGTTTTATGAAGAAAATACAGAATAAGCTTATAGAGCTTTTCAACCGCTACAAGCATGTGTGGATTTTATCATACTTTATCATATATCTGACCTGGTTCGGATATTTAGAACGCACTGTTACCACACATTATCACTTGATTCATCTTCCAATAGATGATTATATACCATTTTGTGAATACTTTGTTATTCCTTATATCATGTGGTTTGGCTATGTGGCCTTTGGAATTGCTTTCACGGCATTACATGACAAAAAAGAATTTTACAGACTGTGTGCGTTTTTATACACCGGTATGACCGTATTTTTGGTTATATCAACGCTCTACCCAAATGGTCACAATTTAAGGCCTTATTATTTCACGCACCACAATATGTTTACAGCGCTTTGCGAGTGGCTTTACTCCACTGACACACCGACGAACCTGTTCCCGAGCATTCACGTATACAATTCGCTCGGCATTCATTTTGCGGTGATGCACAGCAGCTATTTCAAGGATAAAAAACACGTTCAGCACGCATCCTTAGTGCTTTGTGTTCTGATTATACTGTCTACCATGTTTATCAAACAGCACTCAGTATTTGACGTTTCTACAGCCTTTATGCTTGCTTTCGTAATGTACAATGTGGTCTACATCAAAAACTGGATGCATCTGCCACAGAAGAGCGGAAGCTTCCAGGATGCGGCAAACCGCAAGGTTCGTGTTTGATTTAATGATTGCAGCTTTCAACTCAAAAAGACATCATCCGGAATTTACACCGGTTGATGTCTTTTTATATTTCACTCATAAGAATGCATGACACTCACAGTCTACATATCTGTCCTGTTATCTTACTCTCTCCCTGCTGTAGTCGAGCACCTTGTCCACAGTTGATTTTATTTCTACTGAATTTTTCCTCTGAGTCGAAATTTCTGCGTATGCATCCTCTATCTGCAGCTTATTGCGCTCCTCAAACTTGATAATCTCCTCCTGTGTATTGCGGATTGACACAATCTGCTGTCTGCATGATTCTATCATGTCAACTGAAATCTCATCACACTGTGAAAACACATGATTGAGCTCCACTCCCTGCTTCATGAGCTTTGTCGTGGCAACATTGTTGTCCTTTAGAAGCCCTACAAGGTGACTCACCTGCTCTTTAAGTGCACTAATCTCAGCTTTTGCCTCTGAAAGCTCCTGTTTAGCAGCATCAATTGCACTGTCATATGAAACAGATGCCTCCCTTATGCTCTCAGCAGCCTCCACGAACAGCTTTCCCTGCTCTCCAAGCATGCCCGCCTCTATAGCCGCATTGAGTGAGAGAACACTCATCTGCTTATTCTGCTCCTTCATCTGCGCAGCTATATCCGCACAGCTATCCACATGCTCCTCAAGCCTGTCCGATGTCTCTGACAAGCTCTTAGCCGGAGCTGTAAAATGCTTATTGTTTTCGACAAGCGCACATGTATCCTCATGCTGTGTGGCAATTGCCTTTGCCGCACTCTCAAGACTTGTAAGATTATCTGCAGCCGCCTTTACACACTCTGTAAAGCTGTCGTTTAAGGCTGATATGGCATCCATGCTGTCCTTTGAAAATTCCACCACATTATTTGCATTATCATTCAGCTGCTTAAGGGATGACTCCTCAAGCTGTCTTGATTTCTCCAGCTCATCAAAATCAGCCTCTATAAGCTTTGACTTTGCATTTACATTCTCGAAAAATCCCCTGTCATTATCCAATTGTTCCTTCATATACGCTAATTCCTCAGCGGATATTTTTGCTCTGTTCCCAAACACTGATCTATTCTCCTTTACCGGTTACCTTTTTAGAATATAATATCACTTATAATACTGTATTTCAAACTGCAGTGACTCATTTTCCCTGAATACATTTATCTTTGGTGAATATACTACGGACAGCACTATATTATTGAACCTTCCTCTTTGTGCAGCTTCAAGCGCGTCCGAACCAAACCTTTGCCTGATATAGTCAAAAAAACTTTCTATATCACCAAAATAAATTGCATTGATTGGCGTGCCATATGAGGATATCAAAGAAAGCCTAAGCACATTGTTGTTTTTACCAACCACCCACAAGCGGCTCACACGTAGATTTTTGTCTGCAAAAACAGGCTTTGGATTGTCCTTTCCAAACGGTGCCAGTACTGAAAACTCAGACACCAGTCTCATTGATACATAATCCACCGGCATCGGCACATCTATATGTATTTTAGGCACGAGGTCATCGTCAGTAAGCGATGCATACTCATTTATTTTCTGACGGAATGGCTCAACGTTTTCTTGTGGCAGTGAAAGTCCTGCAGCCATCGGATGGCCACCAAACTTCGTGAACAGCTCACTGCATTTGCACATTTCCTCATACATGGAGTACTCCTCTATCGAGCGCCCTGAGCCCTTTACTCCGTCCTCACTCTTTGTGAGTATAAAGGTTGGCTTATTGTATCTCTCCCTGATACGGCCTGCTATGATTCCTGCTATGCTCTCATGCACATCCGGCAGATATATGACAAGCACCCTGTCTTTTTCGTAATTGTCCCTCTCATATATCTCAACTGCGGTTTCCACACCCTTTGCAGTCATTTCCTTTCTGTCATCATTGAGCGCTACAAGCTCTGATGCGATACGCATGGCCTCCTCCTGCCTGTCACATAAAAACAGCTCAAGTGCTCTTTTGGCTGTATCCAGACGGCCTGTCGCATTGACACATGGTCCAAGAACAAATCCAAAATGATATGCATCTACATTTTCAGCCTCTATATTACAACATTCAAGCAGGGCTTTCATGCCGATATTTGTCGTATGATGAATACTCTTTAAACCGGCCTTTACGAGTATACGGTTTTCACCCGTCAGCGGCATGACATCACCGACTGTTGCAAATGCCACATTCTCTATAAAATCCATGTTCTCTTTCTCATCTATGCCGATTTTTCTATATAGTAATATGACAATTTTCCAGGCAACAGCTGCTCCGCAAAGCTCCTTGTACGGATAGCTGCACTCTATCTGATGCGGATTTACAACGGCATCTGCTTTGCTCTCCTTGTAAATCTTTATACCCTTTATATCTTCAAAAGGCACTGCATGGTGGTCTGTTACGAGAACCGTCATTCCAAGCTCCTTTGCATGGGCGATTTCCTCAATCGCCGCAATTCCGTTGTCACAGGTGACCACAGTGTCTATCCCGTCCTCATATGCCTTGTCAATCAGATGCACATTCAAACCATAGCCATCCTTCACTCTGTCGGGAATCATATAATCCACACATGCACCGGCTCTTTTAAGTGCCTTCACAAGAATATATGTAGACATCACTCCGTCTATGTCATAGTCGCCGATTATCCTGATTTTGGCCTTGTCAGCTATCTTTTGGGCAAGAATGTCAACCAGCCTCTGACCATCCTTTAAAAGAGCCGGGTCTGCAATGTCTGAGATTTTGCCGTTTAAAAATTCATTTACCGCGTCATCTCCTATCACACCTCTGTTTCTGATTATCCGCGCCGTCACCTGATCTATTCCAAACTTTGCTCCGATTGCCGCAAAATCAGCCTTCTTCGCACTAACATACCACTTTGCCATAATCTACCCTTTCCAGGCTCAGCCCACACGCCGGTGCTGTGTAGCCTGCCTGTGCCCTATCCTTTGAAGCTAAAATTTCCATCACAGCATCCGGATTTTTCCTTCCATCGCCCACCTCGATAAGCGTTCCTGTGATGATTCTTATCATATTCTGTAAAAATCCATCTCCGGTGTAGCTGATAACAATATCGGCACCTGTTTTTTCAAAATCAATAGAAAAAATTGTCCTGACCGTTGACTTCTTCATATGCCTATTGCCACAAAAGGCTTTAAAATCATGCTCTCCGAGAAGATACGCTGCTGCTTTTTTCATCCGTTCTGTGTCAAGCGGCTTATCATAGTCGTATACATATTTTCTCCTGAACACATCTGACACAATACCGGTGTGTATTGTATACACATATGTCTTTGACACAGCATTGTACCTGGCATGAAATCTGTCAGGCACATTTGAAATATCTGTCACCGCAATATCTGCCGGCAGATGCTCATTCAGCCATATAAATATCTCATCCTTTGAAAAATGCTTCGGCATGTGAAAGCTTGCCACCTGCCCCACCGCATGCACTCCCGCATCCGTGCGCCCTGAGCCTATGACCTCAACCGGCTTTCCTGCCAGTGTGGACAGCACATGCTGAAGCTTTCCCTGTATTGTATCATCTGTGGATTTCTGCACCTGCCAGCCTTTGTAGCGTGTGCCGTCGTATGCCACAATTATCTTGTAATTTTGGGTTTCTGTATTCATAAAATTGTCTTTCTTTATCTGAAAAATAGGGTTGTGAATAGTTACTTTTATTTTATATAATATCACATCATTTTTTCTCTTGCCAGCACTGTTTTGCTCCTTTAATTCAATTAAGCAAGCTCCGCAATACGTGTCACAGCGACATATATATTTGATATCTCATACCATGTATTGTAGTCCACCACACCTGATACCGGAAGTCCGAATACAGCCTGAAATTTTTCCACGGCAGCCTTTGTCTTTGGTCCGTATATTCCATCCGGTACAATAGACGGAATTGCCGGATATGCCTTTGCGATGCGGGCGAGCTGTTTTTGTATCTGGTATACATTCTGCCCTGACGAGCCTATGCCTATATTGTAGCCCGGCCATGACGCCGGTATTCCTGATACAGCCTCCGCGGTATTGATATACATGTTGCTGCCGTAGAAGTATCTGAGTATCTCAATTGCACTGTAGCCCTGGTCACCGAGACTTTTAGATCCCCACTGTGTCATCCAGCTCGGACAGGAGACCTTCTGTCCGTCACAGTACTGCGTCAGAATCGGCTGCTTCACATTAGGTCTCGACAGATAGTTTTCAAACATTTCATTTACTATCAGCGAGATATTGTCATATATATTTCTGCCATAGATGAATTTGTGGTCATATGCCGTGGACGAAGTGATATTAAAATTATAGCCCTTTCCCCGATAGAACTCCGTGTATATCCTGTTTAACGTAAATGACATAATCGCAAGCACATTTGCCCTTATAGTGGCATCAGGCCAGGTCGCATATATCTCACTGGAAGCTACATTTTTGATGTAATCCTTATATCTGACATAATAATTTGCCGCTGTGGAATCCGATGGTGCCCCATCATGCACAATAACATATTCCGGAATCACAACACGATTAAGTACAATCTCACCGGTCTCAGCAACCGGCATAATCTCCGGCTCAGGTATCTTGGCGGGATAATCACCGTAAAGTGTATGTGCCGGAATAACAATATTGTCCACATCATTTCCCGGTGCATCAAGTACTTCCAGCTCAATATCCTGTATGGAAAGTCTGTCGGGCATCACCTCAACGCCCGAAACTGTGATATTTCTGTATCCGTTAGCTGAAACAGTTACCGTCACCTCCGAATACGGCTGTGACTCACTGGGCGACATAGAATACTCAAGTGGCGGAGTGGCAATCTCAACTGCCTCTATGCTTCCCGATTCGTTGGTGTCAGTCTCCTCTATCTTTCCCTGCGGATCCCCGGAATAGCTGACTGACACCTTTGCATCCGCAACCGGCGTCCCCATGTTTTTCTGTCGTACTCTCACCTGAAGCCGCCCCTCATCAATTGACTCCTGTTGTAAAATGTGCAGATTTTTCATGAATATTATTACCTTAATATCTTTTTACAATAATATGCACAAAGTGCGTGGCATATGATATAATGAGCGTAAGCAACCCATATCCAATCGACATGCTCGATATCAATCCATTCACCAAGCTCAGTAAGGAGTGGGCTCTCGTGACAGCCGGCGACAAGGAAAAATCAAACACCATGACCGTTTCATGGGGTGGAACCGGTGTCCTCTGGGGCAAAAATGTCGTATTTATTTTTATCAGGGAATCAAGATATACTAAGGATTTCATAGACAATGGTGAGTTTTTCTCACTTTCTTTCCTTAGCGAGAAATACCGCGATGCTTTAAAATACTGTGGTGCTCACTCAGGACGCGGCGAAGACAAATGGTCAAAGGCCGGTCTGACTCCTGCTACACGCCATGGCATACCATATCCGGATGAGGCAAATCTTGTATTCCTCTGTCGCAAGATGGCTGCTGTGCCTATTGAAGAGGCTTCATTTACAGACAAAGCCATTATGCGTCAATGGTATGGCGATCACGATATGCACACTATGTATGTTGGTGAAATTATTGAGGTTGCGGCTCGCTAATTTATTGCAATACTACGGAATGAGGTCTGCATATGTATGTGTTTGTGCGCTCAGTACTACGTGGCCAAGATTCTGTAAGAATTATGCTTTAAGGTTTTCTATGCTTGACGAAACCGGCTTTTATGCGCCGTCCATGGCGCATAACACCTTGCCCTGCCTTCCATGGCAGGGCATTTCTGTGTTTCATGGCATAATTCTAACAGAAATCTAGGTCACTTCGTAATCGCTTACAAATACATACATATGCAGACCTCATTCCTTACTCTATGCTAATATTACTCAAATTTAAACATTGTGCAACAACACATACAAATTGTCCCCGCATTACTGTCACAAGATTCTATATATAATCTAGCGGCAGCCGGTACTCATAGCTTCAATGGCCACGGCACCACCGCGCACAACCGAGATATGCTTGTACTGTGACTTGAGCAGGGCTATAAGATCATCATTGCGGTGCTCTGTGAGCTTGCTCTCTAAGATCACGCTGTCGGCATTCTTGTCTACCACGTCAATATTAAAAACCTGCGCTGTCTGGAAGATATCGGTGATTTCCTCGCGGGTGAGCTTTGATACCCTGACATAGAGTATTTCCTTCATATGCAGAGGCACATCAGTCAGGTCAATAACCTTGATGACCTCAACCATTCTGTTGAGCTGCTTTTTTATCTGCTCAAAGGTAATATCATCGCTTGTAACGCAAATAGTCATTCTGGAAATAGTCTCATCCTCTGTGGTTCCAACCGTAAGAGACTGTAAATTGTAGGATTTTGCAGAGAAAAGTCCTGAAACCTTTGCTAAAACACCGACCTCATTCTCCACATAAAGTGCAATCCATCTGTTTTTCATTTCATTATTATTCATCTTCTGCACCTCCTACTTTAAAATCATTTCGCTCATAGGATTTCCGCTCTTGACCATTGGAAGAACAATCTCATCCGTAGCTATCATAAACTCAATAATTACAGGTACATCCTTATATTTCTTGGCCTCTGCAAAGGCTGCATCGATATCCTCTTCCTTTTCCACGCGGATTCCGTGTCCACCATAGCTTTCAACAAGCTTGAGAAAATCCGGTGTGTATGGAGGACATGCCTCGTTTGGTCCCTTGCACTCATCCGGGCAGCCCTTTCTTCTTCGAAGGCAGGTTGCAGAATAACGCTTGCCATAAAAAAGCTGCTGCATCTGGCGCACCATGCCCAGATAGTAGTTGTTGAGCACGCATATGGTCACTCCCGCTCCCTGTACAACTGAGGTGGCAAGCTCCTGTATATTCATCTGAAGTCCACCGTCACCGCTTATGCATACAACATCCTTGTCAGGATTTGCAATCTTTGCACCTATTGCTGCCGGAAGACCAAAGCCCATGGTTCCAAGACCTCCCGATGTAAGAAGCTGGCTGTTGCTGTCAAGCTCTAAGTACTGTGTAGCCCACATCTGATGCTGACCTACATCTGTAACGTAGATTGCATCCTTATAGTTCTTATTGATATGCTCCATAATCATCTGAGGTGTCATACCCTTGTCTCTTCTCATGCCAAGAGGATTTTCCTCATCCCATGCCTTAATCTGCTTCTGCCACTCAGCAGTCTTTTTCGGCTCAGCCCACTCGTTTAACTTGTCGAGCGCCACATTGGCATCTGCAACGATAGGAACATCAACCACTACATTTCTTGAAATAGATGCAGTATCCACATCAATATGTACAATCTTTGCCTTTGGAGCGAACTCATTTAAGTCACCGGTTATTCTGTCATTAAATCGTGTACCTATTGAAAAAAGTAAATCACACTCACTGACTGCCTTGTTTGCCGCATATTTGCCGTGCATACCACAGTTTCCCACATAAAGCGGATGAGTGGTAGGTATAGCTCCCTTACCCATTATTGT
>PPYF01546773.1_pt1 | contig 11312 bp, 6 predicted proteins | sample 1559871 | NCBI WGS metagenome assembly PPYF01 (sample SAMN08240021, study PRJNA423297) | Human gut metagenome, whole genome shotgun sequencing project. | reverse complement strand
CTATAATAGGAAGATACGGGTCGCAATGCCGCACATGTGCGGCAAACTGAAGTCCGGCATGTGCGTCCTTCTTCCCCTCACGCATGAACGATACATCCGTAATCAGCCCCAGCATCTTGTCGGAAAACTTGGAGTACAGCTCCATGGCCTCCTCATAGGTTCGCGCCAGCATCACTTTGGGACGCCCGCGCATGCGCAGCATCTGCTCATGCTCGTTCAGAGCCTCTGTTGAAAACGCCTTGCTCTGCTTCAGCAGGAATTTATACAGATGCGGCAATATGGATGAATAGAATCTTACGGAATCCTCCACCATCAGAATCATCTGCACACCAACATTGAGCACATCATGCTCGGCATTCATCTTGTCCTCAAGCAATTTTATGATCGCGAGCAAAAGGTCCACGTTCCCGAGCCATGAGAACACATAATCGATGCCGGAGAGATCCTCCTTGGCCAACGTGCGCGACACCTCTTTGGAAAACGGAGTCAGCACCACGATGGGCACATCGGGAAATTCGGTCTTGATGGTCTTGGCCGTAGTGAAAGTATCGCTGATGTCCATGCCGGGCATGGCAATCACAAGATCGAAGTGCTTGGCGTTCATCATCTCAAGCGCACCGTTGATGTTGGCCACACGAGTGATGCGCGGCGGCGACGACAGGTTCAGGGCAACATACTCGTTGTACAGTTGTTCCTCCACTCGCCCGTCTTCCTCCATCATGAAAGCATCGTAAGGCGATGCCACAAGCAGCACATTGAAAATGCGCCGCTGCATAAGCTCTCCGAAAGCCGTATCCTTGAGATAGAGCTGGCTCAACGACTCCTCATTCATATCATTGCAAGATTGATTCTCACAAAGATACTATAATTCATCGGAAATACAGGTATTATCCTGTAAAATATGATATGTGTATAAAAAATAATATCCCGTCACCGGGTCACGCCCTGTGTCGGGATATTTGAGAATACAAACTAAATTTGCCGGCGCTGCAACAATCAGGCACCGGATTTTCAAAGCGACTTTAGCGAATGGATGGCCGCATGCGGATCGGCCGCATTGAAAACATAGCTGCCGGCCACAAGCACATCGGCTCCTGCCTCGGCAAGTTTAGGCGCGGTATTGGCGTTTACGCCACCATCGATTTCAATAAGCGCATTTGATTGCGAAACTTCAATCATGGCACGCAGACGTCTGATTTTTTTCAACGTGTTCTCAATGAATTTCTGTCCTCCGAAACCGGGATTGACCGACATAAGCAGAACCATGTCGAGTTCGTCTATCACATCCTCCAGCATTTCCACCGGGGTCGACGGGTTCAGTGTCACCGCAGCCTTCATGCCTGCATCCTTTATGGCGCAGATGGTTCTGTGCAGATGCACACAGGCTTCCTGATGCACATTCATCAATGCAGCGCCGGCATCACGCACCGCCCCGATATAGTTCTGAGGATTTACAATCATCAGATGCACATCGAGAGGTTTTGTCGCTATCGACGCAACTTGTTTGATTACAGGAAAGCCGAATGATATGTTCGGAACGAAAACACCGTCCATCACATCGCAGTGAATCATATCGGCGTCACTGCTGTTAAGCATCTCTATGTCGCGCCCGAGATTCAGGAAGTCAGCGGCTAAAATTGAGGGGGATACAAGCATTGAGAGAAGTTTATTTAATTCATTATGGCCGGTTGGCAATCACTGGTTCTTAGCACGCGCATCGGATGTATCACGACGCTTGAGCGCATTCCACAGAATATAAAGCAGACACAGCAACAGAAGTATCAGACCGCCTACAGTGAAATAATGGTTATATTTTTCCACACTCTCGTAAAGCATTGCGAGAGGCACGGTTTTGCCAAGCCAGTAGCCGAGGGCCGCCAATATGCAGTTCCAGACCATTGCACCAAGCGCAGTGAAAATCACAAATGCACCGATATTCATACGGGCCAGTCCGGCCGGGATGGAAATCAACTGACGCACAGCAGGAATCAGACGCCCGATAAAGGTTGATATGGCCCCGTGCTTGTCGAAATATTTTTCTGCCTTCTCCACCTTCGCCTGATCAATAAGGCATGCATGGCCAAGACGGCTGTTGGCGAACGCATACACGATGGGGCGCCCGAGCCACACCGACAGGAAATAATTGATCAATGCTCCCACTACCGCACCGGCGGTTGCAACAAGAACAATCAGGAACACGTTCATGTCCCCTTTGGTGACTGCAAGATAAGCAGCCGGAGGAACCACCACTTCCGAGGGGAAGGGTAAAAACGAGCTTTCGATCACCATGAACAGGAACACCAGCCAATAGCCGGCGTTATCTATAAAGAACTGGAGCAGATATTGAGCGCTTGCGTAGTCGGAGATAGCTGTCAGTATCATTATCAAATACAAGAGTTTGTTTTAAAAGAGATTTCAGCGCATGGACAAATCAGCACGGTAGTTATCCCCTTTTCGTAGGGACGTGCCTTTGGCACGTGACACACCCTGGCTCGTGATCACCATGCACCCGGATTTCAGTTTGAAGGCAAATGTAGCCAATTTTTACGATACTCAGGTAAATCAACAACATTAAGTTGAAATATTTTGTTGACTGACCTGAAAATGAAGATGGCGATGTGCCATGCAAACAAAGCACACCGCCATCTGAACATTTCGGGGTTATGTTGCTGCTTATTCAGCAGCTTCTGCTGCGGGAGCTTCCTCAGCAGCTGCCTCTTCGGCAGGTGCGTTTGCAGCTTCCTCGGCAGCCTTGGCAGCAGCGATTTCGGCCTTCTTCTTAGCCACAGCTTCTGCCTTTGCTGCGTTCTGGGCCTTTTCAGCTTCCAGACGCTCTTTAACAGCCAGTTCTTTCTTCGAAGCCATCGAAGTCTTCATTGCGTCGACAGCCTGCTGCTTTTTAGCTTTCCAGGCATCGAAACGCTTCTGAGCCTCAGCTTCATCGAAAGCGCCTTTTTTAACACCACCCTGAAGGTGTTTCATCAGCAACACTCCTTCGTTCGAAAGGATGCTGCGTACAGTGTCGGTGGGCTGAGCACCAACGTTAACCCAATACAAAGCGCGCTCGAAGTTAAGAGTAATTGTAGCAGGATTAGTGTTCGGATTATAGGAACCTATCCTTTCAATAAATCTACCATCTCGTGGTGCCCTGCTATCGGCGATAACAATAGGATAGAACGCATAGTTCTTACGACCATGACGTTGCAGTCTGATTTTTGTTGCCATCTAAAAAGATTAATAAGTGGTTTGTAATGGTTTTGCCTTGACTGGAGAATACATTCCCCGCTCTTAGCGGCGGCAAAGTTAACAATTAAATCTGACACAGGCAAACTTTCCGCGCCCTAATCCGCAGAATCTTACTGAAATCCGATAGAATTTCAATAAAAATTCTATCAAAATCCTATCGGGTCTAATTACTGACCAGCCTCCGGGGATGTAGCCCCCAAAAGTACCATAACAGGCAAGCCGAAATTCCGGCACATGGAAATCGACATTTCTCCATGACAATGATTTCATCAATTTGCAGGTATATGCCGCGTAAATAAACCATGCGGTGCGTCTCTTGTGCCTGCGCACAAAAATCGCACCGCATTTATCAGTGGTTATGGCGTTGTGTCAAAATTCAGAATATCGGCACAACGTCTGCATTTACTTTCAGTTAGCGAGGGTCATAATTAAAATTATTCCTCACCCTTGTAGATTTCAAGCATACGGATAGCTGCCGACGGAATCCGTGTACCGGGACCGAAGATGGCAGCCACGCCGGCCTTATAAAGGAAGTCGTAATCCTGAGCGGGGATGACACCGCCTGCTACAACAATGATATCCTCGCGGCCGAGCTTCTTCAGTTCCTCGATCACCTGCGGCACAAGGGTCTTGTGACCGGCTGCCAGCGACGACACGCCAAGGAAATGCACGTCGTTCTCAACGGCCTGACGGGCGGCCTCGGCCGGGGTCTGGAACAGCGGGCCCATGTCGACGTCGAAACCGCAGTCGGCATAACCTGTGGCCACAACCTTTGCACCACGGTCGTGACCGTCCTGGCCCATTTTAGCTATCATTATACGCGGCTGACGGCCTTCTCGTTTTGCGAATTCCTCTGTCAACTGCTGAGCCTTGAGGAAATCGGGATCATTCTTTGTTTCTGCTGAATACACTCCTGAAATTGTTCTGATTACAGCTTTATAACGACCGACAACCTCTTCGCAGGCATCGGAAATCTCTCCCAGCGACGCACGCAACCCGGCAGCCTTAACGGCGAGGTCGAGCAGATTGCCCTTCTTGGTGCGCACGCATTCGGTGATGTCGGCAAGTGCCTTCTTAACGGCAGCCTCGTCGCGATCCTTGCGCAATGTCTCCAGGCGAGCGCACTGTTCGTTGCGCACCTCGGTATTGTCGATTTCAAGGATATCGATGGGATCTTCGTGGTCGAGACGGTATTTGTTGATACCGACGATAGTCTGACGGCCGGAGTCGATACGGGCCTGAGTACGGGCTGCAGCCTCCTCGATGCGGAGCTTGGGCAGACCGGTCTCGATGGCCTTGGCCATACCGCCGAGTTTTTCAATCTCCTGGATGTGCTCCCATGCGCGGTGAGCTATCTCGTTGGTCAGCGACTCAACGTAGTAAGAACCGGCCCACGGGTCAATCTCCTTGCAGACGTATGTCTCTTCCTGAATGTAGATCTGGGTGTTACGGGCGATACGGGCAGAGAAGTCGGTGGGAAGCGCGATTGCCTCGTCAAGTGCGTTGGTATGCAGACTCTGTGTATGACCCAGGGCAGCACCCATAGCCTCGATACATGTACGGCCCACGTTGTTGAAGGGATCCTGCTCGGTAAGCGACCATCCCGACGTCTGGGAGTGTGTACGCAGAGCCAGCGACTTCGGATTCTTCGGGTTGAACTGGCTTACGATCTTTGCCCACAACATACGTGCGGCACGCATCTTGGCCACCTCCATGAAGAAGTTCATACCGATAGCCCAGAAGAAGCTCAGACGGGGTGCGAACGAGTCGATATCCATACCTGCATTAACACCCGCACGCAGATACTCCAGACCGTCGGCCAAAGTGTAGGCGAGCTCGATGTCGCATGTAGCACCGGCCTCCTGCATGTGATAGCCCGAAATCGAGATAGAGTTGAATTTCGGCATGTTCTGCGATGTGTATTCAAAGATATCGGCGATAATACGCATCGAGAATTCGGGGGGATATATATAGGTGTTACGCACCATGAACTCCTTGAGGATGTCGTTCTGGATTGTTCCGGCCATCTCCTCGAGTTTGGCACCCTGCTCCAGACCGGCGTTGATATAGAAAGCCAACACGGGAAGAACGGCACCGTTCATGGTCATGGACACGGACATCTTGTTCAGGGGTATACCGTCGAAAAGCACCTTCATATCCTCGACCGAGCAGATACTTACACCGGCTTTACCCACGTCGCCTACCACACGGGGATGGTCGGCGTCGTAGCCACGGTGTGTGGCAAGGTCGAATGCCACCGAAAGGCCTTTCTGACCGGAAGCAAGGTTACGGCGATAGAAAGCGTTGGATTCTGCCGCAGTGGAGAAACCGGCATACTGACGAATTGTCCAGGGGCGGATGGCATACATGCCGCTGTACGGGCCACGGAGGAACGGAGGCAGACCGGCCACATAGTCCAGATGCTCCATACCTTCCAGATCTGATTTGGTATATACGGGTTTGACCGAGATGAGTTCAGGGGTGAGCCAGTCCTCTCCGGTTGCCACAGGGGCTGCTGCCGGCGCTGCAAATGCGTCGGCTATGATGTTGATATTTTTGAAATCGGGTTTCATGGCTTTTGCATTTACTTTTTAAGAAGTCTTTGATTGAACTGACGGAGAGTTTCAAGCACATTACTGCGTACATGAATGAAATTCTGGATGCCGAGTGCCTGAAGTTCCTCGGTGCAAGCGGGAGCACCGGCCACTACAAACTCTGCACGGCCGTCGAGCATCTTAAATGCCTCGGGAGCGAAAGTAGCATACTCGTCGTCCGACGAACACAGCACAACCACATCAGCGCCTTTTTCCATAGCTGCGTTGATACCATCCTCCACGGTGTTGAAACCGATGTTGTCAATGATTTCATAACCGGCACAACCGAAGAAGTTGCTGGAGAACTGGGCACGTGCCAGACGCATGGCCAGATTACCAATGGTGAGCATGAATACTTTCGGACGGTTCGATGCATGTTCGGTTGCAAGACGGAGTGCCTCGAAATCGCTTGCCTGACGGTCGGTGCGCAGAGCGCGGGTAGCTTCACCCTCGGCGGCACATCCGCATGAGTGCGATTCCTCTTTGGCGCAGCAGCAACCGTCGTTCTGAATTTTCTCTGCAGCAAATTCGTTGAAATTGGGGAACTGGTTGGTTCCGAGCAGAATCTCTTTGCGGCGGGCCATGTCCTGATGACGCTTTTCGCAGGAAGCGTTTACCGTAGCCTGAACGTCACCTGAGTTAACACAGGCGGTGAAACCACCTTTCTCCTCAACGTCAAGGAAGAGTTTCCAAGCCTCGTTGGCGATGGACACTGTAAGGGTCTCCACATAATAAGAACCGCCTGCGGGGTCAACCACCTTGTCAAGATGGCTCTCCTCCTTCAGCAGCAACTGCTGGTTGCGTGCTATGCGTTCCGAGAATTCATCCGGAGTCTTGTATGGAGCGTCAAACGGAGTGACTGTGATGGAGTCGACACCGGCAAGAGCTGCCGACATTGTCTCGGTCTGGCTGCGCAGCAGGTTGACATGGGCGTCATAGATGGTCTGGTTGAAGCGCGATGTCTCGGCATGAGCCATCATCTTGGCCGATTCGAGATCGGCAGGCTTGTATTGGGCCACAATCTGAGCCCACAGCATGCGTGCGGCACGGAATTTTGCCAGCTCCATGAAATAGTTGCTGGAGATGCCCATGTTGAATTTCACGCGACGGGCCACCTCTGATGCCTCGACGCCTGCTTCCGTAAGGAGAGTGAGCCATTCGGCACCCCAGGCCAAAGCATAACCGAGTTCCTGGAAAATATATGCACCGGAGTTGTTGAACACAACGGAATCAACAGCAAGGCAACGGAGACCGGGCACGCTGGCCACAGTGTCGAGCATTGCCTTGGCATCGGCTACAATAGCATTATTGTCAACTTCCGCACCATGACGGAATGCGCGTTTGTACGGATTGAAGTCAATCGAACCGTGGAATTTATCCTCGAGCTTATTCTCCTTCAGATATTCCACCAGAGCCTTTGCAAGGTCAATGGCCTTACGCGGACATGAAGCGAAGTTGACTTCCACAGCTTCAAGGTTGATGCCTTTCAACAGTGTTGCGACAGCTTCTACCGAAGGCTCCTTCAGCTTGAAGCCAAGAGAATTCACACCTCTGCCAAGCACTTCGAGAGCCTGCTTGTTGGCCTCGGCCGGATCAGCTGCCAGAATCTCCTGACGTGTAAGCCAGTTATTGTCCGTGCGTGTACCCCTGACATACGGGAATTCACCGGGGAGAGAATCGGTGGTTTTCAGATCGGCGATATCGCCACGCTGATACATAGGCTGAACGTTGAAACCTTCGTTCGTACGCCACACCAGCTTTTTCTCAAACGGAACACCTTTCAGGTCCGCATCCACTTTGGCGCGCCATGTGTCATAGCTCACCGGTGGAAACTGCGTGAACAATTTTTCTTTATTATCTGCCATAATTAGATAAAATCTAAAAATTTATTTGGATTGTTTATGTTTCTATGGTATAGAGTTATACAATATGGTATATCTAAGGTTATATATCTACAGAGATTAGCCTGTGCGTGGCTCAAAAAGGCTCCACGCCACGGCTAACTCCGCCAAATTTACAAATTAATACTGAAATTTTTATGTAATTCCCCAACTTTTTTAAGATTGTCTGACCGGTTTGGGGAGCAATAAGGGAAAAGTGCAAACAGGCATCTCTTTTTGAACGCGTTTTTAACGCAACGGTTCGTATACCCGTTCACCGATACTTGTGGCAAGCCTTGCACAAAATTCCTGCCATTTCTTCTGCTGTTCCATAAGTTTAAGCACTTCCTGCAGATCGTAGCCGCCCGGCGACTTCTGCAAATCATTTATACGGGTGCGCACATCCTCGGCATAACAACGCGCCATGTCATATTTCAACGCTATCAGCGCTCTCGGCACAAGATCGCCGAGGCGGTCCACATCAGTTTCAATTTTGGTGGTCTTGTAATATATCTTGCTCAACTGATGTTTCTCCGCCACGAGGTCGGTCACTACCTTGCGCATCTCGTCGTCAGGATGCGAAATCAGATTCCGCACAAGAAAATTAAGGGCGAATTCCTGCAGATCGGCTGCAAACTGGGCATCACACTTCTCTTTCAGTTTTATCTCGCCGGTGTTTATCTCTTCTGTGGTTTTTGCTGTTTTCTGCAACAGTGCTCTCCCCTCTTGCTCGGTTTGTGTACGGCGCATGAGAGCCTGCTCATAATGCACGGCATACGCGCTGCTCCACTCCTCATCGTACAAAGCCTGTGCCGCAGCATATATGCGGGCAAAAACCGGATTCGAGAACGACATGTTGTCCACCTCCAGATCCTCCCGTACATATTCAAGCACATTGATCGGAGCGCCCTCCTCTCCATCCTGTGCGTCACAGAACGGGAGCATGGCTATAGCTTCCCGGCGTTGTTCATTTTTTGCCGCATTCTCCCGCACTTTTGCTATGTCTGCTTTCAGCTGACGCAAAAGAACCGCCTCCTGTATGCCGAATCTCAACGCGCATTCCTTCACATAGAACGAACGTGTAAGCTCCACAGGGATATTCGCTATCGACTGCAATATGCTGCCAAGCACCTTGGAACGCTTCACAGGGTCGTTATCACAGTCCTTCAGCAGAATATCCATCTTAAACTTGATGAAATCCACCTCATTCTGCTGCAGATAATCCTCAACCTGCTCGGATGTGTGTGTCTGGGCAAATGAATCGGGATCATCTCCATCGGGCAAAAGGAGCACCTTGATATTCAGCCCCTCAGCCAGTAACAGGTCGATTCCTCGCAGCGATGCCTTTATACCGGCAGGGTCGCTGTCGTAGATTACAGTGACATTTTCAGTGAACCGGTGTATCAACCGTATCTGCCCCTGGGTAAGCGAAGTTCCCGAAGAGGCCACTACATTCTCCACCCCCTGCTGATGCATGGAGATCACATCCATGTAGCCCTCGACAAGGATACACTTGTCTTTTTTCACAATAGCCTGCTTGGCCTGATACAGGCCATAAAGTTCACGGCTTTTGCTGTAGATAAGTGATTCGGGCGAGTTCACGTATTTGGCCACCTCCTTATCCTTGCGCAAAGTACGGCCACCGAAGGCCACCACCTTGCCGGAGATGGTGAATACGGGATACATCACCCTCGCCTTGAAACGGTCATACAGGTCACCGCGGTCCGTGCGGATGCAAAGCCCCGTATCAACCAGATATTTTTCATTCAGACCCGCTTCTTTGGCTGCGTTCAGCAGGTCATTGCGTTTGTCAAGCGAATATCCGAGATGGAATCGCTTTATTGCCCAGTCGTTGATGCCTCGTTCCCTGAAATATGCCAATCCTATCTCCCGACCGTCAGCAGTGTCCTGCATATTATGCTCGAAATGAGCCATAGCGAAATCATTGGCCGCCATCATCCCCTGGCGGTCGTTCATCTCGCGCCGCTCATCGTCGGTGATGTCGTGCTCCTGAATCTCGATGTGATATTTGTTGGCCAGCCACCTCAGAGCCTCCCAGTAGGTGAGCTGCTCATGCTCCATGATGAAGTTGACCGGACTGCCCCCCTTGCCGCAACTGAAACACTTGCAGATGCCACGCGAGGGCGACACAGAGAACGAAGGTGTGCGTTCGCTATGGAACGGACACAACCCGATATAGTTCGCACCACGCCTGCGCAGATGCACGAAATCGCTCACGACCTCCACAATGTTGGCCGTGTCGAGAATGCGTTGCACTGTTTCTCTGTCGATTGTCTTCATCTCTGCAGCAGGGTATGTAAACCGGTGACTATATATGGGTTATTAAAGATATTATAGGGTTATCAGAATGGAGGCGCTCCATCATCGGAAGTAATGTCGGCGGTTCCGCCCGAAAAGGGTGCTGGCGCTCCGGCAAACGGGTCGGGGGTTTCACCCTGCTCGTCACCGGCGCCATTGAGACGTGAACCCACTATATGACGTGTGGTCAGTGTATTCTCATCCCAATTCTGGAAACGGGCAAAACGGCTCACGAAACGCATCTTCACATCATCCACCTTACCGCTACGGTGCTTGGCCACAATGAATTCGGCCAGACCGCGGATGTCGTTGCCTTCGGCATCCTCGCCGCTGTGCAGATAATATTCCGGACGGTGAATGAAGCATACGATATCGGCGTCCTGCTCGATGGCACCCGACTCACGGAGGTCGCTCAGCTGCGGACGCTTGCTCTGGTTGTCGGCCCCACGGGTCTCGACAGAACGGTTGAGCTGACTAAGTGCTATGATAGGTATGTTAAGTTCCTTGGCCAACTGTTTCAGCGAACGCGAAATCATGCTGACCTCCTGCTCACGCGAACCGAACTTCATACCCGAGGCGTTCATGAGCTGAAGGTAGTCAATGATAATAATCTTGACCTGATGCTCCCGTACCAGACGACGAGCCTTGGTTCGCAGTTCGAAAATCGACAGCGAAGGCGTATCGTCTATATAAAGAGGTGCGGAATATAGCCCTTTGACACCACTCATCAGCTTGTCCCAGTCGGCATCGGTGAGGCGTCCGCTCTTTATTTTCTCACCTTCTATCTCACACACATTGCTTATGAGACGGTTCACCAGCTGCAGGTTGCTCATTTCAAGCGAGAAAATGGCAACCGGAGTGTTCACATTCACTGCCATATTCTTTGCCATAGACAACACAAAGGCTGTTTTACCCATGGCCGGACGGGCGGCAATGATGATGAGGTCGGAGTTCTGCCAGCCGGATGTCAGCTTGTCAAGCTCATGGAACTGGGTCTCAAGACCCGAGAGACCGCTCTCCCTGTTTGCCGCGGCTTCAATCTGCTCGATAGCCTGGGCCACAACGGGATCAATCTGCGTTACATCCTTTTTGACGTTTCGCTGCGAAATTTCAAACAGTTTACCCTCAGCCTCCTGCAGCAAGTCGTCCACGTCATTGCTTTCATCGAAAGCTTTCCCTTCTATGTCGGATGCAAAATTTATCAGCTCGCGGGCCAGATATTTCTGAGCCACAATCCGCGCATGAAACTCCACGTGGGCACCAGAAGCCACCT